>Ga0209395_1001069_pt1 | contig 39403 bp, 29 predicted proteins | sample GOMGulsemesocosm_3_FD_184635 | JGI IMG/M metagenome (GOLD analysis project Ga0209395, IMG submission 184635) | Methane-oxidizing microbial communities from mesocosms in the Gulf of Mexico - GOM9D Gulf of Mexico (SPAdes) (version 2) | ecosystem: Environmental > Aquatic > Marine > Cold seeps...
TATATCGTTCACGTTTAGCGGGTACCGAAAAGCGGCAAGCGGACGGCAAATCCGTCGCCAGGAGACCGCAATGCGAGCATGACTTGGGCAGAACGACCGAAAAGAGTATTACATAATGCGAGCATGACTTGGGCAGAACGACCGAAAAGAGTATTACATATCACTATCTGTGGCCACTGCCTCATCGGGCGTAAAGCTAGCAATTCCGCGGCCTTAGCTTTTAGGATGATGGTTGACATCCTGTTGTGTGGTGAATATCATGCAGAAACTGTCGAACCCTAAGAGGAGCTAGACCGTGGGGCATTCCCAAGAAGAGAAGGCGCTAAGTCGAGAAAAGATCCTTGTTGCGGCTTCTCTAAGAATTCGCGAACACGGTTTAGATGGCTTTAGTATTACCGATGTTATGAAGGATGCTGAGCTGACACATGGCGGTTTCTATAAGCACTTTTCTTCGCGTAATGAATTGGTTGCTGCGGCTTTGGGGCACGCCTTACACGGTAGTGAACTTGTTTATGACGAAACCTCGAGCCCATCCTTAAACGCTATTGTAAGTGAGTATCTTAGTACTGCTCATCGTGATTCCCCGGGTGAGGGTTGTGCGGTCTCTGCTTTGGGCAGTGAGGTTGCACGCGCCGATGAGAAGACTCGATCGGTTATGGCCGCGCATTTACGTAAATACCAAGAAAAAATGTCTGAAGCCATTGATGGTACAAAAGAAAGCCAGTTGGCTTCGCCATTGGTGTGCACAATGATGGGTGCGCTAATTCTGTCGCGACTCATTGACGACGAAAGTGCATCGAATAATGTGTTAGAACAAGCAAAGACGTTCATTCTTTCTTTTTCAGACTCAAAGTAGTCAATGGTCAGTGGGAAGAGTGGTTTTCTAACAGGTAGAGAAAACTAAACTGCAAAATTAATGGCTTTCAATTGTATAGGTTATGAATATTTAGAAAAACACAATAATCCATAAAAATACTATAAAGGGAAAAGATATGAAACGTCTACTTGCACTGATTAGCTCCGCAATACTATTGTCGGTACTGGGTTTTTCAGCTCATGCACAAACGAAGGAAGACGCCAAGGCGATGTCCGAGATAACTATTTACCACCTGGAGGGCCGACGTTCAGAGCGCATTGTTTGGTTAATGGAAGAGTTGGGTATGCCCTATAATTTGGAGTTTGTACGCGGTGATTTACGTGCTTCCATGGCAAAAATTAGAGCTATCAATCCAGACGTACCGATGGCACCGACGGTTACTATCGGTGATCAAATCCTAGTTGAATCTGGTGCGATTATTGAAGTTATTTTGAATCGCTATGCGCCAGGCAAGCTGCAGCCAGCAATTGATTCGCCAGAATATGGCACTTACTTAATGTGGATGCATTACGCCGAAGGTAGTTTGGCGGCGCGTTTGTTTTCAGATTATCGCGCCTGGAGAACAAATCCACCCGCGGCGCGTTCGCGGCTGGTGGATTCCGAATCTACGGTGCAATTTGCAGAAAACTTTCTTGCAAAAAACACCTGGTTTGGGGGCGCGGAATTTTCCGCCGCCGACGTGATGATGATGTTTCCGCTCAATGTTGCCACTAAACTCAATATCGTTGACGAGTCGCAATTTCCTAATGTTGCTGCTTGGAAAAAAAGAGCAGAGGCGCGTCCAGCGTATCAACGTATGCTCGCCAAAGCTCGTCCGGACGGTATGATTGGTAATTTACCTGTATTGCCTAAGCATGCTCCTTCTGGGCCAAGAGGATAAAGAACTCAATAGAGTGACGGCCTAAGTACTACTGCTTGGGCCGATCAATGAACATAATAATGAGTCTCTCTAAAGGTCAGCATCTGTATTTGAGGTAGACGCGATACTGCGTGCGTATCATTTGCAATATTATGTATAGCGGAAAAATATTCTTTGCTAGCACTTTTATCTATGGTTTTCACCTGTTTTTAGTGAGTGCAGCAATTACACCGGTACCAACAATAGTCGAGTCCGTAGCTTCCCCCACAGCGCCAATTCACCTTCAGTTCCAAGTGCGGCATCAAAAAACAGTATCTATTGTGAGGACATGGCGATTGGTGTTCCGCGGATTATCAATTTAGAGCAGCGCGGCAGCGTGCGCGCTGCCAAGGCAAAGGACAAGTATGAATCGTAAAATTGCATTGAGTCTAATCCTAATACTGGCTGGGAGCTTTCTTGCTTCATATATACAGTCAGATAGAGGGAACGTTAAAGTTCAGGACGTTCGATTTACCGGTAGCGCCGGACAGATGATGAGCGGCCTACTGTATATTCCTGCGATAGCTAGTACGGCGGCACCGCAACCGGCGGTACTGGCAATTCATGGCTACATAAACAGTCGAGAGACCCAGTCCGGATTCGCTATCGAGCTTTCTCGCCGCGGTTTTGTGGTGTTAGCACTGGATCAGACTGGTCACGGTTTTTCCGACCCGCCGGCGTTTGCCCATGGTTTTGGCGGTCCTGACGGATTGGCTTATCTTCGTAGCCTACCTTTTGTAGATCAAGATAGAGTTGCATTAGAGGGACACTCAATGGGTGGCTGGGCGTCGCTGATGGCCGCGTCGGCTTATCCTGACGGATATCGAGCGATGGTATTGGAGGGCTCCTCAACTGGAACCCTAGGTACTGCAGAGGGCGATCTTGAATTCCCGAGAAACTTGTTGCTGGTCTTTAGTCGATTCGATGAGTTTTCTTCTTTGATGTGGGGCGCGGATATTCCGAAAGACATTGTTGAAACCGAAAAATTGAAGAAGCTCTTTAATACGTCCGAAAAAGTTGTGGTTGGGAAAACCTATGGGAACATTGCCAGTGGCAGCGCCCGCAAGCTAATGATGCCAGACGTTACCCATCCTGGTGATCATCACTCGCCTGAGGCGATTGCTCATGCGATAGAATGGCTACAAAGCATTTTGAAACCCGAACTGTCGGTTAATGCTAGCGATCAAATTTGGCACTGGAAAGAGCTGGGTACCTTTTTAGCGTTATTGGGTCTTGCGTTGCTGGTGATTCCCTTATCTGATCGCTTACTCTCAACGAAGCTATTTGAAGCGCTACCAAAAACGATGCCAGCTTTCCAAGGTAGTAAAGGAAAACATTGGTATATGGCTGCATTGTTAACGGTATCGATACCCATCCTGACATTTTTCCCGCTTCAGGCAATCGGTTCCTTGGCCATTCCGGCAAATAGCATTTGGAGCCAGGACATTACCAACGGCATACTTTTTTGGATGATAGGGAATACGGTTATTAGCTTGATGACGTTCGGGCTTTGGGTGAAACTCGGGGAAAATAGTATTGTGAGCTTAAAGCAGTTGGGTGTGGGCGGTCGACAAGAGTTACTGCGCGCATTGGGATTTTCGATAACTGTAGTGGTTTTTTTATACCTTTTAGTCGTTGCTGTCGATTTTGTCTTCTTGATCGACTTTCGGCTATGGGTGGTGGCACTAAAAAGTATGTCGAGAGTGCATTTTTTCCAGTTCATCTTTTATTTCCCTACTTTCTGCTTGTTCTTTATAGCTTTGGGTGTGACGCTACATACGCAGCTGCGTCAAGAAAACGTCTCTATGGAAAAAGCTATGCTCGTTAACGCAGGCATTTTATCTATCGGTTTTGTCGCATTGTTGATTATTCAATACGCTCCACTGCTTGCCGGTGGTACCTTGGCAATAGCAGATCAACCCCTGCTTACAATTGTTGCTATTCAGTTTGTGCCTTTGATGATTCTAGTTGGCTGTGTATCAACGTGGGGGTTTTACCGGACTGGAAGTGTTTTTCCAGGCGGCTTTATCAACGGACTTATTGTGTGTTGGTATGTTGTTGCCGGACAGGCTACGCAGGGGCTGCCTTTGTTTGCTTAGGCATACTACCAGGGCGCTTTTTTGAAAGGGGTATTGTCTTAATGTTTCCTTCAATTTTCGCCCATTAAAATGGCTAGTTTTACTAGGGTTACCGCTCAAATTTCGACATAGTCCCTAATGGCAAATAAGGAGGGTGTCGAGCATTTTTTTCAGCGAGGTAGGGATAGTTGAATTTGATACAACACTATCCTAGAGCGGCGGCGCGATGAGTAGATCGCTGTAAACGATCCTCCAGCTTACGTAGTTCGGGTGTCGGCCGCACTTCCGTTAGTCGAAATTACAGCCACCGTTTCTTTCCAGCTGCATTACGTTATATGAGTCACAGAAATTTTATCTTTCTATATGAATCATCAAAGAGAAGGCTCTTTCGGATTTATCATCGCCGAGTTAAGCTACGTATATTTATAAAGTGGGGGTTGTTTCCTCCTTCGTTTTGATGATTTTCCTCACGCGCTCTGGGAAGAGAGAGGCGAAGCTGGCGTCCAATAGGTTCATGATAGGTAATGCGTTAGGCCTGGTTTTATTCAAAACAAAATGCAGGTCAAGATTTTCTAGCGTTCTGTGATGGATATTGTCCATCGGTCTAATTTTTAGTTCAGAATCCACGGGGCTTTTATAGTCTAGCAACAAATCTATACGACCACTTTCCAGCATTAATAGCGCACTGTTGTGAGAATTAATAGCGGTGATATATTTTTCGTTTTCAGGATCGGTTAACGGGGCTAAATTTCCATTATAGTTGAAGCCCCTTATAATGCCGAGTCGCGTTCCTCTTAACTCAGTTAAGGCGTTAGGTAGTGGCGTGTCACCAAATCCATAGATACGCAATTGAATGGTATCAACGATATTCTTGCTATAGATTACCTGATTATGATAATTGATATTTCTTTTTAGCCCTATGTGTAGATCGATGATACCTGAGCCGAGATTGATATAGGTTCTTTTTGCCGGGTAAGATAAGAGCTGATAATCCAGAGAGGCGCTTTTCAGGGTCTTTTCCAGAGTTTCGACCACGGATCCGCCCGTCACCTTACCACTGTCGACGACAAACAGCGGGGGGAAATGAACAATGCCAACCTTAAGTGGATTGGCCGCAACAAAACAACTGAATACCAATAGTAGGAGTGGGTAGAACGTTGGCTTCATTGTAATCCTGAATAATTGGACTTTTCGCAAGGGAACGGGCGGACAACGGGCCCGCTGAATTTTTTATAGACACATTAGTATCGTTTCGAATGACCATCAGATGAGTTATCGAAAAGTCTAGCATGAAATAGTTGCAGTATTGTGAGTTAAGTGTCTGCTGGTGTATTACTGTTCATAGTTACATTTCTTGTGTTGTTTTTCTATTGAGGGTTAAGGTGCGATGAGCTCGAAACGACGGACTGGGCTAAGATGAAAAGTGAGGAAGTCGAGAAGTGTACCCGTTGTGCATGGAAGTCTTCCTCGTATATGTGTCGCTCCATATCTGCATCATTGCAGCCCGGTAGCCTAACCAGGCGCAGTAAATCATGGTTTCAGTAGATAGCAGTTCGTAAATCTAGTTCAGTTACTTAGCTAGAAGTAGGGGGTTGTATCTCTCACTCGGCACTCACGGAAAAGATGAACATAAGTGCGCCGAGAACATAGTCTCGATTAGAGGGGCGGCGAACCAACCGAGATTCGCATGCTAGATAGTACAACTTGCTTGGTACGCGCAATTACACCGCTAGCATAGCCTTTATGTTGCTAGAAAAAGCTAAGAGCAACTAGATAGATAGAGCCATTTACCATCAAAGCCAAAACAGAATAACCCATAATATCTCGGATGTGTAGTCCCGCAATAGCCAGTACAGGAACCGCATACAGTGGTTGGATAGCGTTAGTCCACACTTCGCCAACAGCGACTGCCATTGCTACCCTGGGGATGTCAGCACCGAGCTGTAGAGCCGCTTCTGTCATAATAGGACCTTGCACAGCCCATTGGCCACCAGCTGAAGGAATAAAGAGGTTCAACAAGGCCGCGGAAAAAAAGGTGAACAAGGGTAATGTTTCCGCGGTAGATACAGACACAAAGCCACTGACAAACATTTCGGCAAGTCCCGATGCTGCCATCATGCCCATTAATCCAGCGTACAATGGGTATTGTATTAAAAAGGGACCGGCTACCTTGGCAGCATTAGACAACAGTTCAACATAATGTTTGGTGGAGTCGGCGAATAGGAGGCCCAGTACAACAAAGATCATGTTCAACGAATTTAGGTTCAGCGAGCCACCAATCAGGAAAAAGCGGACGCTATAGAAAGCGCCGAATGCGCCTAGAATAAGCGTAACAAGGCGCATATTTTCTAGCTTCTGGGACGGTGTCATACTTGAGCTGTCTAGTATTTTAGGGCTTTCATCATCTAGGTCGGCAGTTTTTGGCATCTCCACAATATCATGATCTTTCGGTGCGGCCTTGCTTAAAACAATGGGCAGTAGGATCAAAATAGCAACAACAACAGAGATACTCCAAGGAGAAAAAATTGTATCCTCTAATCCAATAAGTCCAATTTTATCTATAAGAAAATGGTCGGGTGTGTTGAGAATCAAGGGAATGGATGCCGACAAGCCCTGCATTCCCACCACCGAGCCTGAATAACCACAAGCGACCAGTAATGGAAAATGAATGCGAATCCCGCGCTCGCGGCAATTTTCTGCCATGATGCGAGCTAAGACTGCTGGAACAATCAGGCCAACCCCCCAGGATACCAATGAGCATAAGGACGCGAGCACAGTCAATCCAATGTACGCTCCGCGCGCAGATGTAACGAAACCCGCCATTAACACCAAAACCTTGTTCACCGGACGAGTGTGGGCAACGACGTGGCCCAAGGCCAAAACCAGAATCATTTGCGCAGTAAATCTTAGCAGGCTCCAGTATCCCTCGCCCCAAGCGTCAACAGTCTGTACGGCTGAAAAAGGTGTAAATATCACCGCGGCGCCAAAACAGACCATTGTCAGCGCAACAGCGATAACCAATGGGTCAGGCATCCACCGTTCGGCAACTCGCACAAAAAATCCAGTCATTGATCTCAGCATATCTAACCTCTATTTAACAGTATTTAATGGCTATGCAAACAGGTTCGTATCGCCGGCGTGAGCCACCGCGGCAATTAGCTCGCTAAAAGTTGCCCAGGTGGGTGAGCTTTTAGCCCAAGCACACAGATTACTGAATTACTCGAAAAGGCTGTTTGCTAAGCGGCGTGAATGATACCCGTTTTTACTTCATATTTTCATTAACTTTTGTTACTTAGTGCAAAGTTAGGGCGGGGAAATCCAGGCCTCAACATAGTCTGCAAATAGTAGCTGGCCGCCGTATCCATCCTCAAGATAGGTTGCTTTACTTCGATTACTTAAGGTAAGGTGCCCAAGAAATGGTCGTTTATAGTTCCTACACATAGTCAGCGTGAAACACGCTGACTATGATTATTGGCCTGGCAATTTGCGCGGCAGAGGTTTTCGGGAGGAAAAGACGATCGATTGCAGTAACCTCGATTAGAGTGCTTTCCTCATAGGGTATATTCGGTGAATCCAATAAAGGTTTTGGTGATTTGAGTGCCAGTGAGCTAATCAATTGCCTGTTCCGGCATATGTTCAACTGTGATGTTGATTCGGGGGTTGAGCTAATTATAGTGTTCGAGTTCAGCGAATAACACAAATAGACGCTGTTAACGAGTTCACAGTCGCGCGGAAGTCAGGGGTTTCATCTATTGTAGCGATTTTCCCCCAATGTTAGAGGCGAGCAGGCAGCGTAAACTCGAGACGATCTGAGAGCACTAGATCTGGACTCGGCAGAAGACTGGGCGACTGGGTGTGGCTCTGCTCGAGTCACAGTATTTAAGACAACCCTAGTGCGTTGGTAAGTATTCAGGCGAGCAGCGTTTAAGTAAAGGCCTCAAAGGCTGAGCTAGAAATCGAGTATAATGGACTATTAATGCTCGATAAGATTAGAGGCTGTCGGTGATTTGTGCACTAACAACAACACAAACAATCAATCCTGTACTGACAGTAAATGAAAAGTACCCATTAATCAGCTGATACGATTAGGCGACCATGAAGTGCCGTTATGCAGTTACATAGCTAACTTGAAGTGGGTTGTCCTTAGCGGCAGCACTAATTCGCACATTTTTATCGGCCCGTCACAGGCTTTCTGGTGATTTAGGTAGTTGAAACTCAAGAGTACATTATGAATTTAGCTAAAGTTGGCAGCTGGTTAACCTTATTTGCAAATTTTGGAGTGATCGCCGGGGTAGTATTTTTGGCTTATGAGATCCAGCAAAACAACGAGCTGCTTGTGCAGCAGTCTCGGTTTTCGATGCTGCAAAACCAAAAAGATTGGAAAATGTTCTTAACCGCCGATCGGGAAATTGCCAAAATTATTTACGGTCCTCAAGTAGATGAGCTGAACGAGATAGACAGAATTAGACGATTCGAGATTCTTTCTGGGGTGCTATTTACCTGGCAGTGGGAATGGACGCAGTTTCAAGCGGGACTGCTTGGCGCCTCCGACTTACCAATTGAAGCTTTTCGAGCGGTGTGGGAAATACAAAATACCCAATTAGATTGGCCTGCTTTGAAACCCACTCTTGACCCTGGATTTGCCGAATTCTTAGAAAAGAATGTTACCGATTAATAGTCGTTTTGAACTTCTGTGTGAAAATGCAGTGACTGATCCTACAAAAGAGAGTAGTTAATGTTAGATATATCTGAACCATCGGCAATACTATTACCTATCGTGAGCTTAGTGATTTGGACACAAGTCATGTTAGCTTGGATGGTCATTTCTCGGTTGCCCGCCATCAGCGCTGCAAAACTTGGCCCAGAGGCCGGGCAGAGGACTTCGGAGCTGGCAAGTCAACTGCCGAAAGAAGTCCAATGGAAAGCGGACAATTACAATCATTTGCTGGAACAGCCAACCGTATTTTATGCCTTGGCATTGGCGCTTGCGATAGCAGGGCACGGAGACGGTCTGAATCTGTGGCTTGCATGGTTTTATTTTGGTCTTCGAATTGTTCATAGTATTGTGCAGGCCACTAGCAATATTGTGCTAGTTCGTTTTGGTCTGTTTGCGCTGGGAACTCTGGTCTTAATTGCAATGGCTATCAATGGTGCCGTCGGCTTGTTCTAGGGTCTGGTAACTCCACGGTGGGAGTTAATAAATTTGATGATTTGAAAAACTAGCCGACCTTGCTATTCACTTTTGACTCATTTTGCTAGGCGACGATCCGCTGCAGGCAGTGGCATCGCCGCAGATTTCGATTTAAGTCACACAACGGCCCTTCAAATAGTTACTGAGATTTAGTGCTCAATTAGTAAATTTCAGAATTCTCGCCATATGGAGATTGACGAATATAAACAGTTCTTTGAGTTATTATTTGGAATCAGTTTAGGCTATGGCTGGAGGCGAGTTATGTAGGGCCACAGTCAGCGTATTACGGTCATCGCAATGGCCTGCATCTGTAAATGTAGCGACGGCTTTGGTGTGGCAGCGATAGCTCCAGAGAAGGATGAACCAATTCCAGTCCCCTCTTGGTGGCAGGTACCTTACTAATAAGTCTTGCACAAACAATTCGGATAGCAGACTATTGGGCTAATCGTTTGTTTTGAAGCGCTATAGTACATTAATAGTTCTTTAACACCTTATGCCAAATATTTGATAAGGTTTCTGCACTCCTATTCAAAGACATAATCAAATGCCTAATGAAAAAAATGCACAGTGGCAGCTTGAAATTGATGACGAGTCTTTTATCTGGAAACGGAGTGCGTTAGACCTATACCGATGGTCTCGATCTGGCGCGTCTCACTTTGGTTTAATGATTCTTATCTCTGCAATGAGCGACGAGCTTTATCGGAGTTATGGCTTGTTAATTGCGATTTTGGTGGGGTCTATTGTTTCCATAGCAGCTATTCGAATAAGGGTAGAAAAACCAAAACACAACATCGCTTCAATTTCGCAATGGATGAAGCTGCATTGGATATTTACTTTTCTTAATCTGGCAATATTCTCCTCTTACACTACATGGTTAATGCTTAGTCCCGAGTATGGCAATGCGGCGATAATTATGCTTGTCAGCTCGATCGCATGCTGCATTACGGGTAGTCGTATCTATTGTATGTTCCCGAGACATGGCATCGCCTGCATTCTAATTCTAATGCTACCCTCGAACCTTGTGTTATACGCAGCTGAAACAAGCAATATTCCCTTGGGATTTATCGTTAGCTTGGTGATTTTTTACTATATTGTTGTCACTAACGCTGCATTCAGAGACTATAGAGTTCAGTTAGAGAAAGAAGTCATTCTTGAGTCTGCGAAGAGTGATTTGAGGGTACTGTCGCTAAAGGACGAACTAACCAGTCTAGCTAATCGTCGACATTATAATGCCATCATAAATCAGGCATTTAGCGTTGCCGAACGTTCTGGAGAAACGTTCTCTTTAGTGCTACTTGACTTGGATTATTTCAAAAAAATAAACGACAACTATGGCCATGCTGTTGGAGACGCATGTTTAGTACATGTGGCAGGTATACTCAGCTCATGCTGTATGCGAGAGAGTGATTTTGTCGCTCGTATTGGCGGCGAAGAATTTGCATTAATACTGCACAACACCTGCACGGAAGAGGCTAAGGTGTTAGTAATTCGAATTTTGCAGGAACTAAATAACTTGCCGGTACTAACTAATGGGCAGTCGATAACTGTTACCGGTAGCTTTGGTATTGCTACTTTTGACTCGAGTAAAGACAGTTCGCCAGATGATTTATATGGCCGCGCTGACGAAATGACCTATGCAGCGAAGCAGGAAGGCCGAAATCGAGTTAAGAGTGACTAGTGCACAGTGCATCGATTATATTTTTCGGGGATGGTCGTTTAGCACCCAAAATAGTCGTTCGATATAGATCGAAACGAAAGCTCAAGTCAATGCCTGTACAAGTAGCCTACAGACGCCAATCAGTTGCCGTTCTAGGTGAATATCGGGTGCTGCCTGTATTTCGACAGCCTATGCCCCCTTTTTTGATTGTTTCAATTGATACATAAGCGAGTCGCTTTCTGCCAATAATTCTTCGATGGATGAGTGTTTTTCGACCTCAAATTCTACGGCGCCATAGGAGAACGAGATATCGTAGCCTCGTTTCATCTCTTGATTATACTTTTTTAGTGTTAGAGCGAAACGCTCGATGGCGGTGGTCACTTGTTGTTTCGACGTGTTGCTAAGTAACGTGGCAAATTCATCACCTCCCAGTCGAGCAAAAAGATCTGAGTCTCGCAACTCATTTTGCATTAGATTCGAAAAGGCAATTAACGCCGTATCTCCTGCTGCGTGTCCAAATTTATCGTTAATATATTTGAAGTTGTCTAGATCGAAGTAAACTAAAACCACCGGAAGTCGCTGTCGTAGGCACAGGCTTAGGCTATGCTGAGCGAGAGACATAAAGCCTCTTCGGTTTGAAATGTTAGTAAGTTCATCCATGGTTGCCATTTGAATGGCCGTTAGTTCGCGTTCTGCCATTGACGCCAAATCTTTTAGGGCATCGATATCATCTTTGCCGAAGGTTCTCGGTACCTGATCAATAATACACAGTGTTCCAAGTCTGTAGCCATTTACAGTAAGCGGGCAACCGGCATAAAACCGAATTTTAGGGTCGTCCAAAACTAACGGGTTATCGGTAAAGCGTGGATCCTCTCTAGTATCGGGGATGATAAACACTCCCTCCTCTAGGATTGCATGACCGCAGATTGATATTTCGCGGGAAGTTTCAGTTGCACTCAAGCCAATGCAGGATTTAAACCACTGACGATTTTCATCTACTAGGCTGACTAGTGCGACTGGAACGTCGAAAATCCGTTTTGCCATGCGAGTGAGCTGATCGAAGCGTTCTTCTGATTCTGTGTCAAGCACATCGAGAGACCGCAGGGTATCCAGGCGTTTTTGTTCTTCCTTTGGGGTGTCAGGTATTTTCATTGGCGTACCCTAGTTGGTTTAACCCGTCGTTCGACTCAGTATATACCTAATTTGTGATTTGAAGGCCAATTAGGCGATACCATTTTTTGCCCTCCAATTCGAATTGAAGGCGCTCGGGTAGGCAGAATTTTTCTATTCCCTAATAATTATCTTGTCGGAGATAAAGAGGAGCTGCTCATCTTTTGCTGAGCCCAATTTCTACGTCATTAAGTGATGCTCTTACCAACATGGGGGCACCAGGATCAGTGCTATGTTGCTATAGGTGCAGTTAGGGCCGTGTCAAATTTGTAATTTGGTGTCTCTAACAACTCGTGTTTACGCCGGCATTGTACAGCGCTCAGATGGTACTACTATTCGCCAAGCACAGGACTATAAGGCGGGAGCGCTTTGAGCTATGCTTGATTTTTGAAAAGCTGGCTATCGATATTGGACTGCACATTGTCAGTAGCCTAGATCTTGTAGTAGATTGATAGAATCTGGGGCGTATCAATCTTTCCGATGCGCTAGGTGTACTTATTTATTGTGCTTTTTGGTCAAAAAAGGAATGACGCAATGTCAGAAAGGCTTGTCGAAGTTACCGAATATACAGACCCGCTTTGTTCAATAGCCTGGGGTACTGAACCCTACAAACGCTTACTGCTATGGCGTTATGGCAATAAGTTGAGCTGGCGAACAGTAATGGCTGGTCTTTGCAAAGACAATTCAAGCGTTGAAGCCTTTCAGCCCTGGGACGCTTATAAAGCGGGGCAGTCATATTTAAAGGTATGGAAGAGGGTAACTGGCATCACCGGAATGCCCTATCCCGATAATCTTAAATATATGGCAGTGACCACCGACCCACCTTGCCTGTTGGTAAAAGCCGCTGAACTGCAAGGGCCAGATATTGCTGAAAAAGTATTGAGGCGATTTCGTGAATCCGTTTTTTTATATGGCACGCCGGTAGATGCTGTCGATCAAGCTGCGCTGGCCCTAGAGGGTGTAGACAACTTAGACATAGGGAAGTTACTAGAGGATGCAAAAACAGAGGGGGTAAAGTGCGCGTACCTCGCTGATTGGCAGGAAACCAGAACCCCCAACGACTATGTTAGATCATTGGCCGGGCGAGAACTAGACCATCTTCAGGGTGGGATGATGACCTCCGAAGGCCACGAGCGCTATAACTTGCCAACGTTTATATTTAGGGGGGCCGCAGGCGAAAGGACTGTACCGGGCTATCGTCCCTTCCAGGAATATGAAGATGCCCTTGAGGAGGTGGCGCCAGGGATCACTGCAAACAAAAAACCCAAGCCCAGCCTAGAAGAGGCCATGAACCATTGGTCGACCCTGACAGCTCAGGAGGCGAAATTCATTTGTGACAGCACTGACGATACAGCAAGCGCTACTCGTGTACCCTGTGGAGGGAGTCATACATGGTTAAACGCCGCCGAAACCGCCTATTGGCAAAAGCGCAAAGCATAGTCTGCAGCGTCGCCCGGGTGCCGAGCTAATAGAGAGTTGCAGAAGCTGAAGATATGGTGGATGTGCGAAGTCGCGGGGGTTGTCGCTTGTAGCCGGCCAGTATGTTGACGATTTGGTTTGTCGGCAGGGCTAAGGCGGCCTTTTCTCTTCAGGCGCGGCAGGCTTTACTTATTGATGGTTTTTGCTGGGTATGTGGCGATATGCTGAGTGAATAGTTGCTGGGCATTGTACTGGCGCCTTATAATTCGACAATTCTAGAATAGTCGTTGCATAGTGGTTGAATATACGATAATGTCACTGAAAATCAAATGGGTTGAGTCTGTGGACAGTTTAAAAGGTGGGAAAAAGCCAAGTTCTAAAGCCAGTTCGCGAACAAGTTCTAGGCCAAGTAGCCCAGCTCTTTTGGACGTTAGCGGGGTGATTGTTGACGGTGTCGATAGTGATGTGGAGCTTGCAGCGGCTCGCTTTGAGGCCTTGGGTAGCGCAAAACGCTTGAGCATTTATCGAGTTTTGGTTCAGGCGGGAAAAGAGGGCTTGCCTGTTGGGAAAATACAGCAGCAGTTAGATATTCCCGCCTCTACGTTATCCCATCATTTAACAAAACTTATTCAGACTGGACTAATAAAGCAAACTAGGGTGAGTCGTACACTACAGTGTAAGGCTGACTTTGATAACATGACTCAACTGATTTCTTTCTTGTTGGAAAAGTGCTGCGTCGCAGATGACGATTGTTGTTAGTCCAATTATTTACTACGGAGAGATACCATGAAAAACACTTGTCAATTTCTTTTCCTAATGGATCCCTACGAAACGTTAAACTTACAAACCGAAACCTCGTTGCTGATAATGCAGGAGTTGCTAGCTCGGAATCATCAAGTTTATTGGTTAGAAAGCAGTGCAATGTATTTAATTCAAGATGATCCGAGAGGGGTAATTCAGCCGGTACAGTCAGTAGAGCCATTTGTACTTGGGCAGGGGCGCGATCAGTCTTTGAACGACTATGATGCAGTGCTACTGAGGTTTGATCCACCGTTTGATAGTAACTATTTACACACCACTTACATATTGGATTATTTAAACCCTGCAGTCTTTCAATTCAATTCAGTTGCGTCACTGAGAAACTTCAACGAAAAAATATTGCCGCTGCGTTGGCCAGAGTTAACTCCCCCAACATTGATTTCAATGGATAGAGACGTGCTCTTGAATTTTGCCCAGCAGCACGAAGATGTCATAGTAAAGCCATTGGACGATTGCTCTGGTCGCGGAGTAAAAAAACTTAGTTATCACGATCTCAAAAAAGACTCTGCAGTACTCACAGGGTCGCTATTAGATGAGAGTCAGCATCCACGCTATATCGTGATGCAAAAATTTTTGCCGGCGGTAAAAAACGGGGATAAACGCGTTTACTTAATTGCCGGTGATATTGCAGGAGCTGTTAACCGAATTCCTGGGCAAGGAAAGTACTTGGCTAATATTCATCAGGGCGCAGCCTGTGAAAAAACGAAGGTGAGTGACAAGGAGTACCGGGCAGTTCAGGCTATACGTCCGTTCTTGATTGAACAGGGGTTATTTTTGGTTGGTGTCGATTTTATCGATGGCCTAATTACTGAAATTAATGTCACCAGTCCGTCAGCCGTTAGGCAGATAAATCAGGTGATGGGTGAAAAGATTCATGCCAAAATCGTCGATGAAATGTTTTTGGCAATGAAAGATCGTTGCCGTTGTGGGAGGCAGGAAGCCGCTTAGTTTGAGGCGTCAGTATTTTAGGGGGTTTTATGCCAGCCGGTAAAGCTACTACTTAGGTGTTCCACAGCAGTAAAAGATTAAATAGCGGGGCTGATAATGGCATCTATAGCATAAACAAAAATGGTCTATAGTTGCGATGAAGTATTGTTTCTAGTAGTAATTATCGGCAGCAAGAAAGCATCGAGTTTATTAATCCACGGCCAGGTATACCGCGCCATTAAACTGATTTATTTATCCATTACACAGAACGTGCAGCGCCAGAAAGGCAATGTCAGATAGAAATTATAGAGCCTGAATGTCAGGCCCTATAATAACATTTCGAGAACCGTAGCTTAGTTAAATCGAGCCCGCAGTGTTAAGCCATAAGTTTTCGGCTGGTTAGGGTAGCCACTATAACTACCTAACTGGGCCACTGAATTAAATGCAGTTATAAGAAACTCATTGTTAGTCAGGTTTCGGCCCCACAGGATCAGCTCGTAGTCACCTCTTGAAACACCAATACTAGCGCTCAGGAGATTAGACTTACGAGTACTGTTGCCCACGGCTGCCAGTGCGGCTGTATCAATAGGAGAGTCGGTAATCTGAACTTCACTCTCGTACTGATAGTCGGCACGAACGAAACCGGTGTACCCTTCGTAGTCCCATTCCCAGTTACCTGAAACTGAAATACTCTCTTCTGCGATGCCGGCAACATCCTCACCTGACAGATCGCCTGAAGTTGATAACGGGTAAGACTCATAGACTGGATCGAGAAAGGTGCCGGCAAAAGTCAGTGTTAAGCTGTCCGTTGCGAAGTAAGTGGTTTCAATCTCGAGGCCTTTTACGTTGGTTTCGCCAGCGTTAGTCAAGGCAAATCCGGTACCGGTGAAGGCGTTAGTCTGGAAATCATCTAATGTCTGATCAAAGGCCGTAACGGCGAAGGAGAAAGTTTCGAATTGGCCTTTCAGGCCGATCTCGAATACTTCTGCTTCTTCAGGGTCCGCGAAACGAGTACCGGTGGTCAGATTGTTGGGCAAAGGCGAACCTGCCGCAATCACACCGGCAAGTTCTGCCGTCGTGGGGCGAGAGTCGCGTGATAGATTCCAAGATGTAGATTTGAATCCCGTTGCCCAGCTGGCATAAGCATTCATGTTGTCGCCGATTTCATAAGCCACGCGAATCGTATAGTCGGTATTGCTGTCGTCAGACTCACCGTCTTCGGCGGCATTGGGGAAAGCCAGCAGCTCAGGTAAAAACTGCAGAGCGGCCAACCCAGCGAGAGCGGGTGGCAAGGCAAGCTTGGAGAATACATCGGTGTTGACTTGAGATAAAGAAACTTCTTTTTTGTCTCTGGTGTAGTTCAAACCCACCGTGAGAACAAGGCGATCTGTCATGTCCCAATCAACCGTGCCGAAGAGCGAGTACGCCTGGTCGTCCTGAGTGGCCGTTTCGATTACACCAGTACCTTCCTCATGAAACGTTCCCGCGGGAAAGCCAAAAAGCCCTTCAACATAGGGAAGAGTACCCGGAGCACCTGTCAGGAAATCAGCATACTCCCCAAAACGTGGTCCAAAGGCAATGCCGCCTTGTTGTTCAATTTGTTCATCAAAATAGTACAAGCCACCCAGCCAATGGACTGGGCCATCGCCGTTTGAACTGATGCGAAATTCTTGTGTGAAAGTTTCAAAGTTTGAGGCAATGTTATCTTGAGGGGCAATAAGATCAGCACTTGAGTAATCTACGTCATCGCTTAGGTTCGCCCTATCAAGTTCTCGGTATGCAGTTATCGACGTAATCGAGAAGTTTTCGAATTCGAAATCAGTGTGTAGAGAAATGCCACCATTGTCGACAGTTTCCCGTGGGTCATTGTTGTAATAAACGTCATAGGAGAATGGGTTCTCGTTATCCAATTGACCGCCCAATACAGGAATCAACGCGGCCGTATCACCACTGACAACGTTCGCCGCGGTACAACACACTTCATCAATTTCGCTATAGTCGATGCTCAACTTAAATTGCATGGTATCGGTCGGTTCAAACAAGAATTGACCATTCATGGACCACCGGTCCCTGTCGTTGACTTTTGTTCCCAGAGCCAGGTTATCCGTGTAACCATCGCGCTCGTTATAAGAGCCGCCGAGGCTAAAAGCAGCTTTTTCGGACAACGGACCGGTTATATAGCCCTTAGTTTGCAGCGCACCATAATTACCAGCGGTGACTTCAATGTTACTGCTCCATTCAAACTCGGGGCCTTTGGTCACTACACTGATGACACCGGCTGATGCGTTTTTACCAAACAGGGTGCTTTGCGGGCCGCGAAGTACCTCAATGCGCTCTATATTGGTCAGGTCGGCAAGTTGAGCTGCTGACCGCGAACGGTAGACCCCGTCGATGAAAACACCCACGGAAGGTTCAATGCCTGGGTTATTCGCGCCATTACCAAATCCGCGAATAACAAAGTTTACCTGAGTCGAAGACTGGAACTGAGGCACACGAAGTGATGGGACAACAGATTGAAGGTCAATAATGTCCAGAATCCGGGCACGTGCAATTGTTTCCCCGGAGGTGACCGTCACGGCAACGGGTACTTCCTGTAGTGTTTGCTGGCGTTTAGTCGCGGTGACCACGACCTCTTCGAGAACGCGATCCAGTGCAAAAGCTGGAGCTGACACGGCGGTTACCAGTGCCAGTGCCATCCCTTTGATTAATAAGGTTTTCTTAAACATTTCTTCTCCCGGGTATTTATTTTACCGCTGAAGAAAAGGCTTCAGTGGTTTTCCGCGGCCGACTTTATGATGATCTGAGCCAATGTTCAATTTATTTTGTGGAAAATACCGAGAAATATGCATGTTTTTTTCACATCGCCGGATCATTGTTTCACTGTATCAACGCGTAAATATTGCTTCAGCGGCGGCAACGGGCTGGGTTTAGGTGGGGTGACCTATTCATCTGCACAAAACCTGCTATTCCCCAGCTGCGCACGTGACTGCAGACCTCCTAGCTAGCTCGCCTTCTTTTCCTCTATCTAATACGGTGACAGTGCGCGCAGCTGGACTGCTTGCCGATATGGATTACTGGCTGGATTTGTTGTTGGCCATGATGTATCACCATTGAGTAGGTGCTCTTCATATATGATGTCGAGATTCATTCGGGTGAGGTGTGTGGAATGGCGGGTAGGGCCAGCGACTCTGATTCTAGTCATCAATGTAATTCTATGGATTCGCATTACCAGCAAGCAGAATGCATTATTTGCGCGTTTGTGTTTGCTGCGACATTGTCAGAGGTTCGAGTTCTTCTTCTATATTATAGTTAATAATCATATAGTTACGGCGATTTTTTGCCGAGTGGGATGAGGGTGCTAAGGAGAGCCTGGGCTGAGGATGTGTTATACACAAGTGAAGCTAGCCCAGTCCCCGTCAACCAGTAGCACTACTGGAGGCTGATTTTATCATGTGCCCGCCGTCGATTTCTCTCAATGCAATAATTTGGTACAACTCCATATCCATGAAGATGTCACAAATGCTAATCAAGGATTCGGATTGGTCGACCCCTGCGTGGCGCTAGAGGGCTATCCCGGTTTCATTGGCGGCCAGAATAGGGTTAGGTGGGGGTTGCCTAGTGGCCGCGTATGGGGGCTGTTTCGCTTTGCAGGCGAACGCCTGATCGGAACCGATGATCTGGGTGAGCCCGTTTTAGTGTCGATAATTTTCGCGAGCTATTAACAGGCCCTCGCTGTATTAACGCCTAGGTATGAATCGAAGCGACTTGCAGCTCGTTGGCAGCAGCGGTCGATCGCATTCTTGATACTGGCTTTTCTGTGACAAACCGCCAAGTGACGGGCAGCACGTGGAAAGAGCGGGCGCGCTACCCTATGGCGTGCGGCCATGATCTGCATGGCTTGCTGAATGTTTTTGGTCCCATAATACTTAGGCAGTGCCTATAGCAATGGTTATAACAATGGTTACAACAATGGTTCTGCGGGCATGCCTAACGCTGATTTCATGGTAATGCCTATGTATCGGCCGTTTCTTGGGATGACACTGACTGGCCCAATGCTAATCCGGTTTTGACCTATTCTCAGTCCTCAGTCCTCAGTCCTCAGTCCCGGCACCGCTGCACGATGCTGACAGTACTTAGTTATACTTTGAGGGTGGCTGGATCGATAGGCCCTTTTGTCAGACAGATATCGACGCCCAGGCAATACGCCGCGAGACTGTGCGGAAGTAATTCCAGCAGGCAATGTGAGAGCCAGAGATAGGATATGAGTATAATAAATGAAGAGCGACGTCTGCGGCGGCGTTAATGTATGTTATGTTCATGTTGTTGAATTCTTCAAATATTAGTAGAAGTTGAAATAATTATAAAAAGTGATCTACGAGGCGGTATTCTACAGTACGGTCCGTAGCTCGCATGGTTATAACGCGGCAATTTTTTGGGGGCTTCTTTGAAGTTCATTTCGTTTGTTATCTATATTCCACTGCAAATAGTCTTTTTCCCGCTGGGTATATTAGGGGTAATTATGGTGGCTTACCGCCAGCTAGCCATAAGTAAAAAAATAGGTACCTCTCAGACAGCCATTGAAATTTTAAACGGCCGCTGGACCATGCATATGTTTGCTTTAAGGAAAGACGAAGCAGCTGTTCAGCTCGCTAACGTATTGCCTAATACATCACCTTTAGGGCTATGGTTGGTATTGCTCCCATTATGGATTAAGCAAAAGATAGCTGGCGAAGCATTCCTGTACCCCAAGATTGAAAGCCAAGGCAGGGAAACCATAGCGAATTTTATTTTCGCCAGAACCAGCTATATTGATGCCATTGTCAAACGTTCATCTGGGGAGGTTGAGCAGATGGTTATTTTGGGGGCAGGGTTCGATACTCGTGCCTACGGAGAACTTAAAGAATCTGGCATGCGCTTTTTCGAAGTTGACCAACATAGTACACAGCGCGTTAAAACTGAATGGCTTACTCAAGCAAATATTGATGCTAGTCATGTCGCGTTCGTAACTGTCGATTTTAGTAAAGAGAGCACTATTACAAAATTGAAGGAAAATGGCTACGATCCAAAAAAGAAAACGCTGTTTCTATGGGAGGGCGTCACACTTTACCTAAGTGTTGAAAACGTTCGCAGCATGCTACGTGAGTTAAAAAGGGATGCAGTCGGTGGAAGTCAGTTAATTGCTGACTTCTATGCTGAGCGTTTCTTGGCAATTGGGAAAGCTAAAGCTGGGAAGAAAGCGTTGAATTTAACGGATGAAAATCTCCGTTTTGGTTTTGCGCTCGACAGCGACTACCAGTCTACGTTTGCTGACTTTGCAGCCAGTGAAGACCTAAAAATAGCACAGACTTACTATTTAGGAAGTTCCGATAACAAAGGGCCATTTATGATAGTTTCGGAAACTATCTTGTAGTCATTCGCCGCCTTAGTCGCTACCACACCAAATGAAGCCAATAGGGTTATTTCATATGAAATGCCAATATTTCCGCGGAGAAAATCGAGGGTGTTGTAAGTTGGGTCGCAGTCCGTAATTTGCTTGCCACGATCACTCGTCTCAGGCGTGGAGATTGACGTTGGGCGTAGAGAACGTGCGTAATAGAGCGCGGAACTTTTTCGTTCGCGATGTAATACATTTCAGTAAAGGTGTAGCAGGGTTTTGTATCTCGCGCTATAGCTGCCGAGAAAAGCTACCGAGAAAAGTTACCGCGGAAAATTAGTAAGGGGGGGCCAGTCTTCGGCCCAGGTGCGATTGGAACTTTCCCCCATGGCGGCTAGCGATACCGTCAGGAAATCGATAAACACTCTGACCTTCGCGGGTAAATATTCACGCTTGGGGTAAATGGCAAACACGCCATTGTCGGGTTGCGGAGGCCTAAAGTAAGGGTACAGAGAAATTAACGTGCCACTGTTCAAGCCCCTATTGGCAAGAAAGTGGGGTAATTGTGCGAAACCCATACCGTCAGCGCACATATGTGCCATCGCTTCACCATCATCGGTGATATGACGTCGTTCCAATTCATAGGGGCGATATTTACCTTTATCATTGGGCAAAAAAATCGGCTGTAACTGTTGGCTCTCTTTCATACGAAACCCAATCCACTGATGCTGTTGAAAGTCACTAGAGCAATGTGGCGTTCCATGTTTCTCCAAATATTGCGGCGACACGCAAATTAGAAAATCCATTGGGCTGAGACGTCGAGCGACTAGGCGGCTGTCTTTCACGTAACCTGTACGCAGCGCAATATCTATGTCGTGCTCAATAATATCCACGTGTAAATCATTGACTTCTAGCTCCAGCTTGATCGCCGGGTATTGTTGACAGAATTTCCGTAACAACGGGCGTAGATAAAGATGGCCATAGCAGACGGCCGAATTGATACGTAGGGTGCCGCTGGGAGAATCATTTAAGTGTCTCAATTCGTCTTCGCAAAAGGAGAGGTCTCGAATCATCTTACGCACGGTGTCGGCATAGCGTTTGCCAGCCTCAGTATTGTGCAGCTGCCGGGTCGAACGTTGAAAGAGGGTCAAGCCCAGCTGAGCTTCTAGACGTCCAATTGCCTTGCTGACCGTGGATGGGTCTGTACTACAATTTCTTGCTGCTGCAGCAAAACTGCCACCATCATAAGTAGCTAAAAATAGTTCTAATGAGCGCAGTTTGTCCATTGGCAAAGTATAACAAACAAGTGTCGTGAATAATATTCACGACACTTAGGGAGGTCAGCCTCTTTATTTAACATCCTCAGCGTCCTAAAATTTATTGAAATCAATTTTTAGGATGAGAAATCGGAGAGTTATTTTTGCTGAAAACAATACCTGTTAATAGCCCCCTTAGCTACGCTTTTTTCGCCTTTATAGCCATGGCAGGCCTTTCGTATATCAACTTTTTACCAGCAGTGGTTAATGCACTGGCAGGAGGTATCGGTTTCAGTAACGCTGATGCAGGGCGGGTCGTTGCGTCTAATGGCTTTGGTGGTCTCCTGGGTAGTACCGCCGCAATTTTCCTAGTACGCCGAATTCAGTGGCAGCGTACCTTGTTTACGTTATTGGCTGTGTTGACCACCTTTGACACAGTCACTGTATGGGTGGACGACTACAGCGTAATGTTGGGCTGGCGTTTTTTAGCCGGGTTTTTCGGTGGCCTATGTGTCGGTATTGCTTTTTCTACGCTTGCTCGATTGGCCAATCCCGATCGAGCCTTTGGTCTGTTATTGTTTATGCAGTTTGGTATTGGCTCCGTAGTTATCTATTGGTTGCCAGGACTCGAAGCTCTACTCAGCGCGTATGTGGTTTTCCATGTCATGGCAGTCATTGCTATGTTGGGCATGGTTTTCCTGCTGTTTCTCCCCGCTTTTCCTCCAGAGAAAAGACCAGTCAAGGTGTCAAAGTCTTTGTTCAGCTTTTCGGGTAATACCTTGTTATTATTATCGGCCATCATCTGCTATCAAATCGCCGCCAGTGCGATATGGGCTTTTGTAGGGCGTATCGGTCTTGGTGCTGGTATTGCCGCTGAAAACGTCAGTATGTATATCGCCACAACCGGGTTGTTAGGTCTGCTAGGTGCGATGTTGCCGGTATTCAGCGGCAATCGTTCTGGTCGCTTGAATTGGGTTATCGCAGCTATAACGCTGTCGATAATAGCAGCGGTAATGTTATGCTTTCCACAGTTTACATCGCTCTATGTTAGTTCAATGGCCTTGTTGTTTCTTTCCTGGCCAGCGGTTCAGTCATATTTGTTTGCGGTGACGGCTGAGATGGACAGTAGCGGGCGGCTTTCAACCATTGCTGTCGTTGCTTCTTCTGCCGGTTTGGCTTCAGGGCCGCTGCTCGCCTCTAGTTTGTTGGATAATGGCGGCTTTTCAGTGTTGCTCTGTAGCTGCGCTATGATTTTCTTGTTGAGTTTTTTTCTACTATTCAAGCCTGTGCGAGCACAGGAAAAAATGAAGCCGCCGGTATTGTCATTGCAATATCAACCCTGATGGTAGGAAATTAGGTGCGTGCTGGTTACAAAGTCTAGTCGCTAAATCAGGCCACAAAATGTTGCCCGATTTCGGCTGAGGGTTAAGCCAAGCTGAATGTAGGCAATAACATAAGGTGAGGAAAATGATTCGATATATATTCAACAAAATGTTGCTTGGAATGCGAAGCCGCTACGATTACGACGTTCAGTATATGCAGGATATTTTGGAGGCAGATTTGAAGGCGTTCTTGAAATTGTTGGGGTTTCAGACTATGGCCTCTCATTCGGGTAACCTACCTGTAGAACCGCTGTTTGCAGCAAGAATACGGGCGATTATTTGGGACGATTGCGGGCCATGTACACAATTGGTGGTTAATATGGCCTTAGAGGCCAAAGTGAGCCCGGATATTGTGCGTGCGATTGTTGAAAGCGATTTGAGCAACCTGCCCGAGGATATCTCATTGGTGGTGCGGTTTACGGAACTTGTGTTGGCTCACAACCCTGAGGCGGAGGATTTACGTAGAAACATACTGGACTTATGGGGCAACGAAGGGCTCATAGCCATTGCGTACGCCATCAGTTCCAGCCGGGTTTATCCGGCCCTCAAATATACCCTAGGATACGGTAACGCCTGTAGTCGAATCACGGTAAACGAGTTATCGTTGGCGCCTAACCGGCGATCAGCATTAGCCATGGGAGCAGAGCATGTATAAGAAGGTTGTCACGGGAATAGCGATTTTGCTGGGATTGGTCACTTTAGCTAATGGCGTCTTTATGACGGTAGCCCCTGAATCGTGGTATTGGTTGGTGCCGGGGGTGCCAGACAGGGGGCCTTTTAACCAGCATTTCGTTAGGGATATTGGAATCAATTACATGCTGATTGGTGCGGCCTTTAACTATGGGGCCATGTACGAAAAACATCGATTGCTACTTTGGTTGATGCCAACGGCTTGGTTAGCGGGTCACGCCATTTTCCATGTGTGGGAGGTGCTCGTGGGTATTTGTGAGCCTGAATCTTTGATTGTAGATTTTGGTGGCGTGACAGTACCTGCATTGTTGGCTATGGGTTTAATTTATGCCAGCTATCAGTTACAGACCAATGAATAGAGCGCTGATTGTTTGCCTGTTGTTAAGCTTGGGCGGTGCGCTAGGGTTAACATTGGCTTTTATTAAGTACAAACCCCATGAACAGCAAACAATCGAATGGCTAGATAACCCCCGCAGCTTAATGGATTTTAGCCTTGAGTCAGAAACGGGCGGGTTCAATAAGCAATCGCTAATGGGACATTGGACAATTGTATTGTTCGGTTTTCTGCATTGTCCGGATATCTGTCCTACAAGCTTGTCGCAGTTGGCAGCAATAGCAGATAGTCTGGCTGAAAAGTCTATCGACCAAAAAGTAGCCTTTGTTTTTGTGTCTGTTGATCCCAGGCGCGATCGAATAGTCGAAGTGAGCCAATATGCGCGTTACTTTAGTTCTTCAATCCGCGGAGTGACCGGTACAGAAAAACAGTTGGCTCAATTTGCTAATCGGCTTGGTATTCAATTTAAAGTATCCTCAGTTAATGAAGACTACCAGGTTGCTCATTCCACCACATTTTCGATCATAGGCCCCGATGGCGTCTTCCGTGGGCGGTTCAATCCCGAGTTTGATGTGTCCAATCTGGTAAGAAATCTCTCATCAAAGTTTAATTGAGAATACTACACATTTTTTCTGCAATACTCGGTTACCCAATAAAGCATAGGGCTATGTGGGGTATTTCTCAGAGTTGAATAGAGCATTAGGCGTAGTTAGGACCTTGTTAGGCACGGCACACGCGTGTAAAGAGAATGGCAAGTCTATTTCGTATAGGTGTTCTATCGTTACTGGCCAATTCCCTTTTTATGGCGTGTATTTCCTCGCCGAGCAATAGAATATTCACATGCCGCAGAACGCCTGAAAGTTTGCAAGATATCGAGTTCTCCCGACATAAATGTCACCAATATACGACCCGGCGCCGGGCCTAGTGAGCGCGACACCCGTTATTTGGCCAATCAGTCGGCCGACTTGTTCATATTCAGTTAATCTCTAGTTCATTTGCCATTCACGGAGTCCATTTAGACTGCTGGTCTGAATTGATAAATAACTTTCTACGAATGGAGCATGAAATGAAAAAATTGACTCAAAGCGGCTTAATGTTGGTGTCTGGCTTGTTGTTACTTTCCGGTTGCACAACCATTGGAAACGAAAGCCTTGCCAATGAATCGCTGGAATCGATTAGTCAGAAAGTTCACGAAGGCGAGACCACCAAGGAGCAACTGATAGCGATTTTTGGTGCCCCCATGGAAACGACTTTTACCGACGGTGGCCTAGAAGTTCTAAAGTACGAATACACAAGGCTAAAGCCTCGAGCGCAAAACTTTATCCCCTACAATATTGTCTCTCAAGTAACCGATGGCAAACGGAAAGAATTGGTCGTACTGTTGGACGAGCAATCGCAAGTTAAACGAATGATAATGAATGTGAGCGATAAGCAAATCCGATTCGGGATCATCGAATAGCGGCTGCATAACAACCCCCTCGGGCAAATAGAGTAAGAGGGGATTGCTGTTAGACTGCCCTTGGCTACTCCGGCAATGTGGGTAGGGCCGGTACATCTTTCAATATCCGCCATCTTGTGGAGAAAAACCGGGGGATAGTGGCAGCTGTATGGCAATTTTGAGCGGTTGTTAATACCACTGTATATGGAGAGGCTTGGATCTCACTGATCGAAATATTGGATCCGTTGATTTCTAATTTCGGCGACATAAATGCGGCCATTCTCTCCTATTGCAATGTCATGAGGTAAATCCATATTCCCCAAGCTCTGGCCAAAACCACTGTAACGATCGACAATCTCCCCCTCTAAAGTCAGTTTAACAATTTGGCTTCTACTTTTCCCCTGTGAAATCTCGTAGGCATCCCCAGCGTCCACAACATAGAGAAAGTTGTCTTTGCCGATATCTATGCCATAGGGTCTTCCCAATTCCGGAAAATCCCAGGTTGCCTTCCAGTCTCCATCCGAGTTGAAAACTTGGATTCTAGCGTTCTTTCGATCGGCAACATAAATATTTTCCTGTTTGTCTTTTGCTAATCCGTGAGGCAAATTGAACTCTGCTGAATTTCTACCCAGTTGGGATACTTCCCATTGGAATACTCCATCACTGTCAAACTTTACAATTCGTCTATTTCTATAGCCGTCAGAAACAATAAAGCCCCCATCAGGGAACACTTCTACATCTGTAGGTCTTGCGAATATATATTTATTTGATGAACACGGCAGGTTCTGCAGTAGATTCCGAATTCTCAGGCAAGTTTCTAGATAAAAACGATAGTCAGCGCCAAATGTATTTCGTAAATTTCCCTCGAGATCAAATTGAAAAACCTTGTTCCGCATGATATCTGTGATCCAGACTCGATCTTGATCATCAATAGTAATACCATGCGGAGATTTAAAAATATTTGCTCCCCACGTACGAATAAGCTCATAGTTTATAGGCGAATATACAGAAACCACATCCGCTTCGACTATTTCAGTATTACTAAAACTAACACCTGCTCTATGAAGTAAGAATATGTTACCGCTACTATCTATATCAACGCCACTTACATCGCCTACATTACCCTGAGATTTATTGGGTAAAAAACCTTTGGCTGTAATGCCACTTTTATTTTCTAGCTGAGGCACTTCGGTCACGGCTATCTCTACGCTCCGCCAAGAAAAGAACGAAACTGCTATCGCGAGAATACTCGATACAATAATGGCGCGATATATCATGGGTTTGCCCGATTGTTATTAGTAACCGATATTTTCAATATCAGTGATTAGCCGAATGATTTTCCGGGCTCCGTAGTCCGACATATTGCCTATGTCTGTTTCATTCAGATCCGGAAATACAATATAGATCAATTAGTTAACTATTTATAGGCCCAAATAGCTCGGGTAAGCACCGGCCTTGCAATTACACGGCGTACTGATCGCATTTGCTACAAAATACCGCGTTTCTATTGGTAGGTGTCTCAAATGGGTCAAAAAATAAGCCAGTGGATTAATATCATTTTAGGGGGCGCTATAGCTGCGATGGAAGACTAAGAAACTCCATGACTATCCGAAGCCGTATTGACTACTTCCTGCAGAACACGTCGGCGTTGCGCAGGGCGACGACAGATTTCCGTGGTCGAAGGCTGGCTGGATCTCACTCCGGCTCATTTCGCATTTTACTATGTTGCTGCCAGGCTGATGTATCACGACACTTTTCACTGGTATTGCAATATTCCGTTGGGTCAACATGGGGCCCCAGTTCGACGAGTTTTACTACCGCTGGTAACGAGGCAACATTGTTGGCGTTCAGCAGTCTATACTGTTACTAAAAATGGAGGTAATGGCTAATGCCAATTTTACGGCTTTCAGGTTCTGTGGGTAATGGCAGGTCAAAAAGAGGAATTCCGCACAATGACCCCGCCGACATCATTAAGGTGAGAGATAGGTTTGTCGAGCTCGGCTATCTATGGGTGAGAGGAGTAATAAACGGTCAGGATAAGAACCTGATTAAAGCGATAAAACTTGTGCAATCTATTATCAAAGGTCATTCAAAGGTTGATACTGGTGACGGGCGAATAGACTTACGCGGTGCAACGCATAGATGGTTGGCTGCTAAAAATGCCCCGGGCTGGGTGAACATGACTGGAAAATCGGGGTTAGGCTGGCAGATCGCCTATTTTGAGAGGGGAAACTCCTGGACTACATCCTGGATGCTGGAAAAGATTGTATTGGCTGGAATATGGTATCGCGGGAAGGTTACAATTGCAGGGATCTCTGACGCGCCGCCGATGTGGATTCGGGATTGTTCGCCTATTGAGGGCGGAAAGGCGAGGGGGCATAAAAGTCATCAAACCGGTATCGACGTAGATATGCGACTGCCCCTACTCCCACCTGATACTAACAAATATGACCAGTTACGGGGTCGTGATTATACAAGAAGATTTTATCGCGCAGCCGCTTTACTTCAGGTTGAATCCATCAAAAGTTGCATGGCCACCCAATACATATTTTTTAACGATCCGGAATTTATTAGAAAAAGGTTAAGCACTCGTCAGGCAAATCATAGCGAGCATTATCATATTCGTATCAAACCTCCAGCACGGCTAGAAGGAACATATATGTAGTCTATTTCCGATAAGCCAACATATTTACAATAATTGAGAAGTATGAATTTCATGATGTGTTGCGTGAAGCAACCTCAAGTGCTTGAAAAACATGAGTTCTCCCATGTTATCAACTCCACCCGTTGCATCGATAAGGACTCGAGTAAAGCTCATGGCGAGCAGATTCAAAGAGACGAACATCATTGCTATAGTCACGGAAACAAATATTAAGCCGGATTGGCGAGCGAAAATGGAGAGTGCAGTCCTTTCTTAGAATTGAGTTTGGGGCTGCTCTTTTGTCAATGCCCCGGAAAACGTATAGGCAATGTTATCGATACCTCTATCGCCGTTTGCCTGCCCTGACAAAGTACGAAAGGTACAAAATTGGCTTGTTATGTTCGGTTATTCGCTGCCAGAGCCCCGAGACCAAGATAAGCGGAATTGTTTGAATAGGCCCCCAGAGGCGCAGTAAATGGATGGCGCCGTTCTGGGCGTGGTCGTTAGCAGGCCTCTCGAGTTAGAGAGGGATTCCAGGCTATAAGAATATCGCCGAGCCTTAATTAGCTGAGTATTTTCCCTGTATCCACAAAGATGTCGGATAATCCTAACTATTTCCAATAGCTCTCTATGGCAAAGGGTAACAACCTATTGATCTATATGGATTTTAATTCCGGAAAGCATTTCTTCAAACATTGCGGTTAATTCCTCTTAGTTATATCAAGGATAGATAGAAAAAACAAAAAAGGAGGGGCTTCATCTTGGGAGGGGTTAATACACCTGTACTCCGACGTGCTTTGACTGTGTTTATTCGTTGTTATGGGGTATAACTTGTAAAGTCACTGGGCAGTAAACCTTAAGAGGTAGTTATCAAAATAATAAGTCGGATAACACAATGGGCAAATGGTGGGGGGGGGACTGAACAGATCATATTTGCTCAGTTTAACGAGCTATTGACGAAAGTACCCTTGCTGTACTTTATTTTGTGTGCCAACTCAGTGGCTTTGGCTTATACCCATTACGGCACAGCGCCTGATTATCTGACTGTATATGTAGCTGGTTTTCTGAGCGTGGCGTGCTTGATACGTGCCCATAAGTGGCACAGTTTCAAAACTGAAACCTTTGACTTCAAGCAAGCTAAGTATCAGATAAAAATGACGATACTATTTTCAATTTTAATGGGCATTGGATTTTCACTTTGGAGTTTTACCCTTTATCATTATGGGGATATTGGCTTAAGAGCTCATGTTGCTTATTACATGTCGGTTACTGTGATTGGCGTCATTGTATGTCTAATTCATTTGCCTGCGGCGGTGTGGTCAACCACTATAACTGTGGGTATACCCTTTGTTCTATTTTTTGGCGCGAGTGAACAACCCGTTTTTGTTGCTATAGCGATTAACTTCTTTATGGTCGCTGGAGTATTGGTGTTGATTGCATTGAGTTATTATCGAGCCTTTTCCAATGTGATCGAAGCCAAACAAGATTTGCAGTTGCAGAATGAACATACGCAACAGCTTAATATTCAAAACGAACTATTAGCAAATCAGGATGGTCTCACAAAATTGGCCAACCGACGCAGCTTTTCCAATTACCTTAAACAGAAGCTCAGTGCTCAGGGCAATAACCATAGTTTTATCGTTGGCTTGGTGGATCTAGATGGTTTCAAGCCGGTGAATGACATTCACGGCCACGCGGCGGGAGATCGGGTGCTGATGGAAGTTGGAGACCGTTTAGCTAGTGTATTGAGTGGCGATTGTATGCTGGCTCGTATTGGTGGTGATGAGTTTGCGTTAGTGATCGATTCCAGCGTCAGTCATAGCGAAGTTAAGGCGTTGGGAAGAAAAATAACACAGGCTTTGCAGGTCCCTTTCACTATGCGCACAGGCTTAGTGCAAATATCCGGATCATGCGGCTTTGCTATTTACCCAGAAAGCGGCAACACGGTTGATGAGTTAATGGACAGCGCAGATTTTGCGCTTTATCAAGCCAAAGCAGAGGCAAGAGGTAGCTCCATTATTTTTTCTAACGAACACCGACGTCTCATTAGGAAAGAATCAAAAATTGAACTAGCACTTAATCAAAGCCTTAATAGAAGTGAACTAAGTCTACATTATCAGCCGATAGTTGATGGGAGGACGGGAGGAGTACGCGGGCTTGAAGCTCTTGCTAGATGGTACACCCCGGAACTGGGTCATGTATCACCAGCCGACTTTATTACCATCGCTGAAAAGACAGGTATAGTAACCGATATTACTTTATATCTATTTGAGAAAGCTGTGTGTGATCTAAAGCAGTGGCCTTCTTGTCTATATTTATCATTCAATCTCTCCGTGCATGATGTAATGAACAGTAACACCCTGCAACAACTAAGGGGGATTATTGATGGCCATGGGGTACCTAGAAACCGAGTTCAATTCGAAATCACTGAAACCACTATGATGAAAGATTTGGATCATTGCGCAAGAATCACTAAGACCTTACAAGAACAAGGATTTATGATTGCTTTGGATGACTTTGGTTCCGGCTATTCAAGCTTAAGTTATATCCATAAATTGGCTTTTAACAATTTAAAAATTGACCGCAGTTTTATTGATCACTTATTGCAAGATCAACGCAGCCAAGGGGTGGTGAAAACTATTCTCGCACTATGTTACAGCTTCGAAGTAAGCTGTACCGTAGAAGGCGTTGAAACTGTAGAGCAAAGAGACCTATTGCTGGATCTTGGCTGTACTCAAATGCAAGGCTACTATTTTTATCGTCCTGTGCCAATTGAGCAGTTGAATCTTACTGAGGACAATGGGGGCATGGCAAGCTTACTCACATCTCCGTCCTGATTTTATTGGAAAAAGATCCTTGTTAAGTTTGAATAGTGTTTAATGAAAAGCTGGTCACAAGCTAAAGAAAAGCGACTTGTTTTCTATTTATTGTTATAACTATATGCTCGTAGTGCCCATGAGAAGTTGTGGATGGCGACAAGCAGTAAATGATGATGCTGGCAGGGCTATTAGAACGAGGCCTAAGCTATATTGGCGAGGCTTAGCGGGGGCACACTAACGTTTTCTTTATGGGCCTCTTGCCCGCAATGTCTGTTCAGACTCATACTCCCACAGCTGAACCCGGTATGTTACACAGGGGTGCTATACATCGGCCAGACGGAGACAAAGATTTCGCGCCCAAATTCCACGACAACCTCAACTTAAAATCGTTGTTGCTTCACCTTCCTTTACGCCTAACATATTCAGTATTTGCTTTTGTGCAGCTTCCAATATTTTACGTTGTTCATTTTTATCAGAAATACTTTTTGCGACTACTACAGCACCTACAAGTGATGTCAGAATAGCGCGGGATTTATCAGCGATTGCTTCTCTGTCGGGCTCGCAATGAAGTTGTTTAAGTTTGCTTAGTGCTGCAATACGGATTTCGATCATTTTCCTAAGCCTTAGATATGACTCTTCGAATAGCTTGTTGATGTTGGCATTCTCATTACCGATTTCATTAAACAATATGGTTTCTGGCCCCGGTTTGCTCTTTTTTCCTAGCTCACCCAAGTTCCAATAATTAGTAACGAGAGCAGTTAAATGTTTAACCGAAAGCGGGCCTTTAACCAAGCGTGCGGTGCGACTCCCTTTGAGTGTCTTAATAAATGACTCACTGTAGAGTGCTTCTTTTGATTTGAAATGCGCATAAAATGCACCGTGGGTCAGTTTGGCAGAGCTCATGATTTGGCCAATTGAAACCTTGTCGAAACCATACCGTGAAAACAGATCGATGGCGGAGTCGATAATGAGATCCTTAGACTTGGCCTTATGGTTTTTTGCGTAGGGCATGTGCCCTCCTTTTCATCGCTATAGTTACCATAATATTATCTTGATCATATTATGCCTACTGTTAGTGTCTCCGAACTTAAAACGTATAAAACAATTTGTTCTGGAGGCGCTATGAATTCACCAATCGTTATCACTGGTATGGGTATGATCAGCCCCCTGGGCTGTGGCGTCAAGCAGGTTTGGCACCGTCTGACGGCTGCACAATCCGGAATCCGCCAAATCACGAGGTTTGATACGGCCGAGATTCCCATAAAGATGGCGGGGCTGGTGCCTGAAATTGAAGATGACTCGATAGCAGGTTTTGATATAAACCAGATTATTGAGAAGAAAGAGCGCAAGAAACTCGACCTGTTTACGATCTACGCGCTAGCGGCGGCACAAGAAGCCTTACAGCAGGCAAACTGGTTCCCCGAAGCCGAAGACGACAAGCTGGCAACGGCGACCATCGTAGCAACAGGTATTGGCGGTTTAGGTACTATCACTAAAGCATTTAGAACAATGGACAGTCGAGGCTACAAGCGCCTTTCGCCGTTCACTGCCCCTGCTTTTCTAGCTAACATGGCAGCGGGAAACCTTTCGATAAAATATGGTTTTAGAGGCCCTTTAGGCTGCCCGGTAACCGCATGTGCAGCAAGTTTACAGGCGATTGGAGACGGTATGAGGCTGATTCGTAGTGGTGAGGCGAATGTTGCCCTAGTAGGTGGGGCGGAAGCGTGTGTAGAGCCATTCTCATTGGCGAGTTTCAACGCCTTAAAGGCTTTGTCGCCGGAAAGTGAAGATGCTACAAAGGCTTCGCGCCCGTTTGATCAATCTCGTAATGGCTTTGTAATGGGTGAAGGGGCCGGGTTAATGGTGATCGAAACTCTGGAGCATGCTCAAGCTCGTGGGGCAACTCCGTTGGCAATACTGAGTGGTTACGGCACAAGCACTGATGCCTATCATATTACCTCGGGTCGAGAGGATGGCCAGGGTGCTGCTGCTGCTGTTAAAACGGCATTAAAAATGGCAGGGCTTAATCCCAACGATATTAGTTATATCAATGCCCACGCGACCTCTACTCCAGTAGGTGATGCCGCGGAAGTAGCATCGTTGCGATGTGTATTTGGTAAAGGTCTGCCGAACATACCAATATCTTCAACCAAATCTTCCACGGGACATTTGCTGGGAGCTGCCGGTGGTATTGAAGGTATTTTCTCGGCGATGACGGTAATTAATAATACTCTGCCGCCCACTCTTAATCTGAATAGCGTCGACGAATCGATGCAAGATTTGGATTTTGTACCAAATTGTTCACGATCTCACTCTGTGACTCACGCTTTGTGTAATGGCTTTGGCTTTGGCGGAGTAAATGCTGCGCTGATTGTGAGCAAGGTGGAGACGGCCAACTCAAATCAGGGCATATCGATCCCGTAGCCACATCAGTAGCGAGCTTATACTGAAAGCCTGGATAATGGCCGGCCCTGTTAAAACTTAACGCGGCCTATACTCGACTAGCGCCGGCGATCATCGAAACTTTATTGGTTAACGGCATCATAAGTTTTTTACTTTAACTCTGCACTCTGCACTCTGCACTCTGCTTGTGAGGCCTAAACCCGAGTTACTGATTGATAGTCAGTTCGGCAATTGCAATGCCACTTTCACCAGCAACGGCATAAAGAAGAAAGAGGCGTCCGTCTTCCTCAAATATTGCCGGGTCGCGCAGCTGATTGACGTGCCCGTCGGCGGTAGAGCGTTGCGATGGCGTAAGCGCTGCGTCTGCACCCTCCCAATCGCGCTCAGGCGCAAGCACCCGGTTTGCTTCACTTTCTTTCCATGTGTGCCAGTCACCGGAAATATCGATGGTGGAGTGAAGTATACTTTCGGGAGTGTCTCCAACCCGCGACCAGAATACATGTAGGATGTTGCCGCGTTTGAGGAGAGCAGAGTGGCGCATGGTATTACTGAACAGCTTTGGTCCCTCTTCAAAATCTGAAAGGCCATTAGCGCTGCGATAGAATTGTCCAGGCATCGCCAGCACATAGGTTGCCCCGCGATGTTTGATTGACCGCATGTAACTACGCCCAAGGACTTCTTTACGGGCGCTAAAATTGATGCCGTCATTTGAGACCGCGACCCGGCTCACCTGAGATGCAAAGGCATCGAGGCCGTGAAAGTACATCACAATGCGCTTGCTCTTATTATCCACATGAACATCGGGAGAGGCAATGTGCGGAAGGTTAAGGTCGGCCAGTAGTTGCTGGTCAGTGCGGCCTTTGTGGCCGAGCACAGTACGCATGTACAAAAGGGTTTTGTCGATGTTCGCTTTGGGCACATCAGGCTTTTTAGTCAAAAAATGAGAATCCGCCAATTGTAGGGTGCCCGGTTCGTGTACTGACCAGGGTCCGGTCAAATTATTGCTGTGGGCAAGGCGAATATATGAGCCCTTGTGGTCGGCGAAATAAAGATAGTATTTACCGAGTGGATTTTTCACCCACCCCGGTACGCGTATAAGTGAAGGGCCTTGAATGTTGTGGCCTATAGATGCATGAGTCTGTGGCGAAACAATCGGCTTATCGACAAGTCGTTCAATACGCATTTGAGTGTGCTCAAGTGCTAGAGGCCTTTCGCAGGCGCTGAAAAAAAGGACGGCAGCTAGTAGGATCAACAGTTGTTTCGGAATCATAGCCTGCGTCTCTTCATTATTATTAGTTGCTGTTTTTTACATTCTAGTTAAGTTTGTGCTGAAATACATCCGCAAGTCCAACGTAAAATTACTCGGTCGTGACTACACAGAAAACTTCTGAAAGGTCAGAGTCTTGAAGGGGCCATTGGTGGTGTGCCCCGCTATGAATGGGACTCCAGCTGGGCGGGCCTTAATACTGCCTATGTACCTATGCGATGGGCTAATTAACCGATTCTGGCAAGGACCTAATCCTGGTAGTTTGGAAAGCAGGCCCCCGAAAGAAGATTGCCTGAAAGTGGTTAGCTATGCGGAGCGGAAAATCATGGGATAAATGGAAACCCTGATTTGTCACTTTAACCCCGCTGTTTTTGCAGTGCTATGTTGCAATCAACTGTTAGCTGAAGACCTATAAACCTAAAAGACGCAAGTATTTATTCGGCCATTAGCATTACAATCCTCTTAAATCGCAGCCCTTTCGTTGCAGTATCGGTCGTAATTCACGAAACGCAGCGGGTGTTAACGTCAAAGGAATAGTAGGGTACAAGTGATGAACCATATGGAATTGCATGCCCATTGAGCCAATATTACCAATTCTGCTTTTAAACGCCTTGGTATCTTTGTATCTGCCCTGCTCTTCTGCTGGGCGATGTGGCATCCAGCTTAAATAGTAGTTGATGTAGGTGATCGTAATGTGACGAGGTAACCACCATAACAAAGCAACTTCAATTGCATGCCCGCTCCAGGCCATTGAAAAGAGAATGACGGTGTAGATTAGGTTGTAAACGATCGCGTCAATCATGATATGTGATTTACCGGTTCGTTCTAAGGTTTCAACATAGGAATCTCTGCTGTTGGAGCCAGGCTGCCTTTGTAGCAGAGTATTGACAAAAAATGACCACTTGTTGTTGGCAATGGTCGAGACGCCATAATCTGGATCTAGCTGCGGGTTATTACAGTGGGCATGGTGTTCCATGTGCGTATGGCGTAAAAAGCGGAAAGGTTGTCCGAACGGAATTAGCGAGACATGTCCAACCAGTTCGTTAAGCCATCGTAAAGGGTGGCCTTTCCTAGCAATGATATTGTGTTGCGCCTCGTGGGAAGGAAGATAGGCCAGCATCACGTTTAGTGTTGCGATCGGTGCCGCTAGCCATAGTGGAATCACGTCAAACAGAACCAGTGGCCAAAGTGCCAGCCAGATGGCGGTATTCCCCAATGCCCAAGCGACAACGCCCCAGGGGAATACATTCATATATTTGCTCGCAATTTGTCGCTCAATGACATCGAGTTCCTTGTCGCTAAGACTGTCCCAGTTTGCTTCGCTCATACTTTGGCTGTTGAATTGAGCCGTCGAATAAGTTGTGGTGCCTGCGGTTGTGGTTGCTGTGCTCATGGTTTCACCCAAACCCAGCTGCCGCGATTTTGAGCAATGAGCCCCAGCAGACAACCGACGGTCAATCCCAGGACTATATTATCGACGCCGCTTATGCTGAAGCTTACAGCGGTTAGTAGTTGGGCAATGAGCGGCCCTAGAAACCCTAGCCCAAACAAAAAGGGTGAGAATAGATAGGTTAGAAATTTTTTCATAGTTAAATCTCATCGCTGAATCTTTATGTAGGCGGCGTCAACATGGCCAAATAGTAGCCGCTAATGTAGACGCCGTCAACAAAAATAGAGTAATCTGTGGGCATGAATGGATTGAGAAAACAGGAGCGGTACCACCACGGTGACCTTAAGGCTTCTATACTTAGGCGGTCTGCAGAAATCATTTCTGAACAAGGTATTGAGGCATTATCCCTTCGCGCAGTTGCGCGAGACCTTGGCGTCTCTCATGGTGCACCCAGCCGTCACTTCAAAAGCAAGGCAGATTTACTTGCGACACTGGCGGCAGACATATGGCAAAAAATGCGAAATGCCACTCTTGCCGCCGCTGAGAGCTTGGAGTCGGATGATCCAAAGCACTATCTTAATGCACTTGGGCGCGGTTACCTGCGCTGGGCGCTAGAAAACAGGTCGGCCTTTCAAGCGATTAGTCATCCGGATTTGAAGCGATATGTCGATGATAACGTCAGCTCAGCACAGGATGAATTTCTGGCCGTGATTCGCAAAGCGGTTGTTGCCGCTCAGCAAGAAGGCCGGAATGCGGGGGTTGATTCAGATGTACTGACACTTTACACCACTTCGGTTCCATTTGGCTGCGCGATGATGCTGTCGAACGATATGCTAAAGAATGACTCGACTGCTATTGATCGGGAACGGCTCATTGAAGACCTAATTGAGCTGGTTGTGCCTCTCGAATAGCAATATCCTGGATTACCCTGAGATAAATGTTGGCGGGCGATGCTCGTTCAGTTGCCAGTGCCCCACCGCAAGCGGGTTGTTGGAGTAAGTTCATAGGGCTGTGGCCAAGTGTTGCCTATATTTAAACAATCGGTGAAAAAATAGAAACAATGGGTTTTGACACAAGTATCTATCACAGTAATATGAAACGCTGGGTGGATGAAAAACCTGTGACAGGTGCCGGTAACGATTTATTCAATGTGGTGGCCCAATACCCTTCGGGTTCTACTAGCCGCTCATGTTTAAATAGGGTGCATGCACAATGCCCCGTCACCGCAGCCCACACTAGAGGACTCACGATTGCAGTTTCTGGATGCGCTTGCAGCTGTCTATAGTTTATTCAGCTTGGGCCGACAATTGATCTAGGTGGAACACTTTTGGAACGTCGGGCTAAGTGGATTTACAAAATGGAATAGGGTGGTAACTTGATTGCTAGCGGAGGACTTATACAATCTGGCTGAATTGGTTTTCCGGAAGCAGCTTTGGAATCTGGTGTAAATGCGCTTTATAATAATATTCTCGAAACCAGTTTTAGTATTCTTGGTTTCTGTCGACACAGTACTTAATAAAAACGAAGTAAAGGAGACAAAGTTTGAAGCTTATCAGTGATGACGTCTTGATTGATTCGGGGCAACAGTTCCCAAACTATGAGGCAATCTACCCAATGTTCGAAGGGTTCAAATTTTGGGATCCTGCCGCGTGGACAAAAGGCCACCCCTACGATCTATACAAGAAAATGCGCGAGCAAGCGCCAATAATGTGGCTGCCGTCGGAAAAGAATTTTTCGGGGTTTTGGTCCGTCACTCGATACGAAGATATAAAAAAAGTTGAGCTTGCGCCCAATATTTTTTCCTCGCAGCGTGGCAGTATCAACATGGCGGTTCCCGAAAGAAAAAATTGGCGTCCGGAAAAACTCGTGCCCGCAGCCTACAACTCCTTGATCAATTTGGACGAACCGTTACATCGCGAAATGCGCATGCAGCAGGCCGAGTTCTTTTTCCCCGGTTATATTGCGACGATTCGAGACAAGGTCGGTCTAAAAATTGATCAGCTGCTCGACGAGATGGAAAGAAAGGGGCCTGTTGTCGATTTTGTCAAAATGTTTTCTGAAGAACTTCCCTTATTCACTCTTTGTGAAATGCTCGGCATCGATGAAGAAGATCGACCCAAGGTCAAAGTTTGGATGCATCACCTTGAGTTGGCTTCGCAATTTCTGTCCAATCCCTGGCAAACGTTTTTTTCCGAACCAATGTTCCCATTTCGCTTTAATGGTGTGGTGAATGACATGTTTTCCTATGGTGAGCGTGTCATGGCAGATAGACAGGCTAACCCTCGCGAGGATCTGCTAACTGCCATTGCGCAATCGAAAGCGGGTGGCGAATTACTTCCGCAGGCGTTTCTCGATGGCTCTTGGCTACTCATTATTTTTGCGGGTAACGACACGTCACGCAATTCACTATCGGGCACCATTCGCTTAATGACTGAATTCCCGGATCAGCGCGCGATGGTATTAGATGATCCTTCACTCATTCCGAAGATGTCGGAAGAAGCACTGCGAATGGTATCTCCTGTCATGCATATGCGGCGAACCGCGCTCGAAGACACAGAATTGAACGGCCAAAAGATAGCGAAGGATGAAAAATTGGTTCTCTGGTATGGCGCCGCCAATCGCGATGCTGATATATTCCCCGATCCAGACACCTTTAATATGCACAGAGATAACGTCGAAAAGCACCTTGCCTTCGGTCATGGCGTGCACAAATGTCTGGGGTCTCGAATCGCAAAGATGCAGTTGCGACTCGCTTTCGAGCGAATATTTGACCGCTTTCCCAATATTGCCTGGACCGGCAAGCAGACCATTTCCCCAAACTCACTGGTCCACGCTATCTCGAGCTTGCAGGTTAACCTGTACGGTCCTAATGGCAAACGTCCTACACAGGTCGCAGTTAGTTGAACTGAACAAAGGTGATTGATTGAGTTGTATTATCATTGCTCCAGTCGATTACAGGCGGAGGAACGATGCGGCCTAACAAACGCCTGTACTCATAACCTTACTTTACCGTCGCCACATTTTGTCATCAATACAATTGGGACATGCACTATTCAAGGGCGTCGGCTGTACAAAACACCGAAAGGTGGCACTACTGGCAATACAATTGGGACATGCACTATTCAAGGGCGTCGGCTGTACAAAACCCCGAAAGGCATTAAACCTGACCAATAAGCCGAAAAATGGGTTGCGCCGTCGGTTTTTTATTCTGGTGTCAAGATACTCTTGTTTTGGCCAATTCCTAGGCACAGCTGTCCACAGACGTATTGAAAGTTAACGATTTTAGTCCGTGGATCAGGCCGCTGATCGAAATCGTCGATGTACCACCTTTTCAAACTGTTGGCTATTGAGAGTACTACAATTGGGACATGCA
>Ga0209395_1001072_pt1 | contig 39340 bp, 30 predicted proteins | sample GOMGulsemesocosm_3_FD_184635 | JGI IMG/M metagenome (GOLD analysis project Ga0209395, IMG submission 184635) | Methane-oxidizing microbial communities from mesocosms in the Gulf of Mexico - GOM9D Gulf of Mexico (SPAdes) (version 2) | ecosystem: Environmental > Aquatic > Marine > Cold seeps...
ATTTTGAATTTATAACTCCGTAGTATTTCCTATCTTTGTCCAACTATGAATGAAAACCTAAATCCCGATAAAGAACATTTTTCTAATACTGACATTGATGTAGAAAAAGCGTTGAGACCCTTGAGTTTTGATGATTTTACAGGTCAAGAAAGTATTATGGAGAACTTAAAAATCTTTGTAGAAGCTGCAAATCAGCGGGGTGAAGCATTGGATCATACCTTGTTTCATGGCCCTCCCGGATTAGGTAAAACTACGCTGGCTAATATTTTGGCCAATGAGTTGGATGTGGACATAAAAATCACTTCAGGACCTGTATTGGACAAACCAGGTGATTTAGCGGGATTGTTAACAAACTTAGGGACTAGAGATGTGTTGTTTATTGATGAGATTCATCGATTAAGTCCTGTGATTGAAGAATATTTATATTCGGCGATGGAGGATTTCAGGATCGACATTATGATAGAAACGGGACCTAACGCAAGAACGGTTCAGATAGATTTGGAACCATTTACCTTGATAGGTGCTACCACACGTTCAGGATTATTAACGGCTCCTATGCGTGCTCGTTTTGGAATTAGTAGCCGCTTACAATACTACAGTACAGAATTACTGTCAACTATTGTTCAGCGTAGCGCGCAAATTTTAAAAGTGCCTATTGCTTTTGAAGCTGCTATTGAAATTGCAGGACGTAGCCGTGGAACACCGCGTATTGCCAATGCACTCTTACGTAGAGTACGTGATTTTGCTCAGATAAAAGGAAATGGAAGTATAGATATTCAGATTGCTAAATATGGTTTGAATGCCTTAAATGTAGATGCACATGGTTTGGATGAAATGGATAACAAAATTTTAACCACAATTATAGATAAATTTGCAGGAGGTCCTGTAGGAATCAGTACTTTGGCGACAGCTGTAGGGGAAAATTCTGAAACGATAGAGGAAGTATATGAACCTTTTTTAATTCAACAAGGATTTATTATGCGTACTCCTCGTGGTAGGGAAGTAACCAAGTTAGCTTATGATCATTTGGGGAGAAAGAAATTAGGTAAGCAAGGCGAATTATTTTAAAGTTCCTCCCATGTGACAGGATAATTAAAAACATCAACTATGAATATAAGGGCGTTTTTTCCAATTTTAGAATGGTTACCTACGTATAAAAAATCTTCTTTAAGGAAAGATGTAATAGCAGGTTTTACTATTGGAGTGATGCTAATTCCGCAAGCGATGGCTTATGCGTCAGTGGCGGGATTACCTCCTGTTTATGGCCTGTACGCAGCATTGGTTCCTGTGTTAATCTACGTTCTACTGGGAACATCTATGCAGTTGTCTGTAGGACCTGTTGCTATGGTATCCTTATTAACAGCCACGGCATTGTCTTCTTTTGGGACTGTGGATATGGCGACCTATATAAATTATGCTTTATTGCTTTCTTTTATGGTGGGGTGTTTACAATTACTACTTGGCTTATTTAGGCTTGGGTTTTTAGTGAATTTTTTATCATATCCGGTTATAAGTGGATTTACATCCGCTGCGGCGGCTATTATTGGCCTAACACAACTCAAGCATTTGTTTGGGGTAAATGTGGCTAGAAGCAGTAATGTAACGGTAATTGTCAGTGATCTATTTGAGAAAATAAACGAAATAAATGTGCTCTCTATAAGCATAGGATTGTTTGCTATTGTACTCATAATTGTATTAAAAAAAATCAACAAATCCATTCCTTTTTTATTGATTGCAATGCTTTTTGGAATTGTTGTTGTTAGCTTTTTTGATTTAGGAAATTCGGTGGAAATTACAAGAGATATCCCATCATCTATCCCTCGTTTTTCCTTGTTTAAGTTTGATTATGAAATCTTGAATAAATTATTCCCTATGGCGGTAACCATCGCTTTAGTAGGATATATGCAGAGTATCGCGGTAGCAAAATCTTTAGAAAGTCAACAAGGTGATCATGTTGTAAATGCGAATCAGGAACTCAAAGCCTTAGGGATTTCAAATATTGTAGGATCCTTATTTCAGTCCTATCCTGTATCAGGGGGGATTGCTAGAACTGCAGTTAATACCGAAGCAGGAGCCAAAACACCCATGGCCTCTTTGTTTAGCGCTTTGTTAATTTTATGTACGTTATTATTTCTAACGCCTTTGTTTTACAACCTTCCAAAAACCATTTTGGCATCCATAATTTTAGTGGCAGTGTATGGCTTGATCGATGTAAAAGAAGCCGTGTTTTTATATAAAAGTAACCGAGTAGATTTTTGGCTACTTATCGCGACTTTTTGTGCTACCCTGTTTTTGGGAATTGAAAAAGGGATCGCATTTGGAGTTACTTTATCTCTAGTTATGGTCATTTATAGATCAACAAAACCACATGTTGCTGTGTTAGCAAGGGTACCTGGAACTCATTTTTATAGAAATATAGAACGTTTTGATGCATTAGTTCCCTGTAAAGATGTCTTAATTTTTAGATTTGATGCTCAGATTTATTTTGCCAATATTAGCTATTTTAAAGAAAAACTAACAAGTCTAGTTGCTGAAAAAGGGAGCGATTTAAAGTTGATAATTCTTCATGGTGAAAGTATCAATAACTTGGATAGTAGCGCCATTAAAATGCTGAAAGAAGTGCATAAAAAATACACACAGAAAGGAATTAAAATAGTGTTCACGGCGTTAAAAGGCCCGGTAAGAGATGCCATGTCTAAAGGGGGAGTATTTAACGGAATAGAATTTGAAAATTGCTATATGGGCATTCAACAAGCAATGAATGCTTACCAAAATAACAATGAGCAAAGTGGAAATAAAGGGAAGTTCGGAAAGTATATTACGCAGATAAATGATTAATATCATGCGTTTTATGTGTTTTATTGTGTATTTTCCTTGCCTCAAATACTCTTCGTAAGCTCAAGAATACAAAATTAGTCAGAAAAACACTAAATTTGTAAACCAAAATTTCAAGAGTAAATTAAGTTGGAAACCTTAGTTTTTAATTTACTTTAATAACGATTAACAATAACTAGAGAATATTCGATATAGACATGGATTTAATTATCTAATGCTACGAATACAATCTGTCATACTAAATCCTTCGATTTTTCGATATATTTAGACAAAACAAGACATAGACATGAGAGTAGAACAATTATTTACAGGATGCCTAGCAGAAATGGCGTATTATATAGAGTCAAATGGAGAAGTTGCTATCATTGATCCATTAAGAGAAACGGATCCTTATATAGAAATGGCAAGGGCTGATGGAGCTACTATTAAATATATTTTTTTAACACATTTTCATGCTGATTTTGTGTCTGGTCAAGTTGATTTGGCTAAGAAAACCGGTGCTACTATCGTGTTCGGACCTACCGCAGATCCTAACTATGAAATTCATAGAGCTACGGATGGAGAATTGTTTAATTTAGGAAATATTAACTTGAAATTATTACACACTCCTGGGCATACGATGGAGTCCATATCGCTTGTGTTAATAGATGAAAGTGGAAATAAACCTTATGTGTTTACTGGAGATTGTTTATTTATAGGTGATGTAGGACGCCCGGATCTTGCCGTGAGTTCCGCAGTGTCACAAGAAGATTTAGCAAGTCATTTATTTGATTCTCTACGTGATAAAATAATGGTATTGCCAGATGATATCATCATTTATCCAAATCATGGTGCGGGTTCGGCTTGTGGTAAAAATATGAGTAGCGAAACCTTTGATACACTAGGAAAACAGAAAAAAACAAATTATGCATTACGTGCTGATATGACACGAGATGAATTTGTAAAAGAAGTGCTTACGGGATTAAAATCGCCTCCACAGTATTTTCCAAACAATGTGAAAATGAACAAAGGAATTAATTTAAGTATTGATGAAATTGTTATAAAAGGAACGACTCCTTTAGTTCCAGAAGATTTTTTCACCATGAGCGAACAACCCGAAGTATTAGTTATAGATACTCGTTCTAAAGATGCTTATACCAAGGAAGGGACAGTACCTGGAGCTTGGTTTATTGGTATAGATGGCAGTTTTGCTCCTTGGGTAGGAGCATTGATTAAAAATATAGGTCAGAAAATTATATTTATTGCCGATGATGGAAGAGAGCAGGAAGTTGTGACTCGTTTTTCAAGAGTTGGATATGACAATACTGCTGGATTTTTAAAGGGAGGAATTAAAGAATGGTTAGCTGCAGGCTATCATGTAGATAAAGTGAATTCGTTGTCTGCTTCTGAATTTTCAAAAAAATTCATAGAAGAAGAATTAGAGGTAGTGTTAGATGTTAGAAAAGAAACAGAATTTTTATCGGAACATTTAATTGGTGCAACTAATTTTCCATTGGATATTATCAACGGAAATAGTGGAATAATAAATTCAAATAAAGACTATTATTTGCATTGTAAAAGTGGATACAGGTCTTTAATTGCTGCCTCTATTTTTAAAGCAAATGGTATTAAAAACGTGACAGATATTAGAGGTGGATATCAGGATATTCGAAAAACGGGTGTTGCCTTGTCTGATTTTGTGTGCCCAACAGATTTGTTGTAAGCAAAAGAAAAAACATATTCATTAATAAGATTTAAATAAGATAGAATGAAAAAACACGTTTTTATGTGTTGTCTTGCATTTTTTAGCATGGCAATATCAAGTTGTGGACAGAATAAACCTCAACAAATAATTACAGAAAAAGGGGAAGTGATAAAAGTAAATTTAGTAGATGCGCTTACTTTTAAAAAGAAATTAAAAAACAGTACTTTAATTGATATTAGAACACCTCAGGAGTTTAAATATGGTCATATTGAGAATGCTATAAATATTAATTTTTTCGATAAAGATTGGATGGATCAATTTGCTAAATTTGATAAAAATAAACCGATTTTTATTTATTGTCGAAGTGGAAATAGAACGGGATCTATGTCAAGAAAATTATTAAAAAATGGGTACACGCAAGTCTATGACCTTAAAAATGGTATTAGAAGCTGGAAAAAAGCAGGTTTACCTTTAAAAAAATAACGATGAAAAAAATACTGATTGTTTTTGTTATTGCGTTTATAAGTGCTTGTAGTTCTGATAAAAAATTAACAAAGGAGGAACAAGAAATGTATATGGAAAAGGGAATGCATATTGTGCAAAACTCCTTTGATTTACTCAGTTCTAATTTGATGGAGCAAATGAAACAAGGAGGGCCAAATCAGGCCGTACCTTTTTGTAATATTCAGGCATTACCATTAACAGCTATAATTGCCTTGCAAGAAGATGTTGAGTTAAAAAGAGTGTCTAAACTTTATAGGAACGAAGCTAATAAACCGAATGCAGAGGCCTTAAGAGTTATTAGTAATTACGAGGAAATGCTAAAAAAAGAGGAGAAGTTATCTCCAATATTGTTAAATCAATCATCTGGGAAACCTCATTTTTATGCGCCAATTATTATCAATAAAAAATGTTTGTCTTGTCATGGTGATGTTGGTAAACAGATTTCTAAAGCAACAGATTCACTTATAAAAACAGTATATCCAAATGATCTAGCGACAGGTTATAAAATTGGTGATTTGAGAGGTGTTTGGAGCATACAGTTTTAAGATGATAGATATAATCAAAAAATTTGAAGCGATTACAACTTATTTTTCTCCTAAAATAATAGGAGAAGTAAATGATGTTTTTGTAAAAATAGTGAAAGTAAAAGGCGAGGATATTCCATGGCATAATCATGAGCATGAAGATGAGCTGTTTTATGTATTGGAAGGAAGTTTACTTTTTGAAGAAAAAGGAAAAGAACCTTTTACGATGCATGCAGGAAACATGTATACGGTTAAAAAAGGCATAGACCATCGTATTTCTTCTGAGGAAGAATGTAAGCTAATGTTGATAGAAAATAAGACAACAGCACATACAGGAACTGTTAAAGCGACGATAACAAAAAGTTTGGAAGACCAACAGTCGCTGACAAAATAATGGATACTGACGATGGTGTTAATAGTAGTTTGTAACCATAAAATTTTCTGTTATTTTCTGCTGTTTTTGGAAATCAGATAGTATATAAAAATTCAAAAAAAAGGATAAAACTACTCGTAGTTTTATCCTTTTTTATAGTACACCTTTTTAGAAAGTGATAGTTTTATGCCTTGTCTACATAGCGTCTTGTAGATTTTCTTTCAATTATTTCAGTACGAATTAGATTCACTTTATAAGGCTCCACTTCCTTTTTGTTTTCTAAACGTTCAATCAGCATTCTCGTTGCGTTTTCTCCAATTTTATTCCCAAATTGATTTACTGTTGTTATTGGAGGAGAAATGTGTCTTGATAAAATACCATTTGTAAATCCAATTAAAGATACGTCTTCAGGGACTCTTTTTCCCATTTTGTTTAAGACTTGAATTGCGGTAGCAGCGGAAGTTTCATCTACCGTAAAAATTCCATCAATTTTATCGTTTTGGAGTAGTTTCTCTATGCTTTTACGAAGGTTTTCCTTGGTTTCCAATTTCACCATATTTTTTTTAGTATAATTATGGTCGTATTTTTTTAGCACTTTTTTATATCCTTTTGCTCTGAATTTCCCAACATTTAAACCGTGGATGGTAGAAATAAAAGCAATGTGCTTACAGTTGAGGTTCATTAAGTACTTAGTGGCTTTATAGGCGCTTTTTACATTGTCTATAACCACTTTGTCACAGTTAATTTCACTACTTACACGATCATAAAGAACTAAAGGAATGTCTTGATCTGCTAATTCTTGAAAATGGTCAAATTTTTCCATTTTCAAAGTTTCTTGAGACAAGCAAGCTAAAAATCCATCAATGGTTCCGTTGGCTAACATTTCTATCGTGTCAACTTCTTTTTGATAGGATTCATTGGTAAAACAGGTGATAAGTTTATATCCGTGTTTTGTGGCTTCTTTTTCGATGCCATTCAATACTCTAGCAAAAAAAGTGTTTAAGATATTAGGAACCAACACCCCGATGGTTTTGGTACGTTTGTTTTGTAAACTTAGTGCAAGGCTATTAGGCTTATAGTGATGAGCCTTTGCATACTCTTGTACTCTTTTTTTAGTTTCCGTACTTATTTCGTAACTGTCATGCAGCGCTTTAGAAACCGTAGATACGGAAACACCTAATACTTTTGCAATCTCTTTTATCGTTATTCTTTTATTCATCTGTTGGTGTAAATATTAGTTTTGTTGAGTTGTTTATAATTTCTTCTTTGTTTAATTTCATTTTCCGAAAGTCTCCTTTGTTGTACATTTCGAACTGATCTTTATAATGCTTGCTAAATACATTACCGGATTGTCCTGTAGGGTTAATACTGACACTGTTTTCTATGTCAGAGAAATCAATAACGCGCCTAGTAGAAGGGCCTGATTTTACAGTGTATATCCCCTTTTCGTCATAATCATACCCTCGGTTATTAATTACTTCTCTAGCGCCATCAATAGGGAAAGGACCTACATTAAAATATTTTTTTAAAAGGGATACTTCTCCCAAGACATGCTTGTGTTCTAAAGTATGGACCTGGCTCCAATTCCAATTCTTTAGATCATTCCCTAATTGTTTTTCTAAAAAAGCAACGGTTTCTTTAAGGGATTTAGAGAGAATATCTTGTCTCGTTTCTTTTCTATCCTTCGTACTTATGTCATCCCACCAAATAGAGGAATCGTTATGTATTAATTTAGCAATGCTACGTTTAATAACATACGTATTTAGGATTTGTTTGAACGTTTTCTCGCCTAATTCATCAGACAAGGTGTTTTTAAGGTACAAATATACCCATTTGTTGTAAATAGTTGGTGCAATTGAGCTAATAGTATTTGATCCATCCCAGATTTGTAATATATCGATGGCTTGTTGTTCCTTTTTTGTAAAGGTACTATATTTTAAAATACTCCCAAATTCTTTAATAAGCTCAACAGCAACGGGCGATGTAACATCTATAATCATCTGTTGCGTACTCTTATTATTCCAATTATCTTTTTTGTCTATTAATTGTACAATTCTTTTAGCGCGATCCTCTGGGAGGTAATATCCAGGATATAACATGCCTGCGATACTGTCTGGTTGGTTATTGGCAGAATATACGTAATTCCATGCAGGATTTTTAGCCATTGGGTTTTGTTCAAAATCTAAATATTCTAAAGGGTCGTCTTCTCCCGTACTTCCATTTAAAATAAATTTTCTGTTTACATGTGCTGCTTGTTTGTATAACTTACCAGTAGCCCACCATGCTACATTGTTTTTAGCATCGCCATACATTATGTTTAAGCCTGGAGCATGAATTAATGCCGCTCCTTCTTGAACATCTTCCATAGTAGTTGCATGTGATATTTTGTACATGGCTTCCATTGTTTTTAATGGAAATTTTGTGAATACCCACCACATAGCAATTGGCTTTTCGGAAGTTATTCCATCTATTACATCATTCATAATAGGACCGTGATCACTTGTTTTAACAGTGTATTCTAATGGTGATTCCCCTTTTATATTGATAGTTTTACTAAGAGTTTTATACTTTTTATAGCCTTCTTTATATTTGTACAACTCCTTATTTGTAGGATGATTTTCTTCTTCGTAAAAATCAATATCATCGTTCTCAAACATTGTTATTCCGTAGGCGTACGACCTGTTGTGTCCCAATAAAGGGAATGGCGTTCCGGCTAAATAATAGCCGTACATTTCGTAATCGGGTGTATGAATATGAGCCTCGTACCAAACAGATGGCTGGGAATAGGCGATATGAGGATCATTGGCAAAAATTACATTTTCTGTACTCGTCTTTTCGGGAGCAAGGACCCAACTATTACTTCCTATAAAGGGAGGGATAGGTGAGTTTTTCATAATTTGAGCTACTTCAGAGGCCATGTTTGTTAGGTCGTCTGAATAAGTATGTATAAGTTCGGTAGAAGAGGATACATCTATACTCAGGTCGTTTAAATAATTGCTCCCTAGTTTGTTTTTGATCTCTGTAAGTACCGGGTCCGTCTGATGCGCCATTGCAAAACTAAAAGCCATATATCCAAAAATATTGTACACGTCTTCTAAGACAAAAGGTTTTTTCTGAACTCCCAGTATACTAAATTCTATAGGGGTTTTTCCTGCTGAAATATATTGATTAATGCCATCTAAATAAGCCATGGCTAATTTGTAAGGCGCTCCATTTTTATCACTATTCTTAACCGCTTCTTTACTCGCTTCCTCGATCCCTAAGCTTTTGAAAAATTTATCGTTTTTTAACATCACTTCACCAAAAACTTCCGAAAGTCGTCCAGGTGCTATTCTGCGCATTAATTCCATTTGCCAAAGCCTATCTTGTGCATGGATATAACCTAAGCTGACATTGGCGTCTAGCTGATTCTCTGCGTAAATATGAGGGATTCCATAATCGTCAAAATAAACAGTAGTGGGACTACTGATGTTTTGTAGGTCTAAATTTCCTTTATAAATGGGTTTTTGATAATTGGCATAAAAAAATCCAGCGAGTGCAAGGATTATAATAAGCCCAAACAAAAAAAAGAGTGTTTTTTTTAAATGGCGCATAGGTGTTTGTTGAGTTCAAAATCAAAGATAAGCTTTCTTTTCTAAATGTATTTTAAGTAAAATTTAAAAAGGACATTCTTACAAGTAAATTTGGAACGATTATTTATGTTTTTTATACTGATACTTAGTATATTTGAGGTATAAAACGATTGTTAGATGCCCCCAATAAAAGCGATTCTCGTAGACGACGAATTAGAAGCACTAGACTCATTAGAAATTTTATTACAAGACTATCCAGAAATTCAAATTGTAGATAAAATAGCAGACCCTATTGATGTTTTTCCTGTATTGATGAACAAGACCGTGGATCTGATGTTTTTAGATCTAAAGATGCCTGTCTTGTCAGGAATTGACTTGTTAACAAAAATAAGAAAGTGCAATCCTAATGTGGTAGTGGTAATTGTTACCGCTTTTGATAATTATTCCATGGAAGCTATTAAGTTGAATGTGTTTAGCTATTTATTAAAGCCTATAGATAGAACAGGCTTAAGTAATACAGTTAAGGATTTAAGGAGTTACTTTTCATCTAAACAGTTAGTTGTTCCTCAGAAAATAATTATTAACTCTAATTCAAATACGGTTGTAATTGACCCTAATAACATTGTGTATTGTGAGGCAGAAGGGAGTTACACATTCATCTATTTAAACGATGGGACTAAGTTGGTAGCAACTTCAAATATTGGTGTTTTTAAACAAAAACTGTGTACTGAATTGTTTGTTAAATTAAACAGATCCGTGGTTGTAAATACTGATTATATCACTTCGGTGAACAAGAAGACAAAAAAATGCAGTTTGAAATTCGGTGCTAGTGAAATAGAATTGCCCGTAACACAGTTGTTTATTAAGCAATTTAATTTGTTGTTTTCGCATGTCTAAGAGACTTCTTAATTTAGCCTATGATTTTTTGTATAAGAGGAAATCAATTTGGATACTAGCATTTATTCCGACTATAATTTTTCTCTTATTTATACCTGCTATATTTAGTAAATACACCATAGAGTTAGTTCATGAAGAAAATAGAGAACAGTCAAAATTATTAACTTTTTTTGAGGATATAGATAATGATGGTGCTAAGGAAAAGTTTGATATTACGAACTACCGAAATAAATTTGCGGCTTGTTTGTATAAAAAAAATGAAACATCTTTAGTTCATCAATTTAATTTTTATGGCAATATTCCTACGCAAGAAAATTTAAATACGCCTATTTTTAATGATATCAATAAGGATGGAGTGAAAGAGCTGTTCTTGTTTACACAAAAAAACGACTCTATATTTTTAAATGGAGTAGATTTTATGACCTCAGAAGTTATTTTGTCAGGTCGGTTTATTACAACGATAGGGAAAGGAGCAAAGGCGAGAGATTTTGTATTGCGACCTATCGTAAATCACGATGCGGATAAGGATGGGGTCGCCGAGATGTATTTTCTAATAAATGGCGGATTTGCGCTATATCCAAGGAAATTAATGGCATATAATTATGTCAAAGATACTTTTTTGTCTTCTGTGAATACTGGTAGTCAGCACTATGTAACTTCCGTTAAAAAGGAGGGCGTGTTACTGCTTTATAGTACTACATTAGCCTCTGATAATTGTCCTGAAAATTTTGAATATCCGTATGCAGATGATGTAGCCAGACTTTTTGTGTTTGACGATCAACTAAAATTGCTAATGGAACCTATGGAGTTTGAAGGGGTAGGGGCCTCCATAGATGGCCCTATTGTATATAATGATGAATACCATTATTATATAAAAAACACGATTAATAAAAAGGAACAAAGTACAGTTATAAAAATGACCGCTACCGGAAAGGTACTTCGAAAGTCTCCTTTTAAACCTTTGTCGGTGATATGGAAAGCTGTAGAAGTAACAATAGATAGGGAAAAACGCTACTTGGTAAACTGTATCGAAAATAACTTGTATAAAACCTACGAGTATGATCCTCAAAAAATGAAACTGTTGCAAAATAGTCTGACTTCCAAAGTAAATAATGCGACCTTGGTAGCTGTGAACATTGCAGGGTATGACTCCTCTTTTTTTACAATAAACCACCAACATAATAAAAAAACGAGTTTAATTTTAGAAGATTTTAAATACCAACTTAATTTTGATAACACCTTGTATGTACGTCCTTGGAATGTCTATTTTCAAACAAAAACAAGTGAACAAGGAACCATTATAAAAGTGACGAATCGAAAGATGTTACAGACCTATTTACTGCGTATTAATACCTATTACCCTTTTCGCTTTGGGATGTTTATCTTGGTATACATTTTTGGTTTGTTACTCGTGTTTGCCTTAAGGCATTGGAGGGAGTATAGAAATTTACAAAAGAACAAACTCCAACAGCAAATTTCCAGTTTGCAATTAAAATTAGTGAATTCCCAGTTGGACCCACACTTTACATTTAATGCATTAAACACGGTGTCTGCAAAAATTTTGAAGGGAGAACGCATGGAAGCGTACGATTTAATGACCAGTTTTTCCAATATGTTGCGGGCGGGACTGTTTTTTGCCGATGCGAATGATTGGAGCCTACAGCAAGAATTTAAGTTTACAGAAGCATTTTTAAGCTTGATGAAAAGTAGGTTCAACACCACGTTTGATTTTAAAATGATTGTTGCTGAAAACATAAGAATAGAAACCATCATGATTCCTAGATTACTGATTCAGAATTTCTCACAAAACGCCGTAAAACATGCATTTACAGGTGTCAAAACAAAAGGAGAACTTGTGATTTCTGTACTAAAATTTGAAGAAAGCCACCTGATTAAAATAACAGACAATGGCATTGGTAGAAAGAAAGGAAAAGAGCATGCAAAAAACATGTCTAAGAAGAGTGGTAAGGGAATTGATTTAAATAGAAAACAAATAGCATTGTATAATTCCTTGTACAAAACGAATATTCGGTTTACGATAAAAGATGTCCTAGAAAATGGAGGTGTTTGTGGGACGGAAGTTATTATTTATGTCCCAGATTTGAAGGGGAGAAATTAGATGAGCAATATTTTGTATTGGAAATAGACATCTCAATTCTCATATCTAATCTCTCATACCTCCCTTCCAAAATCTGCCTTTTTCACTCCAAAACAAGCTGTTTCTTATTCCTTTTTACCTTTTAAAAAAGTTGCTTTATAAAGGATTCATATGCCTTCATGGTCAAATCCCCCTACTTCATCAAGTAAATGGGTGATTTATAAAAGATAGTTGGGTTTTGAATTAATTTTATAAAGTGAACTGTCCCCAGTGGTTCTGTTTTAATTTTTCAAACTTAAATAAGTACCATTATGAAACACTTAGTCCATATAAATCATATTCAATCTACGATGAAAGAATGCAAAACAATTCTTTCTGATGAAGAATACCAATAACTATTTAATGCAGGGAAAATGATTTTTTTGTTTTGCCTACGGACTAATTTTAATTGTTGCCCAATGCAAATCAAACATAACATTATTATAATTCTCTTATAAAAAAGATACAATAATGAAGTAATTACATTATTACAGTTTAAGAATTCAAAATTTATATTAAAAATAAATAAACAAATAATTTAAACATCCTTATTATGCCAACAACCATCCCATTTGATCCGAGCTTCGTACTTGGAAACATAGTCGACCCTAAAAAAATTACTGCTTTGAAAGCTGTTGCCACAGCTCAAGAACCTTTAGATGAAGCACAAGAAATACTCAATTCTCTTATTCTATCAAAACGAAGTCTTGACATGACTATGCAGCAAATGATTAATATGGGTGTTGGTGAGGAAGAATTAGCTAAACTTTCTGAGCAAGTGGATAAGCAAAAGACAGCAATGTCTCAAGCAGCTGTCCAATATGCACAAGTATCTGTGTCGGTACAAGAAAACATTCAAAAAGCGAAAGAAAATTCTGGTCAAATAAAAATATCTGAAAGTGTTGAAAGTCCAATTGATTATAACAAATCAGCTATTAAATTAATAGACCTATCCAATGACTCTATGACAATGGATGCTCAATACTTCAGAAATGAGGAAGAAAAGGATGGTAACGAATCACACTCCAATGCAATTGCATCTTATATTTCAGGACAAGTGACCTCTATATTTGGCCCAAGCTATGGAGCAAAAATGGGTGATTCCGTAAAAAAAACAGCTCTATCTCAAACATCTAGTCATAACGTTCAAGGAACACTAGTAATAACAGCTAACTGTACTCACAAACAAGCTAAAATGTTTGCTCCATTCGTACTCGATCCTGAAAAAGCTATTAGAGCATGGAACGTTTACGTTCCAGATCGGGCTATAAATTCTGATGATCAACAATCCATGAGTAATGCCCTCCAAGGAAAGGATTCGGATACTGCAAGTATGTATATTCTGTCTGGAGCAACTAACGGATCAAGTTTCGTTGGCATGGTACATATTTTACAAACAGAAAACTCCTCTAGTTCCCAATCATCCTCTTCAGCTTCCTTCAACGTTGATGCATCTTTTGAAATGGGATGTTTCCTAGCATCTAAAAGTGGTAAATTTGGTGTTGATGGCTCTTTTGCTGATTCAATAAAAAGTTTAATAAGTACTTCAAACATACAAGCCCATGCTAGTGTAGTTACTATGGGATTAATACCTTCTATAAAGTCAAATGAAATAAAGACTACTGTTTCCTCACTTAAACCAAATGCAACAGAAGTAATGAGTCAATTAGCAGCTATCCAAGGCGCAACAGACTCTGAGGTTAATTCTATTTCAACAGATGCCGAGAAAGCTCGTACAGGAGAAGGCTTTATGCAATTGAATAATAGTTATGTCTCGGGAGTTGTTTCAGATTTGGGACAAATTGATAATGCAAACAACAAAGTAATAGATACAAATTCTTTGATGACAGCATTTGATGATTATACTCAGAAAGCGATTGCAGGTGAGTGCGGAGTGCCAATTAATTTCTTTTTAAAACCAATTACATCTAAACAACTTGCTAAAGCTTGGCTCTATAAATTTAGTCCTTTGAATGCCCTTGGAGTAAGTTCTGGGGATGATAGTTCAGAAGGTAGGAAGAATGAACCAACTGAAGACTATTAATTAAAAAATGTGCATGAATCAATAACTATTTGATTCAAGCACTAATTAAAACTATAAAAAAACCTATTTTATGAAACTTTATGCTCATTTCATTATCACATTACTATTATTTGCACCTTTTTACATAAATGCCACCCCTTTTGGGTGTTGGGGGACTTCTGGAGACAAAACAGTAACTATTAATTGGGAGCATTACGAAGGAGCGATTGGTTATAATGTATATAGAGATTTTCAAAAATTGAATTCATATTTAATATCTGACAATACTTATTCTGAAGACAATCTTATCAACTGTGTATCATACATCTACTGGGTAGAGGCTGTATTTAGTGATGGGACGAAAAAAAATAGTTATATAACCGAACAGGTTCCCTACAAAACAAACCAAGTTTACTATTTTAAAGGAGATACTAACCTATCACATTATTTTAAAGCAGGCAGCATCTACGTAATAGAAGAAGATTTTAACCTCTTGGGATATGCAAGATTATATATAGACGATGGAGGGGTAATAATAAAGTTTAAAGAAGGAGCCAAATTAACTTCGGAAACATCAATTAATTTAATTATCTCAAGGTTTAAAAGCTCTAAACCAACAGTTTTCACTTCTTACAAAGATGATGAGCATGGTGGAGATACCAATGGTGATGGAGATTTAACTAAACCACAAGCTGGCGATTGGAATACACTGCAGATACCATTATGGAATGGCAATGGCATGCCCTACTGTAAAGTATTATATGCTACTACTGGCTACACCTTTCCCGAAGTGGGCGATAATGAAATATCGCATTGGTCATTCGAAAACTGTATAAATGCAATTGCCTTTGAGAGTACGACTATTAGCGATACTAAGTTTAACGACAACGATATAATAAATTGCACTAATTTTATAAACGGAGAACCTGGTACTAATTTTTCTGCCGCAAACAATTGGTTTGGTGATATTGCTGGGCCTTACAATGCATCTCTAAACCCAGATGGTAAAGGCTGCGCTGTTCCAGAAGGTATTCCTTTCCAACCATACAGTATATTGCCTTACCTCACTCCCTACCTAGAAACAGAAATTGAGGATAAAGAATTCTTAGAAGATCAGGGTGATATTATAAATATAGATTTAAACACCATTTTTACGCGTCCACTTAATTTCGATTTCCAATTAGGGTATTCGGTAGAAGTTGATGGAGAAGGTATATCGGCAACAATAGAAAACAATACACTAATAGTTAATACCCTTGAAAATAAAAATGGAGGTAATACAGTTAGTATTAGGGCAAACACTACGTATAACAATTATATTACTACAAACGATAAAGGATATTTCACGGATTATTCCTTCAATATTAATCTAACACCTGTAAACGATTCACCTACAGCCATAGCATTGTCAAACAAAGCCATAGAAGAAAACAAAGCTATAGGGACAGAAATTGGCACACTAACAGCCAGCGATGTTGATGCTAACCAAACGTTCACTTACGCTATAGTTGAAAATGAGAACTTCGAGATAGTAAACAATAAAGTGGTATCTAAAAGAGTATTCGGTTTCGAGAGTGGTGCTTCATCTTATGATGTAGAGATTACAGTTACCGATCAGGGAGGTTTAACATATACTCAACAATTAACAATCAACATTAGTGATGTTAACGAAGTACCTACGGAAATTACATTGTCAAATAATATTTGGGTTGAGAATGCACCAAAAGGAACGCTAATTGGCATATTAAGTGCTGAAGATCCTGATGCAAATCAGACTTTCACCTTCACTACAATACAGCCCGAATTCGAAATTATAGATAATCAAATATTTGTTGAAATACCATTAGATAGAGAATCATATAGAGAAATCGTAGGAGGACAAGGAATAGCTATACAAGTAAAAGATCAAGATGGTCTAGTGTTTGTGAAGGTTTTTGGGATGATATTTCAAGATATTAACGAAGCCCCTACCGATATACAATTATCGAATACTACAATTACTGAAAATACAAACATAGGCACCGTTCTAGGTAAATTGTCTACTACAGATGAAGATTATCGTGAAAATTTCACTTATTCAATAATAGAAAATGAGTTTTTAGAAATTGATAACGACAATATAATTATTAAAGAAAAATTAAATTTTGAAGAAAATGAAAATATAGAAACCCAAATAATAGTAACAGACAAAGGTGGTTTAAGCTTTACTAAGAACATCTCTATAACAATAGAAGACATAAACGAAGCGCCTAGTCTGCTAGAATTATCTAATAATAAAGTAATTGAAAATACAACAATAGGAACGGTAGTAGGAACACTTTCGGCTATCGATGAAGACGCAAACCAAACCGTCACATATTCTATAGTCGAAAATGAGTTTTTTAAAATACTCGATGACAAATTAGTGGTTAAAAGCCAAATAAATTTTGAACAAACCCAAAATATAAATATAGAAATAACAGTTACCGATCAAGGAGAATTAAATTTCTCTAAGATATTTATAATTTCAGTAAACGATATAAACGAAGCACCACAAAGAATAGATTTTAGTAATATAGTTTTAAATGATAGTTTTTCTGCAGGAACAGAAATAGGAACCCTTTGGGCTATGGACGAAGATGCTGATGAATCTTTTAATTTCTCAATATTTGAAAATGATTTTTATGAAATAATAAATGGCAAATTGTTCCTGAAAACAGATATGAATGATGAGCTACAAAACATGCATGATATTATTATTACTGTTACGGACAAGGGCAATTTAACATATACCGAAACAATAGGTATTCCATTAGGGTATATTAAAGATATGCCTAGACCTATATTAATATCAAATACTACTATTAATGAAAATTCAGAAATTGGTGTAGAATTGGCTATTTTAACCTGTATTGAAGACGAAGGTATGATTTTAACATATTCGATAGCTGAAAATGAGTTTTTTGAAATTATTGATGATAAATTAATAGTTAAAGGACATTTAAACTTCGAACTAAAAAATAGTATTGAACTAAAACTTATATTATCTAGTGATTTGGGCTTTTCATATACACAATTTAATACTATTAATGTTATCGATATAAACGAAGTTCCTACGGAAATTATGCTTTCGAACTCAAATATTAATGAGAATAAAGTAATAGCAACAGAAATAGGTAAATTAACGGCTACCGACCAAGATGCAAACCAAAGCTTCACTTACGCGATATTGGAAAACGAAAATTTCGAAATAGCAGGCGATAAAATAATATCTAAACGAGTATTCGATTTCGAGATTGATACCTCATCTTATGAAGTAGAAATTACAGTTACCGATCAAGATGCTTTGGCTTACACTCAAAAATTAACAATAAATATTAGTGATGTTAATGAAGCGCCAAAGAACCTCTATTTATCATCAACTATAGTAAACGATAATGTGGTGCTAGGAAAAGATGTTGCAATTATAACAGTAGAAGACGAAGATGCAAACCAAGCGTTCACTTATGCAATAGTAGAGAATCCATATTTTAAAATAGTTGGAGATAAACTACAGCTAAAATCGGAGTTGAATTGTAGTCAAGATCCAATAATAAGTGTTTTAATTACAGTAAAAGATCAAAATGATTTGAGTTTTGAAAAAGAATTTACAATTACGGTAAATGATGTGACTGCACCAATGTTGCCAATGTTGTTAGATATTACAGAAGAATGTTCAGTAACAGTTACTCCTCTATTTGCGATAGATGCTTGTGCTGGTGAAATTACAGGAACTACTACTGATCCATTAACTTATAATATACAAGGATCCTATATTATTAATTGGACTTTTGACGATGGAAATGGAAACACGAGTATGCAAAAACAAAACGTAGTTATAGAGGATGTCACAGCGCCAATAGCTGAGTTAGAAATCTTGGCTGATATTACAGCCGAATGTGAAATAACGGATTTGGATACTCCATTTGCAAATGATAATTGTGTTGCTATGGTTACTGTAACAAACGATGCAACACTGCCAATTACCCAACAAGGAACTACAATTGTAACTTGGACTTATAGCGATGGCAATGGAAACACAAGCTCGCAAACGCAAAATATAATTATAGACGATGTTACCAAGCCAATTCCTGAGATAGAAGTGTTATGGGATATCACGGCGGAATGTGAGGTCACAAGTTTAGAAACTCCGATTGCTAGTGATAATTGCGCATCAGAAATCACCATTACAAATGATGCACAGCTACCAATCACCAAACAAGGAATAACGATCGTAACTTGGTCTTATGACGATGGTAATGGAAACATAGCTACACAAACTCAAAACGTAGTTATAGACGATGTTACCAAGCCAATTCCTGAGCAAGAAGTCTTAGCGGATATTACCGCTGAATGTGAAGTCACAAGTTTAGAAACACCTTTTGCAAGTGATAATTGTGTAGCTGAGGTAAGTATTACCAGTAATGCAGTACTACCAATTACTACACAAGGAACAACGGTAATAACATGGTCTTATGACGATGGCAATGGAAATATAGCTTCGCAAACACAAAACGTCATTATTACCGACACACAAAAACCGATAGTAGATACCGCTGAGCTACAAACCATCTATGCTGAATGTGAAGTCGCAGAATTAGAAGCGCCAACAGCTACAGATAACTGTACAGGCACAATCACAGGAGTACACAATGTTACCTTCCCAATAACAGGAAACGGAACCACTACAGAAATTACATGGACATTTGATGATGGTAACGGAAACAGCAGCACGCAAGTTCAAACGGTTATTATAGAAGATGTGTCAGCGCCAGAACCAGATGATTATTTGGAGGATATCACAGGTGAATTTGATGTGTTTTTAACACCACCAACAGCTACAGATAATTGTGTTGGAACCCTAACCGCCACCACAACCGACCCTGTACATTACGACGAAATTGGAACCTTTACCACCACTTGGATTTTTGACGATGGGCATGGAAATACCAGTACACAAACCCAAACGGTAATTATTGGAGAATCCGTAGAAAGTCACGGTTTTTCACCAAATGATGATGGTATCAATGATACTTGGACCATAGATGGAATCGAAACCTATCCAAAATGTAAAGTACAAGTCTTTAACCGTAGCGGAACAAAAGTGTACGAAAAAGTAGGCTATAAAAATACTTGGGACGGTTATTCTAATACAGGATCAAACAAAAAAATGATGTCGGGAGCGTATTATTATATCATCGAATTTAATAAAAATGGACTCAAACCAAAGTCAGGTTGGGTATATGTAAATTATTAAATAGCTATGCGATGAGCACTGTTTTGAATAGGACATAGGACTACTTGACTCAGGAATCAAGACGTGTTTTGTTTAGATTTTAGAGATGAGATATTAGAAATGAGAGCGCACTATTGCGGTTAAGCGAGAGGATATTTAAATGTATATAAAAATTAAAAGAAACATCAGTTCGATTGGTTTAACGGAATTCCCTTTTGGGAATACCGTTAAATTGTATCGAGAAGCGAGTGTCACCAACCACCAACCACCAAAAAAACAATAAAAATGAAAAATATAACCATCATAAGTACAGTACTACTGTTAATCATAGGTAGTTATACCCAAGCCCAACAAGACCCTTACTATACCTTATACAAATACAATATGAATATGGTAAATCCGGCGTATGCAGGTAGCTCTAATTTCAGCGAATTAAGTACAGGGTTTCGTATGCAATGGGTAGGCGTAGAGGATGCACCTAAAACGCAATTTTTGAGCTATACCGCCCCTTTAAAAAATAAATTAGGAATAGGACTATCCATAGTGAACGACGAAGTTTTTGTGTTAAAAGAAACCGATATTACGTTGGATTTATCTTACCATATCAAATTAAATGAGGACTACTTATTGTATTTCGGATTAAAAGGAGGGGGCTCTTTTATAAACATAGATTTGGCAAGAGCCAATGTTCAAAACGATCCGTTATTTGCAGAGAATCAAAGTTTCTTTAATCCTACCATGGGAGCAGGATTGTATTTGAAAAATGAAAAATTCTATTTCACATTGTCAACGCCAAACTTCTTGAGTGGAGAACGCTATGAGAAAGAAGGAAATGTGCCTATTGCTGCTACGGACAAATTACACATGTATGTAGGCGGGGGGTATAGCTTGCAATTAACAGATAATATCATTTTTATGCCTTCCATTATGATGCGCTATATAGATGGCGTAGAGAACGCATATGACCTGTCAGCCGCTTTTGATTTTAATAAAAAAGTGAATGCAGGGGTTAATGTTCGTTTGAAAGAATCCGTTTCTATTTTCGCCATGACCAAAGTTATCGACCAAATGCAGTTTGGAGTGGCATATGAAAAATCCACAGAGCAATCTACTGACTTTACAGGAACTGGTACTTTTGAGGCATTGTTGCGTTTTCGGTTTTTGTAGTTTAGATATGAGAAATTAGATGTTAGAAAGAGAACGCAATGTTTTGAATAGGACAAAGGACTATTTGACTCAGGAATCAGGACAGATTTTGTTTAGATATTAGAAATGAGAGCGCACAGTTATGGTTAAAAGAGTAGATGTTACATTGTATCGAGAACCACCAGTCACTAGTCAACAGCCCAAGTGTCACAGCTCGAGTGTCTTTTCGAACGAGGCACGAGGAGAAATCTTACATCTCAAGGAGCAACATTTTACATAGGACATAGGACTATTTGACACACAAACCCTAAAGTTTTGCCTCCTAATTCCTGTGTCAACTATTCACAACGGTGCACCGCTCCCTCAATACCAAAATCTAAATACTCACATCTAAATTCTCAAATCCGCATTTTCTACACTAAAACTTACTTTTTTCATCTCATTTCTGGTCTTTAAAAAAGTTCCTTCATAAAGGATCCGTAGACCTTCATGGTAAATATCCCTTGCTTTATCAAGTAAATGGGTGATTTGAGAAAGTTGTGATTTGGTGTTTTAATTTTGTAGACAATCTTAAATTTTAAAGATGATAGAAAAAAGATTACAAATCGAAAAAGACTTTATACAGGATTTATTAAACGTTATTGAAATAGAAATAACAGATGGAGATGTTAAAAAGGCTCAGCAATTGATTACGTCTTTTGAGCATTTCTGCAATACAGATTGCCTAGAAGAGAGTTTGATTGATTGGGAAAGAGTATATTATTTAAAGGCACTATTTCTTAATAGAACATGTAATTATGATTTAGGACTTCAGGAAATTAATAAGGCTATTGCTATGAGTATAGAGAATAATTCTATTATTGATGAAATTAAAAAAGCAGATTATCTTTTACTAAAAGGCGATTTTCATTTTAAAATGGAGTACTTCAATGATGCATGTAAAGATTATCAGAGTCTCTTAGAAAGTCCTGTGTGTAGTGAAGATTTAAAAAACGAATTAAATAAAGTTATTGGGAAGATTGAGTTGATAAACTCGTAGCCTTAGGAATCTTTTGGAAATAGGATTAGTATTAGATATCCATTAATAAGTCATTCTTTTAGAAAATAAATAAAAAAAGACAGCGTTTTTGCTGCCTTTTTTAGTCTATGTTTTATGCAGAATTCCTACTAGCATTAATATTTCCAAACAAGGAGCGTGTGACTATTTTTTCATACACTGCCAATTGTTCTTTGTCTACAGGATTTTCTTTTTGAAGCTCTTGTATCTTTTTTAAGGCAAATTGCTGGATGGTTAGTAATGGTAATACGATAGATTCTCTAATATTTATACTTGCCTTCCCTGGTTTGTTATTTTGCATTAATTCGGTATAACCAGTCAGTTTTAATATCAAACGCTTCGTGGTTAAGAATTCTGTGTGTAGGATGGTCCAAAAGGCACCAAATTCTTCATCTCTTGACATGTATTCTGTCAATTCAAAAAAGGACTTTGTCAAGGACATCATACAGTTTCCTATCAAGGCTTTAAAGAATTCTGATTGCTGATAGAACTGAATTACACTATCAAATTCTCCTGCATCTTCAAATTTCTTAAGCGCTGTTCCTACACCAAAAAATCCAGGAACATTTTGTTTTAATTGACTCCATGAACCTACAAATGGTATGGCGCGTAAGTCACCAAAATCTAAACCAGCAGTTTTCGAAGCTCTTTTGGAAGGTCTACTCCCAATGTTTGTTTTTGCATAATACTTTAAAGTACTCATACGTTCCAAGTAAGGTAAAAACATAGGGTGATTTTTAAAATCAACATAGGTCTCATAACTTGTGTTTGCTAAGTTGTTCATCATGGTTTTATCCTTTTTGGTCATGATGTTGGAGGTGCCACTAAATAATTGATTGGCAATTCCTGCGCTCAACAGTTGTTCTATATTATACTGAGAAGAATCCAAGGTTCCAAAATTAGAACTAATGGTTTGCCCTTGTACTGTCATTTGAATTTCCTTGTCTTCGATAGTCGGTCCTAGCGAAGCATAGAATTGATGCGTTTTTCCTCCTCCACGTGCTGGTGGTCCACCACGTCCATCAAAAAAGACAACGTCAATTCCATATTGTCTAGAAATAGCGGTTAAGGTTTCTTTGGCGGTGAAAATACTCCAGTTTGCCATCAAATACCCACCGTCTTTTGTTCCGTCAGAAAAACCAAGCATTATGGTTTGCTTGTCTCCTCGTGCTTTTACATGGGTTCTATATGCTTCAGTTTCATACAAAACTTTCATTACTTCTGCAGCGTGTTTTAGGTCGTCAATGGTCTCAAATAATGGGATAATATCTACCGATCTGTCATCACTAAAACCACAAAGGTTTATCATGGCAAAAGTTTGCATTACATTTAGAGCCGTTTGATTATTACTGATAATATAACGGTTGGCTCCTTTTTCTCCATTGTTTTCTTGAATTTCTTTCATGGCATAAATAGAGGCCAAAGTTTTGGTCAACATCTCATCATTAAAATCGTCAGGGTTTAATTTTCCTTTGACAGAGGATAAGTGTTTTATTTGGTCAGTTTCAGAAAAGTCATGGTAGTTATCAGGGAAAATACCGGTGTTATTTTTTAATAGTGAATCTACCATTTTTGTGAACAAATCATGGTGTACACGGCTATCTTGTCTAATATCTAAAGTAGCAAAGTGGTATCCAAAAAGTTGGACTTTATTTATTAATTCTGTTAATTCTGGAACAAATAACGATTGGTGTTTATCTACTAAAACTTTTTTAATTTCTAATAACTCCTTACGTAAATCTACACTACTTAAAAGTTGTGTGTTATTTGGGTTGAGGCTACTTTCGTATAAAAATGCTTCAATGGCAGAAATTCGTTCCTCTACACCATCAAAAGTTAACCTACGTTTTAAAGAGCGGATGTCTTTATAATAGTTTTTTAAAATAGACTGCTTTAAGCGGTTTGCCACATCCAACGTTATTTGAGTGGTAACAAATGGGTTTCCATCTCTGTCTCCACCAGGCCAAAAACCTAGATCTATTATCTGATTGTTGATTTCTTCTTCTTTAAAGATATTAGATTGGATATAGTTAAATATATTTCCTACAGATTCGTAAAACACATTCTCTAAATACCATATTAAGCTAACTGCTTCGTCATAAGGAGTCGGTTTTTCCTTTTTAAAGAAAGGTGTTTTTCCAAGTTGTGCCAATAATTTATTAATAGTTAATAAATCGCTATTTTCAATGGCTTCTTGTAGGTCGGTTATAATTCCAAGTACGGTACCAGGATAAAATTGCGTTGGGTGCGCTGTGAGGACAATACGTACCTTAAACTCGTCTAAATGCTTTTTTAAAGCATTCATTTTATTCTCTTTCTGAGCAGTTTCTTTACTATGTCTAAGAGTTCCTACTCCGTCCATGTTGTTTACAATAGGAAAAGCAGCATCTTCTATGGCATCAAAAAGAACGACTTGTCTTTCTATATATTGAATAAAACGAAATAAAAGATTCGTTTTATCATCGTCATTTAGTTTTTCTTGATAGGTGCTGAAAAACTCATCAACAATGCTTGTTGGGTTTTTTCCATGCTTAAATCCATCTTCGCAAATATCGTGAAACAAGGGTAATAAAACACCTGTTTTTGTGATTGCATCAAATGGTAACGTCATGAAAATACTGTTGTAAATTTGGTATTTCGCTAAAACGTTTTCGTTAAATCGAGTTATTTTTGGTCTTGTGCTCATGCAAATTTTGATTTAAAAAGTGAAGTTACAAAAGCAGAATTAATAAACGTGTTTGTTTTTAATTATTAAACATTATTTAGTTTAAAAGTTGTTTTTGAGGTTGAAATATAAAATTATGTAGTTAATAATTCAAATAATGTAATTATTTTTCTGTAATTTTAATAGCTTCGGAGTCTTTGTTTTTAGTTTTTAAGGTGATTTTGAGTCCGTTTGTAGTGGTTTTTTTTATCTTAAAACGGTCATCCATTCGCTTTCCAATAACCCAAATAATCTGGTCTTTTGTGCAGAGTACCCAAGTGTTTTCTTTTTCTAAAACAGACATTTTTTCATCTTTAAAAAACTTAGACAATTTCTTTTTTCCTTGCATTCCAAACGGATGGAAGACATCTCCCTGTTGCCATTTTCTTATGCCTAAAGGAAAGTTGATACGGTCTAAATCTATGTGAATTTTGTCCAAGGAAGATTTCGGATTATTTTGAAGTTTCTGTAACTTTTCCTCCTTTATTTTTTTGAATTTTAAGTGTAGCGGTTTTTTTATTTTTTTGGTGTCCTCAGTTATTTGAAAACTTTTACTATGCTCTTTGGTGATTTTAGATAGAATTAATTCGTCTCTGTTTTTTAATAACCTGTGAGTGGCACTTGTGACAAATTTTCCGCTTTGAGCAGAAAGTAAATTAAGGACATCATCCCATTGTGTAAATTGATATTCTTTTAATATTTCCCGGAGGATAAATTTTTCGGAACCATGTATTTTAAGAGCTGCTATGTCTATGGATAGCGAATCGTCTTTAGATGTAATAATTGTTTTTTTTAGCTGTTCTATTTGCTGCGAAATAAAAGCTTTACTTTCGTTTAAATTGCAAATGGTTTGGCTAAAAGAGTTTGAGAAACTAGGGTTTAGTTCTTTAAAAACGGGGATTACTTGATGTCTAATTTTATTTCTTAGGTATTTCGTATCTGTATTGCTTTTGTCTTCTCTCCATTTTAGCTTGTTTTTAGCTGCATAGACATTAATATCACTCCTAGAAAAAGGAAGTAGCGGACGGATAATTTCGTTGTTTTTTTCTGGGATTCCGGTCAATCCATCTAATCCCGTTCCTCTGCTAAAATTGATTAAAAATGTTTCAATAACATCGTCTTTATGATGTGCAGTTAGTAGGTAATCGTAGTGGTTTTCTGAGGATATTTTACGAAACCATTCGTAACGTAATTCTCTGGCAGCCATCTGTATGGATAGTTGGTGTTTACTAGCGTAGCTCTTTGTGTCAAAGGAGATATTAAAAACAGGGATATTTAATTTTTCTGCATTTTCAAGTACAAATTGCTCATCTTTATCACTGGATTTATTCCGCAATTTAAAATTGCAATGAGCAATTCCTATATCTAAGCCTAGTTTATAAAATGTATCTACTAAAATCATGCTGTCTATACCTCCAGATACAGCGAGTAACAATTTTTTTTTGTTTAAAAAATCTAGGTTTTGTTTGATATGTGTACGTAGTTTGTCTAACATGATTTATATCTTAAATATAGCAAATTTATTTAACTAAAACTTTTTTCATGGCCATGGCTTTTAGTATGCATTCTTCATACTCTTTTTCTGGAATAGACTTGGCAGTGATGGCACCTCCTACAGAGTAGGAAACGTATTTTTTTTGTGCGTTGTATAAAATACTTCTAATAACTACGTTAAAGTCAAAATCACCCGTAGGGCTCATATAGCCAACAGCTCCAGAGTACACGCCTCTTTTGGTTTCTTCTAGTTTTTCCATAATCTTCATGGCAGATATTTTAGGGGCTCCCGTCATACTTCCCATCGGGAAAGTTTGCTGAATAATATCTATAGGATGTGTAGATTTGTTGATGGTACAAGTAACGGTGGATATTAGTTGATGTACTTGTTTAAAACTATACACTTTGCAAAGCTCTTGTACTTGGACGCTCCCTTTAGTAGCTATTCTAGATAAATCATTTCTAACCAAATCTACAATCATTACGTTTTCGGCAATCTCTTTGGGGTCCTTGGCTAAATTCGTTTTTAATAGAAGGTCTTCTTCGGTATTTAAAGATCTTTTTGCAGTTCCTTTTATAGGTTGTGAAATCACCTTATCATCTATTTTTTGAATATAGCGCTCTGGTGATGCAGATAAGATGTAGTGTTTATTAGATTTAAAGTAGCTAGCAAATGGTGAGGCCGATATTTGGTTGAGGTCATTGTAGACTTCTAGTGGGTTTATTAGGGCGTTTTTTGCATAAAACTCTTGACAAAAATTAGCTTCATAAATATCTCCTCTATGAATGTGATTCAGTACTTTTTGGAGTTTATGAAAGTAAGATTCTTTAGATATTCTCGCTTGAATATTTAAGGGAGATTTTTCTTGAATTGAATCCGTATTTTGTTTGCTAGAAACAGCTAGTATATTTTCTACGTCTTTCGCTATTTTTTCTTTTTCTGAAGGAAGGTAGTTTAAAGTAACACTGTCTTTAGTTAGAAAAAATAAACGTTTTGGTCTAAAAAAGTAAAGATTTGGAAATTCGAGACCATCGAAATTTTGAGAACTTAAAGTTTCGGTGTCATTTTTTAAATCATAACTAAGGTAACCAAAAATATAGTCGTTCTCCGTTTGTTGGTATTTTTTTAGAGCTTCAAAAGCACCACTACTTTGAATTGATAACTCAGAGGAAGCGTCCACAGCTAGAATTGCTTCGAACTGAGAGTTTTTCATGTCGTAATTATTGCTGTCTAGCCATAAAACTTGATCGAACTGTTGTGCCCAACTTAAAAGTTGGTATTTAAATTCTTCTAGGTTTTGAAGGCTTACTTTTTTTGACACTCTTTTCATGGGCTACAAAAATAAAGAAGTCCAATCAATTTGAAAGGACTTCTTTAGTAAAAATTAATCAAGAGATATAAAATAATTATTCTGTACTTTTTCCACTTCCAGTAAATTTATGAGATGGATTTTTAAATAGGACATTAAATGTGGTTAGGCTACCATACATTCTACTTATATACTGTTCTAAATCGATCTTTTCTTCATCAGAAAGTGTTTTACTGGCGTTTATTTTTTGTTCCATCACACGAATGCGATCACGAAGCATAATTATTTTATGAAAAAATGTTTTTATAGGAATTTCTTTGGACTGTAAACTTGTATCTCCTGGGTTTAAAACCATAGAACCTCCCGTCCATTTATCACCTAAAGGTACAATTTCAGAGACGTCGCTCCATTTTTTAAGGATGCGAGTTAGTGTTGTTTCTATATCGTAAAAACTCACGGTGTCTTCATCTGGTAATATTTCTTCAATAACTTCTATATCGTTATTTAGTGGTATTTCCTTAAGACCGTGCTCTATAAATGTTACGCTCAGACCAGATGTTTTTATGTTAATAACAACACCTTTTCCATATGAAGGATGTGAAATACGAGAACCTATTCCTAAATTATATTCCATAATAATTTGATTTTAACTGTGAATGGACCTGTTGTCAGTAGCTGCCAAACAAGCTTCTTTAATGGCTTCGGTAAATGTAGGGTGGGCATGCGACATGCGAGAAACATCTTCTGCAGATGCTCTGTATTCCATAGCAACCACAGCTTCGGCAATCATGTCTGCAGCTCTTGCTCCAATCATATGAACGCCTAATATTTCGTCTGTAGAAGCATCAGCAAGTACTTTAACTTGTCCTTCTATGTCCATACTTGCACGGGCACGTCCTAAGGCGCGCATTTGAAAACTTCCAGCTTTATATTTTATGCCAGCAGCTTTTAATTGTTCTTCCGTTTTTCCCACGCAGGCTACTTCTGGCCATGTATAGATAACACCTGGGATTAAATTGTAATTTATATGTGGTTTTTGGCCTGCAATAAATTCCGCAACCATGGTTCCTTCTTCCTCGGCTTTATGAGCGAGCATAGCGCCTTTTACAACATCTCCAATGGCGAAAACATTTGAAAGTGATGTTTGCAAATGGTCATTAGTTTCTATTTGACCGCTGTCGTTTGTTTTAATACCTACCTTTTCTAATGCCAATCCTGCGGTATAAGCATGTCTTCCTACGGATACCAAACAATAGTCTCCATTAAAAGAAACTGGTCTTCCTTTTTTGTCTTCAGCAGTTACGGTAACCTCTCCATTATTGTTTTCTACAGATGTTACTTTGTGACCCGTAAAAAATTTAACACCTTGCTTTTTGAGTGATTTTTGTAATTCTTTCGCTAGCATTAAGTCCATTCCTGGAATAATAGTTGGCATGTATTCAATAACAGAAACCTGTGCACCTAAACGTTTGTATACCGATCCTAATTCGAGGCCAATAACGCCTCCTCCAATTACAATGAGGTGTTTAGGGATTTCTTTTAAGCTCAATGCCTCAGTGGACGTGATTATTTTTTCTTTGTCTATTTTTATAAAAGGTAATGAAGAAGGTTTAGAGCCTGTAGCTATAATCGTTTTACTTGCTTCTATTTCCTCAGCAGTTCCATCTGCTTTGGTAATAGTAATATGTGTAGCGTCTTTAAAAGAGCCTGTACCTGTAAATAAATCGATGTTGTTTTTGTCCATTAAGTAGTTAATTCCACTACTAGTTTGTTTGACTACCTCGTTTTTACGGTCTATCATCTTTGTGAAATCAACACTAATTGTATCAATATTAATTCCGTGTTTATCAAAGTTCTTTACGGCATCATGATAATGGTGAGAAGAGTCTAACAGTGCCTTAGACGGGATGCAGCCTACATTTAAACAGGTTCCTCCTAAGGTATTATATTTCTCAATTATGGCGGTTTTTAATCCGAGTTGTGCGCATCTAATTGCGGCAACATAGCCTCCAGGTCCAGAGCCAATTACGGCTACATCATATTTAGTCATAGTAAGTATAATTTATATTACAAACATAATATAAAATATAAGATAAGCAATATAACAAGGTGAGTAGGTGAGGCGATTTTAGGAAAATATAATAATGTTGCTAAAATAAAACCAAAATCATGGCTGTTTAAGCAATGGGCATTGTTGCATAATGCTTATCATTAGGACATTTTTGCTGTTTTTTTTACCTCGGATAAAAGAAATATACAACTGATACACCTTGTGATTTTGGTCTAGGGAATACCGTTACTAAACGGTCATTTGGTAATATAAAGGGATTACGATGTCAGCTGTAGCAGCGATAGATTCTTTTTTATGATTTTTCCAAGTAAAATGGGGTGTTAAAGAATTTATATGTTGTACTTGTTTAGCGTTTTGCTTGTCTAGCTTTTGTGTACGGAGTATATTCATTTGGAATGTGTGTTAAGTGAAAAAAATAACAGTCGTAGTATGATATTATAACCGTTGTGGGGACTATAAATAAGCGACTGCGACTGTTATTGTTGAGATTGCTAATACCGTGGGGTCGTCTAGTTTTATAATTTGTTCTGGAAGGTGATGTTTGATTAGATACCTTTCCTAAAAGTTTTTTTCATTTGTTAAGTGAAAAAAATAACAGTCGTAGTATGATATTATAACCGTTGTGGGGACTAAATTAACATGACTACGACTGTTATTGTTGAGATTACTAATATTCTGGACTATTAGGTGTAAGTGATACATAATAGTCTTTGATATAATATAACTGTTGTGGGGACTATAGTTATATAACTGTTGTGGGGACAATAGATTTTGTGCTACTAGGTTGAGCTTCTAAATTGTTAATTCACTATCGTTTTATAAACATGTTTGTAAAATAGTTTCTCCTGTTGCTATTTGTTTTTATTGATATACCAACATTGGTGTAATTTGGATTTTCTATGGTAAGACGATGTGCTTCGCTATTTAACCAACCTGTTACAACCCCTTTTGCGGTGCTGTATCCGTAAGCTACATTTTCCCCTACAGAAATGGCATTTGCGTTTTCCATTAAAAATGCTGCACGCTCATTAAAATTATTGTGACTTATTTTCTCATTTTCTATCATATAATCTGTGTGATTAGATGATTCGGTCGAAATGATATCTAAAGGAGATAAAGGATTTAGCCCTAAGGAGGTTCTGTGCTCGTTTAATAAATCTAAAATAGATGCTTCTAAACCTGTATACGTAGCTGAGTTAGTAAGTTCTATTTTTTCCTCTTCTTCAAAATAAATACCGTCGGCGTCTTTTGAACAAGAGAATAAAATAGAAATAAAAAATACTAAAAGTAGAAGTTTTGGGGTAAAAGTCTTCATATTATTGGGGTATTAGGGGTTTTCAATTATTTAATCAATCATGGCTGACTCAAAGTTTTTACTTTTACAAAGTATTTTAAGTTGTCTCAGCCATGGTTGATAGCCATCTTACTGGAAATAGGGTAGGGTTGATTATTTATACTTATATAAAAGGGGTTTAAATTTATGTTGTTAATTATATTTGTAATGGAACCCTTCAGAACAACTGTTGTTAATTTTTTTGACGGTATTTCTATCTAAAGTTTATTTTGAAAGAAGTACTGTTTTTGGAAAAAAGTAATTTGGTGTTGCGGGACCATTTAATTATTTTCTACATCTCAAATGTAAGAATATTATTTAAATGAAGACGCTGTTTTTGCGTAAAAACATGCCGTTTATATGATTTATCGTGTCGTTTGTTTCAGAAAATGAACATTTGTTAATTTACGATTCTAAAGGCCTGATTTTTATTTTTGGATTATAATCTAGGATAATATCCGTTATGAGGAACAAAAAGGTTTTTTTAAAAGTATTGTTCTGTTGGTTTTATTTGGGTTATCGTGTGGAAGAATCTTTTTTTTTAAAAACTATTTATGATCTTATGGGTGTCAAAAAACAATCGATTGTTTGACTAAGTTATCTCTAATGAAATAATGTAAAGTGTAGGCTGTTTATTTATTTCAACGTTGTATATTTTGTTTTACGATAGTTAGTTGTGTCATTTTTTTTGCCAATTTCATGTGAATTAGTAGGTATTAGAGATAGCCGTATCTTAAACAGTTTTGAATAGATCTATAGTTTTAATTATGGAGGCATGTGTTTGTAGGGACTTTTGTTTGGGTGATTGTTTACACTTTGAGAAATAAAATAGCATGATTTATGGTCGTTTGTGATGCTATAATTCGTATGAGTTTCGGACTGACAGGGTCTCAAGTCAATTTTGATGTTCTAAAAATACAGAAAAATGGACATGGTATAAGTATGTGGATAAACCACAATCGTCGATTGTATTGTTAGTTAAGAAAATTGCGTCCTCTAGAGTTAAAGGTAAGATAAATTGGTTTTAAAAGATTATATGGAGACCTTGCTGTGTGAAATACTCGGTTTTTTAAGTTAAAAATCTATTTTTTAAAATAGAGCTAGTCCAAAAAAAAGCAAGCTCCAAAATATGGAGCTTGCTGACTTAATTAGTTGTAATGAATCTTACAAGGGGTGTGTATAATTTAATAGGGTTTTGATTATTTTTCAGCAAATAATTGCACAAAATAATTCTTTCCATTGTTGTCTTTTTTTATAGATATTCCGGTGTGTGTGTATCTGGAGTCTTCGATAATAGCTTTGTGAGTACGGCTATTTAACCATGCGTCAACTACTGATTGTGCAGATGAGAATCCCGATGCTACATTTTCTGAAATGTGTTTCGCTGGTAGTTTCTCTAGTAAGTAATCTGATCTTTCGATAAAATTATCGTGACTTATTTTTTCTTCTTTAATCATGTAATCTGTTTGTACTTCGGCTTGAGATGATATCAAGTCAATTGTAGACAACTTGTTTAATCCTATAGATACTCTGTAGTTGTTAATTACATCTATAGTTTCTGTTTCTAATTTGGTGTAGTTATACGTTGAGTTTCCACCGTTATTATTTTCTGAGTTGTTGGACTGGTCGTCGTTAAAGTAGATGTCGTCTGTGGAAGAGTCTTTAGAGCAAGAAGTAAAAGATATAAAGCCTAAGGTAATTGATGTAATTGTGAGGAAGTGTTTTATTGTCATATATATAATTTTAATAGCTGTGTTAAAAAACGACCCTTGGGTCAGGAAAAATTAATTTTTAACGGAAGCTTAAATCACACATGCATTGATTTAAAAAACAGGTGATTTATAATCATTAGTTCCTTTCTAAGAACCTGTGTCATAGTTAATTGTTATTTAATTTTGACCATGCAAATGTAAATTAAAATAAGATTTAACACAAGTTAATCATGTCATTTACTTGGTAAATCGCACCGTTTATTTAAGAAAGCGAGTACTCTAACGTTTGAGTAGTGTAAAGAAATTTTCGTAAAAAAGTAAAAGAACTTAGTTAAATGAATGATAATTACCCTTTTATAATGTGTTTGGAACATTTTTTTTATGAGAAAATGCGTGAATTTTACATTATTCTGCTTTCTAGATGATTTGATACATAGTATTTATTTGTCAAATCATGTGTTTTTTTTAAGGTTTGTGAAGTTGTTTTTCTTTGTTTTTTGTGCCGTAGTGATCAGGGAGTTTTTTTTGTTTGCGATTTGTGCAATTTGAGTGGTAAAAAAAAGCTGGTATTAACACGTTTGGAACGGAGTTAATACCAGCTTAATTTGTAGCGTGTTGCGTTTTTTTACGATAATTTAGCGCGTTCTAATAATGCGTCGTTTGTTGGTTTTTTTCCTCTAAATGCGGTGTATAGTTCCATTGGTTTCGCGGTGCCTCCTTTTGAAAGAACATTGTCTTTAAATAAACGAGCGGTCTCCTTATTAAATATACCTGTTTCTTTAAAAAAGGCAAATGCATCTGCATCCAATACTTCAGCCCATTTGTAGGAATAGTACCCAGCAGAATAGCCCCCCTGGAAAATATGTGAAAAAGCGGTACTCATACAATTTTCTTTAGTGTCAGAAAATAATTGAGTACTCTTAAAGGCGTCTAATTCAAAATCTTTTACGTTTGAAATAGCCGAAGGATCTTTTCCATGCCATTGCATGTCTAGTAAGCCAAAACTTAATTGACGCATGGTTTGGAGCCCTTCAAGAAAAGAACCTAGCTCTTTTATCTTTTCAATATACTCCATTGGAAGAGGTGTATTGTCTTTGTAATGTTTGGCAAATAGTGTTAAAGCCTCTTTTTCAAAACACCAATTTTCTAATACTTGGCTAGGAAGTTCTACAAAATCCCACTGTACCGATGTTCCTGATAAACTAGGGTAGGTAGTATTTGCAAGTATTCCGTGTAAGGCATGTCCAAATTCGTGAAATAACGTGGTAACTTCGTTAAAAGTTAATAAGGCGGGTGTACTTTCAGTAGGCTTGCTAAAATTACAGACGATGGATACATGTGGACGGCTGTTTATACCTTTATGTATATACTGACTTTTATAAGAGGTCATCCAGGCTCCATTTCGTTTTCCTTTTCTAGGGAAAAAATCAGTGTAGAATAGAGCTATTTCCTTGTTGTCATTATCAGTGACTCTATATGTTTTTACATCAGCATGGTAGGTGTCTACATTAAATACTTCTTCAAAATTAAGTTCGTATAGTTTTTGTGCAATGGTGAATACACCTGCTACTACATTGTCTAATTGAAAATAAGGTTTTAATACTTCGTCGTCCAGTTTAAATAATTCTTTCTTTAGTTTTTCGGAATAGTAAGCGCTGTCCCATTTTTCTAAAGATGTTATTCCGTCATTCTTAGCGAAATCTTGTAATTGTCTAAATTGTTTTAATGCAGTAGGTTTTGCTTTCCCTAATAAATCATTTAAAAAAGAAAGTACGTTTTCTGGAGTTTCGGACATGCGTTCTTCTAATACAAAATGAGCATGGGATTCATAGCCCAATAATACGGCACGTTTGTGACGTAGATTTACAATTTGTAATACGGTACTTTCATTGTTGAATTTGTTTTTTTGAAATCCTTTTTTACCAGCTGCAATGGCTATTTCTTTTCTAAACGCTCTGTTTTCTGCATAGGTTACTACGGGAATGTAGCTTGGGTAGTCTAGGGTGAAAATCCAACCATCCTTGTCATTGCTTTCGGCTAAGGACTTTGCGGCTTCAATAGCAGTATCAGGAAGGCCCTCTAATTTTTTTTGATCAATAATGTGCAGTTGATATGCATTTGTTTCGGCCAATACGTTTTCCCCGAATTTAAGGGATGCTTGAGATAGCGCTGTATCTATTTTACGAAGTTTTTCTTTTTCTTCGTTGTTTAAATTAGCTCCGTTTCTTGTAAAACCAATGTATTTTTTCTCAAGAACCATGTATTGTTCACTACTAAGGCCTAAAGAATCTTTTTGAAGGTAGATCGCTTTAATTTTTTCAAACAACGCAAGGTTTAATCTTATGTCGTTCGAAAACTCGGATAGTAGGGGGGAAATCTCTTGAGCAATCTTTTGAATTTCATCATTGGTTTCAGCAGAATTCAAATTAAAAAAGATATTGGAAACTCTATCTAATATTTCACCTGAAAACTCCATGGCCTCTATGGTATTTTCAAAGCTAGGGACTTCCGTATTTGCTACAATTGTATCAATTTCTTCCTTTGCTAGGGCAATGGCTTTTATAAATGCAGGTTTAAAATGGGTGTTCTCGATTTTAGAAAATGGAGCGGCACTAAATGCATTATCGAATGGTTGTAATAGCGGGTTGTTCATAGGGCAATTTTCTTATGTTATTTTAAACAAATATATTGTTATATAAGGTATAAAACCAAACGACTTCTGAAAAAATATGTTTTGCAGAAGTCGTTTTTTTTTAATGTTTGTGTTGAGTGACTTTGTGTTAAAAGTAGTGTCTTATACGTAGTTAAAGTGAATTCTTTTAAATAAATTAATACAGCTGTGAAATTTATTACAAAGATGTTCGTTATACCTAATACCAATAAGATAAGAATATGAATGCAATTGAAACTAAAAATACAGACGAAACACATCTTCGTTTGATAAAAAACGAAAAAAACATGGAAATTTCGAATAACAAAATCTCGTTGAATACACTAGTACCAGAATTTACCTTTTTAAATCATAAAGGAGCAGCTGTAAAAGTTGCTACAAAAAATATATTTTAAAACTTAGTGTTGCAGCTCTTCCGCTGCTTTTATAACTTTTTGTTTTAATCCCTCTTTATACAGGATCATTTTTTGTTGAATAGCTGTGTCGGCACTTCCTAGGATTTGTACGGCTAATATTCCAGCGTTTAGTGCGCCGTCTAGTGCTACTGTCGCTACAGGTACACCTCCAGGCATTTGTAAAATTGACAATACTGAATCCCATCCATCTATAGAATTTCTAGATTTTATTGGAACACCTATTACAGGTAAAGGGCTCATCGCAGCTACCATTCCTGGTAAATGTGCAGCACCTCCTGCTCCAGCAATAATTACAGACACGCCTCTTTTATGAGCGTTATTTGCGTAATCCACTAGTTTTTCTGGGGTACGATGTGCAGAAACAATATCTACTTCTACATCAACAGAAAATTCTTTTAAAATATCTATTGCTTGTTGCATTATTGGAAGATCAGAAATACTTCCCATTATTACGCCTACTTTCATGTGTTGTGTTGTTTTATGTTGTTATTTGCTGATAACTCGTATGGTGTTTTTTACTTTTTCTGCAATCTCTCTAGCTTTATTTATGTCTTTATTTACAATAGTTACATGGCCCATTTTACGAAACGGACGTGTTTGTTTTTTACCATAAATATGAGGAGTAACTCCTGGCATGGCTAAAATAGCATTCATGTTTTCATACACTACATCACCTGAGTGGTTTTCTGCACCCACTAAATTCACCATTATCCCTGCAACTTTACTATCGGTACAGCCAAGTGGTAAGTTTAAAACGGTTCTTACATGTTGCTCAAACTGATTGGTATTGGAAGCTTCAATGCTGTAGTGGCCGCTGTTGTGTGTTCTTGGAGCAACTTCATTTACAATTATTTCATCATGTTGGGTTTGAAACATTTCTACGGCCAATAAGCCTATGTGTTCAAAAGAAGCAGCTACTTGCAATGCAATGTCATTCGCTTTTTTAGCGATAGCATTGTCTATTCTGGCAGGACAAATTACATATTCTACCTGGTTGGCTTCGGGGTGAAATTCCATTTCTACCACTGGGTATGTTTTAATTTCTCCACTTTTATTTCTAGCAACAATTACTGCCAATTCATTTTTAAAAGGGATCAGTTGTTCTGTAATGCAGTCAGTATCGGCTAAGCCAATAAGGTCTTCTGCTTTACGAACTACCTTTACACCAGTTCCATCATATCCAAACTGGGCCACTTTCCAAACAAACGGGTAGGAAAGATGGGCGTTTTTTAACTCCGATAAGTTAGAAAAACGTTGGTAAGGAGCTGTAGGAATATTTGCTTGAGTGTAGAAATCTTTCTGGACTCCTTTGTGTTGAATTGTTTCCAGTACACTAGGTTGCGGATAGATTTTTAATCCTTCTTTTTCTAATTGTTTTAAGGCGTCTATATTGACAAGTTCAATTTCTATAGTAAGTAAATCTACTTTTTTTCCGAAATTGTATACATCATCATAGTTCATTAAATCACCTAGATGAAACTCGTCGCAGATATTTGCACACGGAGCTTCTGTAGAATTTTCTAAAATACAGGTGTAAATGTCAAATTTGTGAGTTTCTGCTAAAAGCATTTTACCTAATTGACCACCGCCTAATACACCCAATTTAAAATTGGAAGAAAAATAATTCATCACTTTTATGTCGTTTTGGCAAAAATAAGCAACTGAAATTAAAAATTAGTGATTCTAAGAATATTTCCGTTGTTTGTTACTCTGTATTCTCTAGCAAAATATTTGTAACCTTCTGTTTGAGGGGCTCCAGATAGGATGCTGTATTTTTCTCCATCACAAGCACAAACAAGCGTAAGGCCTCCTTCAAATAGCAATTGTTTGTCACAATCAAAATTAGGACAGGCTAAATCAAAAGCTTTAAAGGTAGGGGTAGATCCTGTGTTTAAAATTATAATTCCGTTAACTCCAACCTTATTACTGTTGTGGACAGCCCAGCCTGTGGGAGTGTTTAAGTCCAAGTATGAGGGGAGGTTTAAATCGATCGTGGTGTCTACATCTACTTCTGGTAGGACGTCGTTTGTAGTATTTTTTTCACAGGAAAATAAAGTGAATATAAATAATAAGGAAAATATAATTCGGTTCATGTATATGATTGATTGTTGTTTAACGTTATGATTATAACGATGGCAATTTACAAATATTTTGTATATTTGTAAAAGTGAATCTCATACTGGTAGTCAGTTTTGGGATTTTTTATATTTAAAATGAATATTATGAGTGAAGTATCATACTATAGCGCCGAAGGATTAAAAAATTTAAAGGCAGAATTAGATCAGTTGGAGTCGGTAGAACGCCCAAGAGTGAGTAATGATATTGCAGAAGCAAGAGATAAAGGAGATTTAAGTGAAAATGCTGAATATCATGCAGCTAAGGAAGAGCAGTCTTTGTTGGAATTAAAAATAGCGAAGTTAAAACAAGTGGTTTCTAGTGCTAGAATTCTAGATGAATCATTATTAGATACTTCTAAAATTTTAATTCACTCAAAAGTGAAAATAAAAAACAAGGCCAATAACGCTGAGTTTACCTATACATTGGTGGCAGATAGTGAGACCGATATTAAAAACGGAAAACTTTCTGTAAAATCTCCTATTGGAAAAGGTTTGTTAGGGAAAGTGTTGGGTGATGTGGCTCAGATAAAAGTGCCTAGTGGTGTGATGGAATTCGAAATTGTAGAAATTTCAAGATAAACACGAAAAAAATATATGAAAAGCCCTTTTCAAGATATTGGAAAGGGCTTTTTTATTTAATCATTAAAATGAGTTAAAGATGAGTTCTATATTTACAAAAATTATAAGTGGAGAAATCCCTTCGTATAAAATAGCAGAAAATGAAGATTTCTTTGTTTTTTTAGATATCAATCCTAATGCTGTTGGACATACATTGGTCGTGCCTAAGAAAGAAGTAAATCGTTTATTTGAATTAGACGACGCTACCTACGCATCACTAATGTTGTATTCTAAAAAGATAGCAGTTGCACTTGAAAAAGCGGTGGCTTGTAAAAGAATAGGAATGACTGTTATAGGGCTTGAAGTGCCACATGTTCATGTGCATTTAATTCCTTTAAATGGTATGGAAGATGCTACTTTTGGGAAGAAAGTAAGTTTAGAGCCTGCTGAATTTGAAGCCTTGGCTGCAAAAGTGGCTAGTTTTCTTTAAGAAGAATACAAAATGTAGTCCCTTTGTTTGGGTCGGATTTTAATACAAATATTCGACCTTTATGATAGTCTTCTATAATTCGCTTGGCCAAAGAAAGCCCAAGTCCCCAACCCCTTTTTTTCGTAGTAAATCCAGGGGAAAAAATAGTGTGGTGTAACTTTTTTTGAATTCCTTTTCCATCATCACTAATTAATATTTTAACTCCTTGAGTGGTTTTTGAAATATCTAATGCTATATTCCCTTTACCTCCCATGGCGTCAATAGCGTTTTTAATTAAGTTCTCTATCACCCAGCTGTATAACTGAACATTTAAAGGAGTGTTGATTATGTTATTGGTAGATTTAAAGCTAAATACTACTTGTTTAGAACTTCTAGACTTTAAATAATTATAAGCAGTTTCTGTACTTTGTACAATGTTTTGATTCGTCAACGTAGGAACGGAGCCTATTTTTGAGAAT
>Ga0209395_1001074_pt1 | contig 39299 bp, 35 predicted proteins | sample GOMGulsemesocosm_3_FD_184635 | JGI IMG/M metagenome (GOLD analysis project Ga0209395, IMG submission 184635) | Methane-oxidizing microbial communities from mesocosms in the Gulf of Mexico - GOM9D Gulf of Mexico (SPAdes) (version 2) | ecosystem: Environmental > Aquatic > Marine > Cold seeps...
AGCAAAATCGCAAACAAAAGATGTAGTGGAAGGGTTTAGTATTGGTGGAAATGATTATTTAAAAAAACCATTTAGCATGGAAGAGCTAATTGTTAGAATAAATAATTTATTAAACCGATCAAAAGCTCAAAAAACTATTCCCTTATCAGGTATAGGGAAATATAATTTTGACTTTCCAAAGCAGACTTTACAATATTTAAACGAAGAAAAAGTAACTCTTACACATCGTGAAGCGCATTTATTGCATCATTTGCTACAAAACAAAAATGAAGTGCTTGATCGGTCAATAGTATTGAAAGAATTATGGGGAGACGATGATTTTTTCAACGCGCGAAGTATGGATGTGTTTATAACCAAGCTTCGTAAGAAACTAAAGAAAGACGAAAGTATACAAATAGTCAATGTACGTGGCTTTGGGTATAAGTTAATATGTGATTAAGTTATTTCTTTCTTTATCTTTTGTTATTTTTACATTTAATAGAAGTTTATATCTTAAATGAAAAGCATAATCTACATATTGATTATCAGTTATTGTAGTCTTTTAAAAGCACAGGATGGAATAGAGGTAGAACTGATAAAAAGTATTCCTCTAAATGCTGATACTTTTGTAGGGGTAAATATGTTTGATGAATTGTTTTATGTTAAAAACGATGTGTTGTCAAAGCAGACAAAATTAGAAAATCATTCTTATCAAAATAAGTTATACGGTTCACTTAGTTCGGTTGATGTATTAAATTCATTGGAGACTACATTATTTTATCAAGCATTCAATACTGTAATTCAATTAGATAGAAGGTTAGGTGAAATTAGTAAAATTGATTTCAATCAATCAAATAGTTTCAATACAATTACTCATGTATCTGTAGCGAGTAATAAGCGGCTATGGGTTTTTAATGCTGATACACAACAATTGCAAGTGTATAATCCAAAACAAGATATCGTTGAAGCTTCTAGTCAATCAATTTCTGAAGTTATTGTAGATATTTATAGTAATTATAATTTTTGTTGGGTATTGACTAAAACAAGACTACTTCAATATAATATTTACGGAAATCAGTTGAATAATTATATTTTGAAAGAGTATGATGCGTTTGTTTATTATAAAGATTATTTTATTCTAAAGACGGATAATCATTTGTATTCGTTGAGTTTAGGTGATGAGATCCCTAAAATAATAACACTTCCTGAAATACTTATTAAAGATTTTTCAGTAACAAACGAAACCTTGTATATTTACGACGGAAAAGAATTACATTTCTTTAAAATTAACTCGAATAAAGAATAAACTTATGCACGTAGCAATTGCAGGAAATATAGGAGCTGGTAAAACAACATTAACGAAGTTGTTAGCTAAGCATTATAATTGGGAACCTCAGTTTGAAGATGTTGTGGATAATCCGTATTTGGATGATTTCTATAATAAAATGGAGCGCTGGTCGTTTAATTTACAAGTGTATTTTTTGAACTCAAGATTCAGGCAGGTATTACAAATTAGAGAAAGTGGTCAGGATACTATTCAAGATAGGACTATTTATGAGGATGCCCATATTTTTGCACCGAACTTACATTCTATGGGGTTAATGACCAATAGAGATTTTGAGAATTACAAATCTCTATTTGATTTAATGGAGTCATTAGTTAAAGGACCAGATTTGTTAATTTACTTAAGGAGTTCTATTCCTAATTTAGTAGGGCAAATTCATAAACGAGGTAGAGATTATGAAAACACGATAAGTATTGAATATTTAAGTAGGTTAAATGAGCGCTACGAAGCTTGGGTACATGATTACAAAGGAAAGTTGTTGGTGATTGATGTTGACGCTTTAAACTTTGTAGATAACCCAGAAGATTTGGGAAGTATCATACATAAAATTGATGCTGAAATAAACGGATTGTTTTAGTAGGGAAAATAGATAAAAATAAAAAAGCCAGCTTACTTAGCTGGCTTTTTTATTACTATAAACTGAGTTTGTTATTCGTTTTTAATTTCTTCTATTCTCTTTTTTATAGTTTCTGAATCACCAATGATAGATTCTTTCTGGGTTTTTGAAACACCATTTTCAGTAGTGGTAGTTATAATTGTTGCAGAAGAATCGTGCTTGCCATTTTCAGTAAACTCTATTTTAATTTCTTTTTGAATAGTATTAGAGGAGGTTTCATGAGTAGTAGCTGAATGTCCCCCTAAGATTGGAGCAATAACCAATCCAATTAAGCAAGTCAGCTTAATTAAGATGTTCATGGATGGTCCAGAAGTATCTTTAAACGGATCACCTACGGTATCACCAGTAACAGCCGCTTTATGAGCATCTGAGCCCTTATAGGTCATTTCTCCATTTATCTCTACTCCAGCTTCAAAAGACTTTTTGGCGTTATCCCATGCTCCTCCAGCGTTGTTTTGAAAAATTGCCCATAGCACACCGCTTACAGTAACCCCAGCCATATACCCACCAAGCATTTCTGCTACAGCCATTTTATGCATTCCAAATAAAAGCGGGAGAAAAGCAATTAATAAAGGGAAGCAGATAGTTAATAGTCCTGGTAATACCATTTCTTTCAAGGAAGCTTTGGTTGATATAGCAACACATTTGTCGTATTCTGGTTTTCCGGTTCCTTCCATGATTCCTGGAATCTCTTTAAACTGACGTCGCACTTCATATACCATTTCCATTGCAGCTTTACCAACGGCGTTCATAGCTAATGCTGAAAATACTACAGGCACCATTCCTCCTACAAATAGCATTGCCAATACAGGTGCTTTAAAAATATTTATCCCATCAATTCCAGTGAAAGTAACATAAGCTGCAAATAGCGCTAGTGATGTTAGTGCTGCAGAAGCAATAGCGAATCCTTTTCCTGTTGCTGCAGTTGTATTTCCTACGGCATCTAATATATCAGTACGTTCTCTTACAATAGGATCTTGTTCACTCATTTCAGCAATACCACCTGCATTATCCGCTATAGGTCCAAAAGCGTCAATTGCTAATTGCATTGCAGTAGTTGCCATCATAGCTGATGCAGCTAAAGCAACCCCATAAAACCCAGCCAGAGCATAAGAAGTCCAAATTGCGGCAGCAAATAATAAAACAGAAGGAAAAGTAGAAATCATTCCAGTAGCTAAACCAGCAATAATATTTGTTCCGGCACCTGTACTAGATTTTTGCACAATTTCTAAGATTGGTTTTTTGCCTAATCCTGTGTAATATTCTGTAATAGATGAAATGACTCCTCCAACAAATAATCCGACTAGTGTTGCGTAAAAAACACGCATAGATGAAATATCCTGTAACCCTTCTCCGAAGAAACTCATTTGCATCGTTTCCGGAAGCATCCATTTAACAAAAACAAAACATGATATGGCCACTAGCCCAATTGAAGCCCAATTACCAATGTTTAAAGCGCCCATTACCTGTTGTTCTTTTGCATCATTATTATTATTATTATTATTAATTTTTACAAGCATAGTTCCAATTAGTGAGATGATAATTCCTACCCCGGCAATAGCCATCGGTAGTAAGATTGGTCCAATACCTCCAAAGGCATCAGAAATACTCCCGCCCATATCTCTAATAATATAATTCCCTAGAACCATAGCGGCCAATACAGTGGCAACATATGACCCGAATAAGTCAGCTCCCATACCCGCTACATCACCTACATTATCACCTACGTTATCAGCAATTGTAGCTGGATTTCTAGGGTCATCTTCTGGGATTCCTGCTTCCACTTTACCAACTAAATCAGCTCCGACATCTGCTGCTTTTGTGTAAATTCCTCCGCCAACACGTGCAAACAAAGCAATTGATTCGGCTCCTAAAGAGAATCCAGCAAGTGTTTCTAAAACAATAGTCATATCATCAACAGATGTCCATGTTCCATCCATGAAATAATGAAAGAAGAAAATAAAAAATGCGGTTAGTCCGAGTACTGCTAAGCCTGCAACTCCTAGTCCCATTACAGTTCCTCCTCCAAAAGAGATTTTTAAAGCATTAGGTAAACTTGTTTGTGCTGCTTGTGTAGTCCTTACATTGGTTTTAGTAGCTATTTTCATTCCCATATTACCGGCTAAGGCTGAGAATATTGCTCCTAAAATAAAGGCTATTACGATTAGCCAATGTGTGGTTGGTATTACATATGATACTATTGCGAGTAGCACACTTATGATTATAACAAAAACAGCTAGTAGTCGGTACTCTGCGTTTAAGAAAGCTAAAGCACCTTCGTAGATATGGTCAGAAATTTCTTTCATTTTACCATCTCCGGCATCTTGTTTCATAACCCATGCTTTTTTAATAAACATGTAGGTTAGACCAATAACTGCTGCAGCAATTGGCATGTAAATCATCATTGATTCCATATGTTAGTATAGTTTTTAAAAGATTAATTCTTCTAAAAGTATTAAAAATCAATGAGATAACAAAAAAGGCGATATTCAAATGAATATCGCCTTTTAAATATATTATGGAAAATACTAGATAGTAAAGTCCCCGTTTGTTTTGTGCTCACTTTCTTCGTAACGCTCAATACATTTATCTAAAATGTCATATGCTTCTTTAGCATCTCCCCATCCACCAATATCAACTTGCTTCTTTTCAAGATCTTTATAAACTTGGAAGAAGTGAGTGATTTCTTTAACTAAGTGTGGATTCAAATCTGATAAATCATTTAAGTTATTCCAGATAGGATCCGAAACAGGCACACAGATAACTTTTTCATCTGGCCCTTTTTCATCTGCCATATGGAAAACACCGATTGGCTTAACTTCCATAACACACATAGGGAATGTTGGTTCATTACCTAATACTAATACATCTAATGGATCACCATCTAATGCTAAAGTTTCAGGGATAAAACCGTAATCAGCAGGATACATCATAGAAGAAAACAACATTCTATCAAAACGTATTTTTCCTAAATCAAAATCGTATTCGTATTTGTTTCTACTTCCTTTTGGGATTTCTATTAAAACGTCAAATGTTCTTTTAAGTGCTGCGTTCATAGCTATTTTGGTTTTTTATTTCACTATTTGGAGTGAAACTCGGATTGTAAATCCAATTAATAATATTTTAACTCTAAAAGAAGAACGAAATTATCATAAGTAAGCTCTCCTAAATCAGTGCGCGAAAATACATAAAATATTGATAAAAAAGCTATTAAATCATGATTTTGAAAAAGCATTTTTTTGTATTTACTTATTAGTGAGCTATTTGCTTATTTGTAGCGTTAACTGTTAAAAGGTTTAATTGGTTATATTTGCGCTGATATTAATCAATGCCCTTAATTAAAACATGCTTGATATGAAGTATAACACAAATACTTTCCGTTTAAAGTGTGCTTAGGGAGTTAAACCCGGCAGGTGGGATGAAAAGAAATATAGTTACACTTTTATTATTATGTTTTTATTTACTTTCTTTTTCTCAAGAAGAAAAAGAGACTCAGGTCTCTACCATTGATGTTAATTACATGTATGGGGTTATTGCAAATCATAACTCAAATATTTTGCATTTAATTACAGGTCACCCTGAGGGTGTGTTGGTAAGTTGGAATAGAAAAACTTATGGTAAACAAAAATGGGAAGATCGATTTAATTACCCTGATGTTGGGGCATCATTTTTATATCAGGATTTTAAAAATAAATATTTAGGAGAGAATTATTCTTTGTATGCTCATTATAATTTTTACTTCTTAAAACGAAATGTACTATTTAGAATGGGCCAAGGAGTTGCTTATGCAACTAATCCTTATGATAGGGATTCTAATAATAGAAATGTAGCTTTTGGTACTAGACTATTGAGTAGTACCTATATGATGTTGAATTATAAAAAAGAACATTTGTTTAAATCACGTTTCGGAATTCAAGCTGGTTTAACGTTAACTCATTATTCAAATGCCAATATTAAAGCGCCAAACACGAGCATAAATACAATTTCAACAAGCGTTGGAGTTACCTATAGTATAGGAGATGAAACCAAAAGGGAATATATAAAAAGAGAAAAAGACTCTTTATATGTTAGAGATAAAATTCGTTATAACATTGCTATCAGAGGTGGAGTTAATCAAGGAGATGTGATTGGTACAAAACAATATCCGTTTTATGTAGCGTCTTTTTATGCTGATAAACGAGTTGGGAATGTTAGTGCGATACAAGTTGGAGTTGATGCTTTTTTCCCTAATTTTTTAAAAGAAGAAATAAAGTTTAGTTCAATTGCATATCCAGAAGATGAAGTTGATCCAGAAACAGATTATAAAAGAGTTGGTGTGTTTGTTGGGCACGAATTATTTATAAATAAAATGTCGTTAATTACTCAATTTGGGTATTATGTGTACTATCCGTATGAATTTGAAACTCGAATTTATGAGCGAATAGGGGTTAAACGATATTTTGGTGATAAAGTATTTGGTTCGGTAACACTAAAAGCACATGCTGCCGCCGCTGAAGCATTAGAGTTTGGAATAGGAATTAGATTATAAAAGGATATGATGAAAAAGATATTACTAATTTTTATAGGAATTTTATTACTGTCATGTGATAAGGAAAATGCAAATGATTGTTTTCAGAAAACGGGAGGTATTGTTAGTCAGGAAATTACAGTTGCTGATTTTACTAGAATTAAAGTAAATAGAGATATTGAGTTAATTTTAAAAGAAGGAGTAATACAGAAAGTTGTAATTGAAACAGGAACGAATTTATTAAATGATGTATCAGCAACTGTTAGCGATGACCAATTAATTTTAACAGAAAATAATATATGTAATTATGTACGTGATTATAATGTGACTAAAGTATATGTAACGTCACCAAATATTACTGAAATAATTAGCTCAACCCAATTTCAAATAAGCTCTGAAGGAGTATTGAATTATGCTGCTATCGATATATTGTCTGAAGATTATCATGACTCTTCAGTGATAGCAGTAGGAACTATTAATTTAACATTGAATTCGCAAGATGTAAAAGTGGTAGGTAATAATTTAACTTTTTTTAATCTCACCGGCTTAACCGATAACTTAAATGTAAGTTTTGCTGCTGGTGATGGGGTGTTTAACGGCACTAGTTTAATTGCTAATGAAGTAAACGTGTTTCATAGAGGAACTAATAATATAATAGTTAATCCACAAAATGTCTTAACTGGACGATTGGTCAGTACGGGAGATTTAATTTCTGTACACCAGCCGCCAGTAGTAGATGTTGAAGTGCTGTATACAGGGAGTTTGATTTTTCAGTAGGGAGTTTAATTTGAATGCCTAAAAATATTTTTCGCATGAAGATTTATCTTTTCTTGTTGCGAAAATAAAGATGCACTTAATAATAGTGAAAAAAGAAAAGTTAGCTTCATTATAGCTTAAGTTAATTATAATAAAGGATATAGTTTTATAATTTACAGTAAAAAAAGAATCGATACTTAAATAATAAATATCGATTCTTAATATGCTTTTATTGTAAGCTACTTATCCTTTAATAACTCCTCTTGAAATTACAATTTTCTGAATTTCAGAAGTTCCTTCGTAAATCTGAGTGATTTTTGCATCACGCATTAAGCGCTCAACATGGTATTCTTTTACAAATCCATTTCCGCCATGTATTTGTACAGCTTCAACAGTATGAGTCATGGCAACTTGTGAAGCGTATAACTTCGCCATCGCACTACTCATATCGTAGTTGTTTCCTTGGTCTTTGTCCCATGCAGCTTTCATTACTAACATTCGTGCTGCCTCAATTTCAGTAGCCATATCAGCTAATTTAAAAGCAATTGCTTGATGATTACAGATTTCAGTACCAAAAGCTTTACGTTCTTTAGAGTATTTTAATGCTAATTCATAAGCTCCAGAAGCAATTCCTAATGCTTGAGCTGCAATACCAATTCGTCCACCAGATAATGTTTTCATAGCAAATTTGAATCCAAATCCATCCTCACCAATTCTATTTTCTTTAGGAACCTTTACGTCATTAAATTGTAATGTATGCGTATCAGAACCTCTAATTCCTAGTTTATCTTCTTTTGGACCTACATGAAACCCTTCCATTCCTTTTTCAACAATAAAAGCATTAATACCTTTATGTCCTTTTTCACGATCAGTTTGTGCGATAACCAAATACACGTCGGCACGGCCACCACTTGTAATCCAGTTTTTTGTTCCGTTTAAAAGGTAATGATCTCCTTTATCAATAGCTGTTGTACTTTGCGAAGTAGCATCAGATCCAGCTTCTGGTTCTGATAAACAAAATGCACCTAAGTATTCTCCTGTAGCTAATTTTGTTAAGTACTTTTCTTTTTGAACTTCAGTAGCATAAGCTTCCAAACCGTAACATACTAATGAATTGTTTACAGAAACCATTACAGATGCAGAAGCATCAATTTTTGATAACTCTTCCATAATTAATACGTAAGAAATAGCGTCCATTCCACTTCCTCCATATTTAGGGTCGACCATAATTCCCAAGAAACCTAAATCTCCCATTTTACGCACCAATTCTTGTGGGAATTCTTGTTTATTGTCTCTTTCAATAACTCCTGGTAATAATTCCGTTTGAGCAAAATCTCTTGCGGCATCACGAATCATTATATGCTCTTCTGTAAGATTAAAGTTCATTATATGTGTTTTTGTTGTGAATTTTTTAAAAAGAAAGTCCAAATGTACGGTTTTATTGCGAATTATGAAATTCAAACTTTAATGAATTCATGTAATTCATCAGATATGTGCTGATACATGTTCTATATATTTGTATGTTTATATAATATTATATGTAAAGATTATGAAAAAACAAGAATATTTTGTGCTGGGAGTAATGTCAGGAACATCTTTAGATGGGATTGATTTGGCATATATTCATTTTAGAAAAGAAGAGTATTGGTCTTATAAAATTATTTGCGCAGAAACAGTTTCATATGATCCTAAATTGGAAGCTAAGCTAAGGGATGGAGTTGGGTACTCTAAAACTCAACTAAAAGACTTAAACATAGTATATACTCAATTGTTATCTGAGGTAATAAATTCTTTTGTTGAAAAACATCAATTAAAAAACATTGATGTTGTATGTTCACATGGACATACAATTTTACATCAGCCAGAAAATAAACTAACGCTACAAATAGGTAATTTAAAAGAGTTAGCTCAGTTGATAAATCAAAAAGTAATTTGCGATTTTAGAGTTCAGGATGTGATGTTAGGAGGTCAAGGGGCTCCTTTAGTCCCAATTGGAGATCAGTTGTTATTTTCGAAGCATACCTATTGTGTAAATTTGGGAGGCTTTTCTAATATTTCTACAGAGTTAAATAACGAGCGAATAGCGTATGATATTTGTCCAGTAAACATTGTGCTTAATCATTATATGCAAAAAACGGGAGTTGCATATGACAATAAAGGAATATTAGCTTCTACAGGGGACGTTTGTCAATTGCTTTTAGAAAAATTAAACGACTTAAATTATTACAAACTGTCGCCTCCTAAATCATTGGGATTGGAATGGGTGAAATCAATGATTTTACCATTAATAGATGATTACCAATTATCATTAAAAGATGTACTGAGAACTTTTATTGAGCATATAGCTATTCAAGTTGGGAGTGTGTTAACGAAAGATGAATCGTCAGTATTATTTACTGGAGGTGGGGTTTATAATTTATTTTTAATGGAAAGAATTATGTGGCATTCTAATTCTCAAATAATTATCCCTGATTCAGAGTTGATTGAATATAAGGAAGCATTAATATTCGGCTTTCTTGGAGTCTTAAAATCACGTAATGAAATAAACGTATTGTCTTCAGTAACAGGTGCTAAAAAAGATCATTCTTCAGGAAAAATATTTACAGCTTAAAGTCATATTAGTTTCTTATATTTGGCATTTATTTTTAAAACTTCGTAAATGGAACAGCTTTAACTCCCTTAGGGGATAGATATAAAATCACACTTTAGATTAGTCAAATAAATAAGTTTGACAATTCAATTTTACATTAAAAGTTAAAGCAAAATAAGATGAAAGAATTATTAAAAAAATACGAAGAAAAGCAACCAGAAATAGTTTTTCACTGGAAAGACCAAGTTACAGATGCTGAAGGATGGACAGTAATTAACTCATTACGAGGTGGTGCTGCTGGTGGTGGTACTAGAATGCGTAAAGGGTTAAATAAAAATGAAGTATTGTCTTTGGCGAAAACGATGGAAGTGAAATTTACAGTTTCAGGGCCAGCTATAGGTGGTGCAAAATCAGGGATTAATTTTGATCCAAATGATCCAAGAAAAAGAGGGGTATTGGAGCGTTGGTATAAAGCTGTAACCCCATTATTAAAGCATTACTACGGTACAGGTGGAGATTTAAATGTTGATGCTGATAAAGATGTAATTCCAATTACTGAAAACTGTGGAGTTTGGCATCCGCAAGAAGGAATATTCAATGGGCACTTTAAACCAACAGAGGCAGATAAAATTAATAGAATTGGTCAGTTACGTCAAGGAGTAATTAAAGTTATTGAGGACGAAACTTTTTCTCCTGATTTATCACGTAAGTATACGGTTGCTGATATGTTAACTGGGTATGGTGTTGCAGAAGCAGTAAAACACTATTATGATATCTATGGTGGTTCAATAGTTGGTAAAAGAGCAATTGTGCAAGGATTTGGTAACGTAGGTTCTGCTGCAGCATATTATTTAACTCAATTAGGAGCTAAAGTTGTTGGCGTAATTGATAAAGATGGTGGCTTAATTAATGAAGAAGGATTTTCTATGGAAGAAATGAGAACTTTGTTTTTAGATAAGGATGGAAATAAATTAGCTGCTAAAAGTATGATTCCTTTTTCAGAGATAAATGAAAAAATATGGAGCTTACCAGCTGAAATATTTGTTCCAGCTGCGGCTTCAAGATTAGTTTCTCAGAGCCAAGTGCAACAAATGATTGATACTGGATTAGAAGTGATTTCTCCAGGAGCAAATGTTCCTTTTGCTGATAAAGAAATTTTCTTTGGACCTATAATGGAATATACGGATCAACATTTAAGTTTGTTGCCAGATTTTATTTCAAATTGCGGTATTGCTAGAGTTTTTGCTTACTTAATGGAAGCAAGAGTAGAATTACCGATGTTGGATAAAGCAATATTTGATGACACATCAAATATTATCAAAAATGCGTTAACTAAAACGCATGGTAATAATAGTAGTAAAACAGAAATTTGTAAAACAGCATTCGAAATTGCATTAAAGCAATTAGTATAAATTAGGTTAAAAAATAAATTTAAGATAGAATAATATGGAAGTATTTATAGTAGTAATATTCGTATTAGGGTATTTAGCAATTACACTAGAACATAATTTAAAAATAGACAAACTAATACCAGCTGTTGTTATGATGGCTGTATGTTGGGCAGCAGTTGCTTTTGGGATTGATGATTTTCAGTATTGGTTTGATTCTGGACAGCATAAAATTCTTGAATCATTTGGTGCTTTAAATCATGAAGTGAAACTACACTTAATGGAAGAAACACTTCTTCATCACTTAGGTAAAACAGCTGAAATTTTATTCTTCTTATTAGGAGCAATGACTATTGTTGAAATTATTGATTATTTCGATGGATTCTCAACTTTTAAAAGTTACATTAAAACTAAGAATAAGAAAAGATTATTATGGATATTTGCTTTCTTAGCATTTATACTTTCTGCAATTATTGATAACTTAACAGCAACTATTGTTTTAATAACAATATTACAGAAGATAGTTAATAAAAAAGAGACTCGTATTTGGTTTGCAGGTATGATTATTGTTGCTGCAAATGCAGGAGGGGCTTGGTCTCCAATAGGTGATGTAACAACTACGATGCTTTGGATAGGTAATAAAGTAACTACAGATATGTTAATAACATATTTAATGGTTCCCTCGTTAGTTTGTATGGCTGTTCCTACTTTTATAGCTTCTTTAACAAAACCATTTAGAGGTGATTTGGAAGAAGAGATTGAAGTGAAACCTGCAGAAATTCATGATACTACATATAGTTCAGTTATGTTGTATTTAGGGTTGGGAATGATTTTATTTGTCCCGTTATTTAAAACAATTACACATTTGCCTCCATATGTTGGTATGATGTTGTCATTAGGTGTTGTGTGTGCGTTTGCTGAAGTATTCAGTACAAAACAATTCAAAATATCTACATTAGGAGATCATGCTGAGGATACAGGTCATCATAGTCCGGTACATAAATCATTGTCTAAAATAGAGATGCCAAGTGTGTTGTTTTTCTTTGGAATATTAATGGCGGTAGCAGCGTTAGAAAGTTTAGGAATGTTATTTCATTTTGCAGAAAGTTTAAATACGACTATTCCAAATTCTGATGTAGTAGTAATGTTGTTAGGTATAGGTTCAGCAGTTATTGACAATGTACCTTTAGTAGCGGCTAGTTTAGGGATGTTTCAAAATGAATTGAATGATCCATTATGGCATTTTATTGCGTTTTCAGCTGGTACAGGAGGTAGTATGTTGATTATTGGGTCTGCAGCTGGTGTTGTGGCTATGGGTATGGAGAAAATTTCTTTTTTCTGGTACTTTAAAAATATAACGTGGTTAGCTTTTGTAGGATTTGTTCTAGGGTCTATAACTTTTATTTTTGTTAGAGGATTGGTAGGGGCTTAATAATTGAAATAATATATATATAGCATTGATTTATTTCAATGTACTTTATAAGTAAAAGGCCATTCATATTTGAATGGCTTTTTATTTTAACAAAATTTAAGATAAAAACAATTTACTATTTGTATTTTCGTTTGTATAATAATAATCACATAAAAAAGAGATCATATGTCGCTAACAATTCAAGAAGTTGCTGAAAACCTAGAAGGTGAAGTAGTAGAGAAAAAAACACTATCTATTATTAATTTAATTAATGAAGGAGGTCTTGGGGGGCAAATTATTATAGGGATGTTATTTATCTTATTGGTGGTAGCATTGTATATTTACTTTGAGCGCCTGCTAGCAATAAAACAAGGGGCTAAAGTAGATGATAACTTCATGAATCAAATTAAAGATCATGTAACAAGCGGAAAAATAGAAGCGGCTAATTTGTTATGTGCGCAAGATAAATCTCCTGTATCTGCATTAATTCAAAAGGGAATTTCAAGAATAGGAAAGCCTTTAGAGGATATTCATACGGCAATAGAAAACGCTGGTAGATTAGAAATTTACAAATTAGAGAAAAACGTAAGTGTGTTAGCTACCATTTCAGGTGTAGCACCAATGATTGGGTTTCTTGGTACAGTTATTGGAATGATTATATCAATATTTGAAATTGCAAATTCGGGTGGTAATATAGATATTAAAACACTGGCCGGTGGATTATATACAGCAATGACGACAACAGTTGCAGGATTAGTTGTAGGTATTGTTGCTTATATGGCTTATAACCATTTGGTAGTAAAAACAGATAAGATTATTTATAAAATGGAAGCGAATTCATTAGAGTTCTTTGACTTGTTAAACGAACCAGCGTAATTTTATAAACTATGAATATTAGAGGTAGAAATAAAGTTACTCCGGAATTTAATATGTCCTCCATGACAGATATTGTATTTCTGTTATTGGTGTTTTTTATGATAGCATCTACATTGGTGTCTGCAAATGCGATTGACTTATTGCTTCCTAAATCAGGTGGTAAAACAACGCAGTCAAAAAGTTTGTCGGTGAGTATTACAAAGGATTTGGATTATTATGTAGATAGTGAAAAAGTTGCTAAAAATAAATTAGAAGCCTATATCTTAACTAAAATTGGTGATTTAGAAAAACCAAGTATTGTTTTGCGAGCTGAAGAAACAGTAGAGTTGAAAGACTTTGTATATGTTATGGATATTGCAAATAGAAATAAGATTAAATCTACTTTGGCTGTAAGGTCTAAGTGAAAAAAAAGATATTATGAAAAAACTATTTAAAGATGAAAATGAAAAACGGGCAGCGATACTGACATTTCTGACTGTTTTTATTCTGTTTTTGTGGATGTTTTTTCATTCGGCATTTGAGTATCAAGACCCTCCAGAAGAATATGGTATGGAAGTAAATTTTGGAACAACTGATTTGGGGAAAGGTGATGATCAACCATTAGAAGAAATTAAAACGCAACCTGTTGAGGAAGTAGTTCCAGAAGAGCCGGTTGAAGAACCTGTGGTTGAGCCAGTAGAAGAAATAGTAGAAACTCCAGTTGAAGAAGTGGTTGAGGATGTGATAACGGAAGAAACTGTTGAAGAGGCTCCTGTAATTACACCTGTAAAAGAAGTTCCTAAAGAAACTCCAAAAGACGAGCCAAAGGAAATTCCTAAGGAGGAGCCTAAAGAAACACCAAAAGAACAACCAGCTCCACCAAAGCCAGATCAATCAACTCAAGATGCTTTATCAAGTGTTTTAAATGGGCCGCCAGCTGATGGTACAGCTTCTGGAAGTGAAGGTGATGATGATGAGGCTGGTGATAAAGGAAACGAAAATGGTGATCCTAATGCCCCCGATTATTATACAAATCCGGGGAATGGCTCAGGTGGTAATTATGACTTGATAGGAAGATTACCTTTAAGAAGGCCACTTCCTGATTATTTATGTAGAGAGGAAGGAAGAGTAGTTGTGTCTATAAAAGTTGATAGAACAGGTAAAGTTGTTCAAGCAACACCAGGAGCTAAAGGAAGTACAACAACAGCTAGTTGTTTATTGGAGCAAGCAAAAATTGCAGCATTAAAAACGAAATGGCAATCAGCAGCAAATGCACCAGAGAAGCAAATTGGAAAAATTATATATAACTTTAGTTTACGATAAACGTGTTTAAATGTATAATGACTGCGCTTGCACAGGTGATTTTAATCAATTTGTGTAAGCGTAGTTTTTTTATGGGTTAATTTGATAGTATTGAAAATAATGAATTATAAGGAAACATTAGAGTGGTTATTTAGTCAGTTGCCAGCATATCAAAAGATAGGTAAAACAGCATATAAAGCTGATTTATCTAATATAATTAAGTTGGCTGAACATCTTGATAATCCGCATAAAAAATTCAAAAGTATTCATGTTGGGGGAACTAATGGTAAAGGTTCATCTAGTCATATGTTAGCTTCTGTGTTGCAAGAAGCAGGGTATAAAGTGGGTTTGTATACTTCACCACATTTAAAGGACTTTAGGGAGCGTATAAAGATTAATGGAGAAATGATTCCTGAAAATTATGTCGTTGATTTTGTAGAAGGCAATCAATCTTTTTTTATTGAAAACGATTTGTCTTTTTTTGAAATGACAGTTGGAATGGCGTTTGAGTATTTTGCAAATGAGAAAGTGGATATTGCTATTGTTGAGGTTGGCTTAGGAGGGAGGTTGGATGCTACTAATATTATTACTCCAGAAGTTTCATTAATAACTAATATAGGAATTGATCATACTGCTTTTTTGGGGAATGATTTAAAAAGTATTGCGTTTGAAAAGGCAGGAATCATTAAAAAGAATATTCCAGTTATAATCAGTGAAACTCAAGTTGAAATTCAAGAAGTTTTTAAAAAAAAATCTACTTCTGTTAGTACACAATTGTTATTTGCAGATCAAGAAATAACTAACAATTATAAAACAGATTTATTAGGAGAGTATCAGCAAAAGAATATCAATGGTGTAGTTACTGTAATTGATCAGCTGAGAAGTTTTAATGTAAGTAGTTCTAATATCATTGACGGGCTTTTAAATACAGTAAAAAATACGGGCTTGTTAGGGAGATGGCAAGTATTACAAAATGAACCGAAAGTAATATGTGATACCGCTCACAATAAAGAAGGCTTGGAATTAACAATGCATCAGTTGTTAAAAGTGCCTTATGAAGAATTAAGAATAGTCTTTGGTGTTGTTTCGGATAAGGACTTAACTTCTATATTACCGCTATTGCCTAAAAAAGCACATTATTATTTCTGTTCCCCTAATATATCTAGAGCAATGTCAGTAGAGGTTTTGTATAGTACTGCTATTGGTTTTGGTTTGAAGGGGGCGAAGTATAATTCTGTAAATGAAGCTTTTAACGCTGCAATAAATCACTCATTTGAAAATGATGTGATATATATAGGAGGGAGCACTTTTGTTGTATCAGAAATTCTTTAAAATTTCGCTTAAAAATAGTTGCAGACTTGAAAATAGGTGTTATATTTGCACCCGCAATCAGTTATTAGGGCAATTAGCTCAGTTGGTTCAGAGCACCTCGTTTACACCGAGGGGGTCGGGGGTTCGAATCCCTCATTGCCCACTTAGTTCTTGATTGTGTTGAAGGGTCATTAGCTCAGTTGGTTCAGAGCACCTCGTTTACACCGAGGGGGTCGGGGGTTCGAATCCCTCATGACCCACAAAAAAAGCGTTACATATGTGTAACGCTTTTTTTTATGTCTCAAAATGAGTTTATGATAGAATTTCTATTGGATCTCCATTACTAAAGGTAATTGTAGTGTTATTGTCACAAGTACCATTTCCGTAGTCTCCAGTGAAAATCAATCCATTATAGTTGAAATCAATTGTTCCGCTTACAAAATACCAACAAGTCAATTTGCGTTATAAGTACTTCCGTTATTAAATGCAGTACTCCAGTTTTCTGAAACTAGAAAAACGTCATTACTCCAGTCTAATAATGTATCACTTCCTTCTATCCACTCTCTTACAATTGTACCTGTACGAACGCCAACTAATCAGTCTGACCAAGTAATTGTAAAATTAACTATAATAGTAGATTGTGGGTTTTCATTTATATTTGATCTTATGTGATTAATGATGTCACTATCTTCTACTTGTTTGTTGTTAAAAGTAAAGTCTGTTAAGGTGTAAGTAATGGTTTTCGTATTGGCTAATGTCACCTACGTATGTGTATAATATTTTCCCGGTAATTGAATTGCTATTTGGCATTACACATGGTGTTGTTCCAAAATCAAGCTCTACACTATAGGTTGTTCCGTCAAAAGAATAAGTTCTGGTAACACAATTTGGAAGATATGGGGTTGTGCTACTAGAAGCAGATTTATTAGCGCTATCTTCTTCGTAATCCTTTATGGTAATAGAATTTACTTCTTCTGCTATTTTATTGGCCTCTTCTGATTTTGTGAATTCTTGGGAGTCAAAATTATTTGCGACTGGAATTGTAGATTCATCTTCAGAGCAACTAAAGTATAATAATGCTATTGTAGGTAATAAAGCTATTTTTTTTTCATAATGTTTGGTTTAATCAAAAGTCATTGTATTGGCTTTGATGTGCTTACAAATGTTAATATACTATAAATAGATATATAACAAAAAAAAGCACCTCAAATTGTGAGGTGCTTTTTAATTATGTTAAAAACCGATTAAGCTTCTTTTGTAGGAGCTGGTTTCTTTTCAACTGGTTTTCTCTCTTCTCTTGGAGGTCTTGGTAATAATGCCTTTCTAGAAACTTTTTCTTTCCTAGTTTTAGGGTCTCTACCAAAATACTTCACGTCAAATACATCACCCATGTTTACAACATCAGTTACGTTTTCAGTACGTGCCCAAGCTAATTCAGAAATGTGTAATAATACTTCATTTCCTGGAGCTTCAACATATTCAACTACTGCACCAAAGTCAAGCATTTTAATAACTTTAACTTCGTAAGCACTACCAACTTTCGGCTTGAATAATAAAGCATCTATTTTAGCCATTACAGCATCAATACCTGCGCTACCGACACCTAAAATTTCAACAATACCTTCTTCAGTCACTGGATCTTCGTTAATAACGATAGTAGTTTCAGTTTCTTTTTGCATTTCCTGAATTACTTTTCCTCCAGGTCCAATTAAAGCACCAATAAATTCATTAGGTACACGTCTAGTAATCATAGTAGGTGCATGTTCCTTAACTTCTGAGTTAGGTGTTTCAATAGTATCTGTTAATTTACCTAAGATGTGTAAACGACCATCACGAGCTTGTGATAAAGCAGATTCTAATACATCATAAGATAAACCTTTAACTTTGATGTCCATTTGACAAGCGGTGATACCTTTTTCAGTTCCAGTAACTTTAAAATCCATATCTCCTAAGTGATCTTCATCTCCTAAAATATCAGATAATACAGCAAATTTTCCAGAATCAGCATCGGAAATTAATCCCATTGCAATACCAGAAACTGGTCTTGTTAATTTAACACCTGCGTCCATTAAAGCCATAGTTCCTGCACATACAGTAGCCATAGAAGATGAACCATTAGATTCTAATACTTCTGACACTACACGTACTGTATAAGGGCAATCGTCTGGAATCATTCCTTTTAATCCACGTTGCGCTAAGTTACCATGTCCAACTTCTCTACGAGATGTTCCACGAATTGGTCTTGCTTCACCTGTACAGAAAGGAGGGAAGTTATAATGTAAATAGAAATTTTCTTCACCTTCGTAAGATGGCATATCTATTTTGTTTGCATCTCTTGATGTACCTAAAGTAACTGTTGCTAAAGCTTGAGTTTCTCCACGTGAAAAGATTGAAGAACCGTGTGTTGATGGTAAGTAATCTACCTCACACCAAATTGGTCTAATTTCATCTGTTTTACGACCATCTAAACGTAAACCTTCATCTAAAGTTAAGTCTCTAATGGCAGCTTTTTCAGCTTTACGGTAATAGTCAGAAACTAAACCACCATAATCTGCTAATTCCTCTTCAGAAAAAGTAGCTTTAATATCTGCCTTTATTTCTTTAAAAGCAGCAGTTCTTTCGTGTTTAGCTGACCCGGCCTTTGCTATAGCATATACTTTATCGTATGCCATGTCATGAACCTTCTTTTCTAAATCTGCATCTGTTCTTTCTGGTTCATATTCACGAACAGTTTTCTTTCCGAATGCCTCTGCTAATCTTAATTGAGCAGCGCATTGTACTTTGATGGCCTCGTGAGCAAATTTAATTGCGTCAGCCATTTCTTCTTCAGAAATCTCTTCCATTTCACCCTCAACCATCATTACAGAATCAGCTGATGCTCCAATCATCATATCGATGTCAGACTCTTCTAATTGAGCTCTTGTTGGGTTGATGATAAATTCACCATTTATACGACCAACTCTTGCTTCAGAGATAGCGCATTCAAATGGGAAATCTGATAATTGTATAGCTGCTGATGCTGCTAAACCTGCCATTGCATCTGGCATAACGTTTTCGTCATGAGACATTAACTGAATCATCACTTGCGTTTCTGCAGTATAATCTTTTGGGAATAACGGACGTAAAACACGGTCTACTAAACGCATTGTTAGTACTTCTCCGTCACTTGGTCTTGCTTCTCTTTTGAAGAAACCACCTGGGTAACGTCCTGCAGCAGCAAATTTTTCTCTGTAATCTACTGTTAATGGTAGAAAGCCAAGGTCTTTTTGTTCGTAGTTGGAAACAACTGTACATAACATCATACATTTTCCTGACTGAACAACAACAGAACCATGTGCTTGTTTTGCTAATTTTCCGGTTTCGATAGAAATTTCTCTTCCATCTCCTAGGTCAATGACCTCTTTAAAAACTTTTGGAATCATAATTTTTTTAATTCTAAATTAAACATTGGTTGTTGTGTTGTTGTAGTAGTTGTACTCCAATGAAAAACTATAATAGTAGCTTCTTCGTTATATATTTAAAACTAAATTAGTGGTTTAGCTTTAAAAGAAAAAGAGAGGCATAAAGCCTCTCTTTTTTGATTATTTTCTTAATCCTAATTCCTTAACAATCGCACGATATCTTAAGACATCTTTCTTTGTTAAGTAGTCAAGTAAACTTCTTCTTTTTCCTACCATCATAACTAATGAACGCTCAGTATTATAATCTTTACGATTCTTTTTTAAGTGTTCAGTTAAGTGGTTGATTCTTTCTGTGAATAAAGCGATTTGCCCTTCAGCAGAACCAGTGTTTTTTGCAGTTCCTCCGTGTTTTGCGAAAAGTTCTGCTTTAGCTTCTTTAGATAATAACATGCTAATATTTATTTAAATAATTGTTATGCAATTGATATGTCTTTCATATCAAGCTGCAAATATAAGATATATTTAATAACTAACAATATATTAAAGAAGTTGTTTTGGTATAAAAATGGTCAAGATAAATCTTTACTCAATAAAGTGTCTGTTTGAATGTAGTACACTGGTTATGTGTCGATTGTATTATCTGAAGAATTCTGGGTCTGGGTTTTCCTCAAATAGTTAATTGGGTTATATGGTGTCAATAAAAAACTGACTAGTAGATAGTGTCGGATTAAATATATTTCCTACTAGCCAGTTTTAGTGATGTGTTAAGCTCTTACTTTGTTGTTTTGAAGTAAATCCAAATACAAGTTTAGTTTGTCTTTTAATTCTTTTCTTGGTGTAATGAAGTCTAAGAAACCATGGTCTAAAACAAATTCGGCTGTTTGGAACCCGTCAGGTAATTCTTTACCTGTAGTATCTTTTACAACTCTCGGTCCTGCAAATGCTATTAGAGCACCTGGTTCAGATATGTTTATATCTCCTAACATTGCAAAAGAAGCTGTTGTACCTCCAGTGGTAGGATCAGTACATAATGAAATGTATGGTATTTTAGCTTCTGCTAATTGAGCTAATTTAGATGAGGTTTTAGCTAATTGCATTAATGATAATGCCGCTTCCATCATACGTGCTCCTCCAGATTTTGAAATGATCATGAAAGGGATATTGTTTTTTAAAGAATAATCAGCTGCTCTAGCTATTTTTTCTCCTACAACAGAACCCATTGAGCCTCCAATAAAACTAAAATCCATACAAGCGATAACAATCTTTTTTCCTTTAGAGTTACCAACAGCAGTTCTTACTGCATCTTTTAGGTTTGTTTTTTTCTTAGCATCGATTAAACGATCTGTATATTTTTTTTTGTCCTCAAATTTCAAAGGATCTTTAGAGGTTAAATTTTCGTTTAATTCTTCATATTTATTGTCATCAAAAAGAATTTCGAAATATTCATTACTCCCAACTCTTACATGATATCCATCTTCTGGGCTTACATAAAAATTGTTTGCTAATTCCTCTGCATCTACAATTTTACCAGTAGGAGATTTATACCATAAACCTTTAGGTGTATCTCTTTTTTCATCTGTTGATGTGCGAATTCCTTTTTCTGTTCTTTTAAACCAACCCATATCTTTTTTTTGCTAAGTAAAACTGTTACAAACAGTTTATAAAGTGTTTATGTTATTTAAGTCCTCGAAAGATTTTTTCAATCTAGTAATGAAAGTTTTTTCACCTTCTCTAAGCCATTTACGAGGGTCATAATATTTTTTATTTGGCAATTCTTCCCCCTCAGGGTTACCTATTTGTTTTTTAATATATTCTTGTTTATCAAGAATGTAATCGCGAACCCCTTCAGTAAATGCAAATTGCATATCAGTATCTAAGTTCATTTTGATTACTCCATAAGTAATAGACTCTCTTATTTCTTCTACTGTTGAGCCAGATCCACCATGAAAAACAAAATTTATAGGGTTTGCTTTGGTATTGTATTTCTTTTGAATATATTCTTGCGAATTCTTCAAGATTTTAGGAGTCAATACTACGTTTCCTGGTTTGTATACCCCGTGTACATTTCCGAATGCTGCAGCAATAGTAAATTGATCACTAACTTTCATTAGTTCTTCATATGCATATGCAACTTCTTCAGGTTGAGTGTATAATTTAGAAACATCAACATCAGAATTGTCTACGCCATCTTCTTCTCCTCCTGTAATCCCTAACTCTATTTCTAAAGTCATTCCAATCTTACTCATGCGAGCAAGATATTTTTTACAAATTTCAATATTTTCTTCTAAAGGTTCTTCGGATAGGTCAATCATGTGTGAACTATATAGAGATTTTCCAGTTTCCGCAAAATGTTTTTCACTAGCATCTAATAAACCATCTATCCAAGGTAATAATTTTTTTGCAGCATGATCTGTATGTAAAATTACAGGAACGCCATATGCTTCCGCTAATAAATGAACGTGTTTTGCGCCTGAAACAGCACCTAAAATACCGGAAACGTCGTTTTTATTACTTAACCCTTTTCCTGCGTTAAACTGTGCTCCTCCATTCGAATATTGTATGATTACGGGTGAGTTTACAGCTGCGGCAGTTTCCATAACAGCATTAGCGCTATCTGATCCTACAACATTTACTGCAGGTAAAGCAAAGCCTTTTTCTTTCGCATAAGCAAAAATTTCTTGGACTTCTTTCCCTGTCGCTACTCCTGGTTTTATATTATGATTCATTTTAGTTGAGTGTTTATTTTGAAAAAATAGAGTACAAATGTAATAAAATTACAACGGTTAAAAAGGATAATTTATTCCAACATTATAAACAGCATTTCTGAAGTTGTAATTCTGAAGCCATTTTTTGTCTTCTAAGTAGGGTTCGTAAGTTTTGAAACCGATATCGAATCGTAGTATGAAGAAGCTAAAATCATAACGAAACCCAATTCCTGATCCTATAGCTAATTCACTTAAGTCATTAAGATTTTCAAATTTGTATTCTGGGTCGTCTTCATTGTCAAGAACATTCCAAATGTTTCCTGCGTCAATAAAAAATGCACCTTTTAAATCTCCGAAAAAAGTATATCTAAACTCTGCGTTTAAAGCTATTTTCATGTTAGCTTCATTGAATTCATTTTTCCCCCCGCTAATCCCTGGGCCTAAGCTATAAGCATCCCATGCTCTATTGTCGTTACTTCCTCCACCAAAAAAACTTCTTGAAAATGGAATAGAATTAGAATTCCCGTAAGGTATTGCTATACCAAAAAAACTTTTAAAAGCTAAGGTGTTGCTGTTTGATAATCCCCAATATTTAATATAGTCTAGTTCGGTTTTTATGTATTGAGAATAGGCAACATTGAATAATTCATATCGATCACTACTATTTTTATTTAATCCCAAGGCGCTTGAAAGTGTTGATAATGTATTACCTGCTAGCTCAAGTTTGATACCAAGTCTATTAAAGTTATTATCGATTATGCTAGAGCGGGTATTTTTTATATAAGAATAACTGGAAGTGAAAATAAGGTTGTCTTCTGTTAAACGTTGTCTACGTTCTTCAATGTTTTTAATTTCTTGTGTATCAGTAGTTGAAATTAGTGCGCTTACTGATGGTGTAAGGTTGTTTGTTAGCACATCACTAGTGAATTGTGCGGTTCCTTGTGGGGTGCTAAGTATATCTGAGGTGTATCCTGAATTGTTTGCTATAGTGTTTAATTTGTCATATGAATTATTGTAAATTTCAAAATACCTTCCTTTGTTTAGGTTATTTACAAACTGCATATTAAATAAATCAAAACGGTTTGTAACTTTTGCTGATGAAAACCAGCTATAATTTAATACCCCTGTAAATGTAGTTTTATCTAATCCGATATTTGTTTGTGTACTAGCCCCAAAACTCACTTTTGTAGTGGGTGACATTGTTTTAGGGATGAATTTCGAGGTGTTTATAGGAAAAAGTATTCTGGGAAAGGAAAGTTTTAAATCAGCCCCAAATTCCCTTACGTCAAAAAACTGATCTTCTCTATCGGCTCCATCTTTTGATGCTCCGATAGAACCTCTAAAAGCTAACTCTAAGTTTTCAGCACCTCTAAAAACATTTCTTGCAAGTATGGATGTGCTTAGTGAAAGCCCTACGTTTTGGATGTCATTATGTAAAGCATCTAGGCTGTATTCTAGCTCAAATTTTTTAAGAGGAGTCAATAGGATATTAGCAATTAAACTAGTATTAGTAGAGTCTCGTTCATCTATAATGTATTTTATGTCGGGGTATTTAAATGTTCTTAGGTTGTTTAGTTGAGTTAGTGTGAGTGATTTGTCATTATCTTTAAAAATAGTGTTAGGTTTAATAAAAACAACGTCAGAAATGGCTTTGGGTTTGTATCGTAGTTTGTCAAAGCTATAGAAATTATGTCCGTTAAATGATGTTGAGTCAGTAATGTCTTTTCCTCTATTGTTGTAGTTGAAATCGGTAAAAACGTTTACTTCGCTTATCTTGTGTATTTTATATGGTTCGTAAAATGTACTGTCTTGATCCTTTATTTTTTTATCATCGATAAAAAGTTCTACCCAATTAGCTTTTTTAATAGAGTCATAATCGTTCCCATAATGAATACTTTCTTTTTCAAAAGTATATAAGCCAGAATTCCTCATAATACTCGTTATCCGTTCGCGCTCATTAACTAAGTTTTTTTCTCTGTATTGGGTGTTTATTTTTATAAATGAATTCTTCTTGTGGATGTTGTAAATTGAATCTACAACATCAGAGTCAATGTTATAAGTTATAGAGTCAATAATATATGGTGTTCCCGGTTCAATATTATATGATACAGCCCCTTTTTTATGTTTTAAATAATCGATATCATAATTAATATCTATATCATACCAGCCATTTTGTTTATGGTATTTTTCTAAGGTTTTGATGCTTTTTATTATTTTAGTTGAGTCAATAAGAGCGGGTGGTTCACCCGATTTTTTAAGCCAATCGTTTATACCAGTATATGCGCGCTGTAGTTTTATGGTTTGTTTTTTTGATAAAAAACGATGTAAACGTTGTTCTCTTTTTGGTTTTTTGTGCAACCACTTTGTGAAAGTAGAGTCAGGATTTTTGTCAGCGATGTTATGTATTTTTAATCGCAATGGATACCAAAGAAAGAGGCTGTTGGGTTTGGGTTTAATTAAACTTTTAATAGCTTCGTTATTGCTATTAGCTTCGTCGATTATTATATTGTTTTTAGTAAGGAAGTATTCATCATCTTCTAGGTTTTTTGTGACGCTACAAGAAATTAATATGGTAGTTATTACCAGAATAAATGATATTTTTGCTAAAAAGTATTTCAATAGATAGTTAGAATTAAATTCAAAAATACATTATTTGGATGTTAAGCAAAAGTAGAATTACATTAATAACGAGTTTAAAACAAAAAAAGTACCGTTTACAACATCAATTGTTTGTTGTTGAGGGAATAAAAACAATTAATGAGTTTTTAAATTCGTCATATGAGTTAGAGCATTTGTATGCAGTTAAAAAATTTATTGATGTTTCTGAGAATGTTCAAACAGTTGTTTCTGAGACTGAATTAAAAAAAATTAGTTTTTTAAAAAACACAAATTCAGCATTGGCCGTTTTTAAAATACAACCGATTAAAGAAATTGATGGATCTAAATTATTAGTAGGGCTGGATAATGTTCGTGATCCTGGAAATTTAGGCACAATTATTAGATTGTGTGATTGGTTTGGTGTAACGGATTTGATTTGTAATTCTGAGACGGTTGATTGTTATAATCCTAAAGTTATTCAGGCTACAATGGGGTCATTAACTAGAGTTAATATAACATATTTAAATCTTGAGAATTTTATTTCAGAAAAAAACATTCCTGTTTTTGGAACTTTTATGGAAGGAGAGGACTTATATGTTACTGATGTTGACACTACATTTGGTATTGTTGTTTTAGGAAATGAAGCAAATGGAATATCTGAACAGATAGAAGGTATGGTAACTCAAAAAATTACCATACCTAAATTTGGGTCAGTTCAAAAAACAGAAAGTTTAAATGTGGCGATGGCTACATCTATTATATTAAGTGAGTTTAAGCGAAAAACTATTGTACAGTAAAATTAATAAAGAAACCTCGTGTTTGCATTTTACTTATGTTTCCTGTCCATGGGCTATTAGAGTCTTTGTCTTTTACTAGTTCATTACCTTGACCAAACACACCCCTTATTGATGGTGTGAACTTAAAATAAGGTAAATAAAGGTCTATCCCAAAACCTAATTCCAAGAAATTAGTATTACTAGTCATCCTAAATTTTCCGGCTGAATTGTCATCCAAACTTTTTTCGTTACTAGATAAATTTATGGCAGTTGAAGCTCCGGCTAGTAAAAAAGGTTTGAAATTATTAATTCGTTTAGTATTGATTTTTAATAGTAAAGGTAAATACACGTAAGTAGACTTTACGATACGTTCAGAGTTTGAAGTTTCAGTAAAATCATCTGTAGGTGTAGTGTATGATTCAGGGTAGGTCAGTGTTCTTGTGGTAAAACTCAATCCAGGTTCAAAGCGTAAATCTAAATAATCAGTTAAGCGTAGATTTCCAATTAATCCAACATTGAATCCAGTTGACGATTTTACTAAAATATCTTTATGAACGTTAGTTTTGTACTGAAACTTAAAGTCTAAACTATTGAAACCAAGATAGTATCCATAGGTTAATGGTTTTTTGTCCCAAAAAGCCCTGTTTTTAACCTTCTCTTTGCTAAATAATTGTGCATAAGATGCGTGAGAAAATATGATTAATAAGATAAAAGTGATAAATTTCTTCATTTAGTACTAAATTACAGCTTACTTGAAGTATATATTGATGCTACACCAAAAGTTTGCGGATGATCTTGAACATCTATAAACCCAACTTTTCGTAAAATATTGTTCAAATTTTCCCCATAAGGAAAATTTGCTGCAGATTCAGATAGATATCCGTAGGCTTTTTTGTCTTTAGAGAATAATTTACCTATTAAAGGTAGTAAAATATTTGAATGAAATAAATACCCTTGTTTAAAAGGGAATTTTGTTGGTACTGAAGTTTCTAGGATAATAAATTTTCCATTTGGTTTTAAAACACGTAAGATTTCTGATAAACCAGTTTCTAAAGTTTCAAAATTTCTAACTCCAAAAGAAACTGTAATTGCATCAAAAGAATTGTCTTTAAAAGAAAGTTTTTCTGAGTCTCCAACAACCATTTCAATTCTGTTGTCAAGATTCTTATTCTTTACTTTTTCTCTTCCTACATTTAACATTCCTTCAGAGATATCCAAGCCTATAATTTTTTTTGCATCGGTATTTTCAGCAAACATAATCGCAAGATCTCCAGTTCCTGTAGCAATATCTAAAATGCTTTCAGGAGAAATACTATCAACTAATTGAACTACCTTTTTTCTCCATTTTTGATCAATTCCAAAAGAAATCACTCTGTTTAATCCATCATATTCCTGAGAAATTGTGTCAAACATCTTGGTTACCTGTTCTTTCTTGCCAAGATTTGAGTTTTTATATGGTGTTACGTTTTTAGACATCTTGTGAAATTTGAGCGAAAATACAAAATCAGAAATGCCAAAGCAAGTAAAGAGAGTGAGGAATACCTAAAAGTTAGTTTTTCTTTTAAAATAAATTTACCTTTGTATTTATGTTTAAAAACTAAGTAGTAAGGATATAACCAAGTTATGTCTTCCCAAAAAAAATAAAACTGATGAAGATAATTATCGCTGGTGCTGGAGAAGTAGGTTTTCACTTAGCAAAACTACTTTCCTATGAAGCGCAGGATATTACATTGATTGACTGTAGTAGAGAGAATTTATTGTATGCGGATAATCACTTAGATATTAGAGTGCTCAAAGGTGATGCTACTTCTATTTCAGTGTTGAAAGATGCAAATGTAGCGTCATCAGATTTATTAATATCAGTTACATCTTCTGAAACGACAAATATTACTGTTTGTGTATTAGCAAAGCAGCTTGGGGTTAAAAGAACAATTGCAAGGATCTCTAATTCAGAGTTTATTGAGCATAAAGATGAAATGCAATTCTCTAAATTAGGAATTGATGAGTTAATTTCACCAGAAGCTTTGGCAGCCGATGAAATAGAGGCTTTATTAAATGAATCGGCCTTTAACGAACGGTTTGAGTTTGAAGGAGGAGTATTGACAATGTTGGGCTTGAACTTATCTAGAAACGCGTCTTTTGTTGGTAAATCAGTAAAAGAAGCTGCGAAATTATTACCGGAAATTCACTTTGTTCCTATCGCTATTCAGCGTTATGGAACTCAATATACTGTAATACCTAGAGGAGATACACTTTTTAAAGAAAATGATCAGGTTTATTTTATAACGTCATCTGGTGGGGTTGAAGAATTATACCGACTTTCAGGAAAAGTAAAAGAATCGATTAAAGATGTAATGATTCTTGGTGGGAGTAGTATAGGCCAGAAAACAGCTAAAAATTTATGTGATCACAAATTCAACGTAAAACTAATAGAGAAAAATAAAAATAAAGCATTTGACTTAGCAGATGATCTGCCGGGGGCATTAATAATTAATGGGGATGGTAGGAATGTTGAGTTATTAGATGAAGAGAATATTGATGAGATGGATGCTTTTGTTGCTGTAACAGGAAATTCTGAGACAAATATTATGTCATGCTTAATGGCTAAATCTAAAGGAGTTAAGAAAACGGTAGCTTTAGTAGAAAACATTGATTATTTCCAGTTGTCTCAATCTATTGGAGTAGATACTTTGGTGAATAAAAAATTAATTGCAGCAAATACTATTTTTAGGTATATACGTAAAGGTGATGTTGTTGCTATAACGCAATTAAATAACTTAAATGCAGAATTGTTAGAGTTTGAAGTAAAGTCGAGCTCTAAAGTTTGTAATAAATATATTAAAGACCTTGAATTTCCACGATCAGCAATCATTGGAGGTGTTATCCGTGATGAAAAAGGGTTGATTGCTTTAGGAGATTTCAAAATACAAGCAAATGATAAAGTTGTTGTATGTTGTTTGCCTAGAGCTATTTCAAAAGTTGAAAATTTATTTTTATAACTCTTACTAAGGCTTTGTGAAAAAACTAAATACCAAAATCATATTTCATATAATGGGGTTGTTACTGCTCTTCAATGGTGGTTTTATGCTTGTAGCTACTTTAGTTAGCTTTTTATATGAAGACGGAGTGACTTTTGAAGTGCTTTTAGCTGGTTTCGTAACGTTGGCGACTGGTGGAGTGTTGATGTTGGTTACTAAAACGCATAAAAAAGAGCTAAAAAAACGAGAGGGTTATATAGTGGTTACTTTCGGTTGGTTGTTGATTACTTTTTCAGGAACACTACCATACTTATTTACTCAAGCGATCCCAGATTTTACGAATGCCTTTTTTGAAACAATGTCTGGTTATACAACTACTGGAGCCTCAATATTAAGTGATATTGAAATCATTCCTAAAGGAGTGTTGTTTTGGAGAAGTATGACTCATTGGATAGGAGGTATGGGGATTATTGTTTTAGCGGTAGCGATTTTACCTTTATTAGGAATTGGAGGAATGCAGTTGTTTGCGGCTGAGGCTCCAGGTCCAAGTGCGGATAAATTACACCCTAGAATTACTGATACTGCAAAGCGATTATGGTTGATATATGTTGGGTATACTATTGCGGAAACTATTTTATTGAAATTAGCAGGGATGAATCTTTTTGATGCAATGAATCATTCTTTGGCGACACTGTCTACAGGTGGTTTTTCTACTAAAAATTTAAGTGTAGCACATTGGAATTACAACCCGATGGTGCAATACATAATAATCGTATTTATGTTTTTAGCAGGGACAAATTTCGTATTAAGTTACTTTGCTTTCAAAGGAAAAGTCCAGAAAGTTATAAAAGATGAAGAGTTTAAATTTTATGGGATTTTTACAGTATTGTTTGCTATTATGTGTACACTGGTTGTTTATTACAATGCAAATGTTCAAGTGTCGGAATATCATTCACAAGTATTAGGGGGGTGGGAAAGCTCATTCAGACATTCCTTGTTCCAGGTAGTATCGGTAGTTACTACTACAGGTTTTGTTACGGCAGATTTTACTAGCTGGACTCCATTTTTATCTGTATTCTTTTTTGGATTGATGTTTGTGGGGGGGTCGGCAGGGTCAACCTCCGGAGGAGTAAAAGTTGTTCGTCATTTGGTAATGGTTAAAAATGCTTTATTGGAATTTAAAAGGACATTACACCCGCATGCAATAATACCAGTACGATATAATTCTAAAGCAGTTTCAAAGGAGATTGTGTTTAATGTCCTTGCTTTTTTTATACTATTTATGCTCTTGTTTATAGTCGGGGCACTGGGTTTAGGGATGTTAGGTTTGGATTTTGAAACAGCTATTGGTGGAGCAGTATCTAGTTTAGGAAATGTAGGTCCAGCATTTGGGTCATTGAATCCGTTAGCGAACTATGGCCATCTGCCAGGATTGGCTAAATGGTGGTGTTCTTTTTTAATGCTGCTCGGTAGGCTTGAGCTGTTTACGGTGTTAATTGTGTTTACTCCTTTCTTTTGGAGAAATAGATAGTTTCTAAAAGGTTATTTTAAACTCCTAATTCCTTCATAAACGACAATGCTTACGGCATTTGCTAGGTTGATACTTCTTACTTTGTCACTGAATAAAGGAATGTTGTATAATTTGTCTGTAAATTTATCGGTGATGCTTTTTGGTAAGCCTTTTGATTCTTTTCCGAACACTAAAAATAACTCGTCTTTAAAATCAATATCATAATATTCTTGACTCCCGTGGCTAGATAAAAAAGCCATTTCTTTGTATTGGTGTGTTTCTAAAAACTCATCAATACTTTCGTAGGTGAAAAGGTTTATGTGTTTCCAATAGTCTAATCCAGCACGTTTTAATCTGCTGTCACTTAGTTCAAATCCAAATGGTTTTACTAAGTGTAAATTAGATCCAGAAGCTAGGCTTAATCGACCAATATTACCTGTGTTGGTATGTATTTCAGGTTCAACTAAAACGATGTTATATGGCATGTTGTTGATTTTTAGAATAAAAAAACCTCACAGATTACATGCTATGAGGTTTAATGGTTTTAATAGAAAATTATATTAGCTTAAAGCTTTTTTAATTCGTGCCATTGCTTCTCTTAATTGAGTTTCACTTGCAGCATAAGAAATCCTAATGCAGTTTGGGGCACCAAAGGCATCGCCAGTAACTGTAGCAACGTGAGCTTCTTCTAATAAATATAAAGCAAAATCAGAGGCGTTATTTATTGTTGTTTTGTTTAGTGTTTTTCCGAAAAAAGCAGATACATCAGGGAAAAGATAGAAAGCTCCGTTTGGAGTATTCGTTTTTACACCTTCAATTTCATTCAGTAAACTAATAACAATATCACGTCTTGATTTAAATTCATCAACCATGTATTGTATTTTACTTACAGGAGCGTCAAGTGCTGCAATTGTAGCTCTCTGAGCTATACAGTTAGTTCCTGAGGTGATTTGCCCTTGCATTTTAGTACAGGCCTTGGCGATCCATTCAGGAGCTCCAATGTATCCAACTCTCCATCCAGTCATTGCAAAAGCTTTAGCAACTCCATTTACTGTAATGGTACGATCATATAAGTCAGGTATTCTAGCGAAACTAAAATTGTCACCTTCATAATTGATGTGTTCGTATATTTCATCAGAAAGAATAAATATGTTTGGGTGTTTCCTTAGTACTTCAGCTAGTGCTAAATATTCTTTTTCTGTGTATTTTGATCCACTTGGATTATTAGGTGAATTAAAAAATATTAATTTAGTTTTAGGTGTAATTGCTGCTTCTAATTGTACTGGTGTAATTTTAAAATCAGTGTCAATTGAAGAAGGGATTTCTTTATAAGTAGCTTCAGCTAAAGTTGCGATTGCAGAGTAACTTACCCAGTAAGGTGCAGGAAGTAAAACTTCATCTCCAGGGTTTAATAATACCATTGCAATATTTGCGATAGATTGTTTAGCTCCAGTAGAAACTACTATTTGGTTTGGAGTGTAATTAAGTTTATTGTCTCTTTTGAATTTTCTGCAAATAGCCTCTCTTAGTTCCTCGTATCCATTTACAGGGGTGTAGTTGTTGTAGTTTTCGTTAACTGCTTGTATAGCCGCTTCTTTAATGAAATCAGGCGTATTAAAGTCTGGTTCACCTAAGCTAAGTCCGATAATGTCTTTTCCTTCATTCCTTAATTCTCGAGTTTTAGCAGCCATTGCTAAAGTTTGAGATATTGGTAAGCTGTTAATTCTGTCTGAAAGTGGTTTCATAAAGTGTTGTTTAGTGGAAAGTAAAAAGGGTAAAGAATTTTCTTTACCCTGATTTTATTGGTTTATGCAGTAATTGGTTTTTTACCTAAATAGTTTAATTGATTGTAATGTTCAATAATTGCCCTACCCATAGTTTTATACTCGTTATAAGGTAAGCTAAATTCATGTGCAGTTTCTTTAACTATTTTTGCTATTTTTTTATAATGTATATGACTAATATTGGAGTATAGATGGTGTTCTACTTGATGATTTAGTCCACCAGTATAAAATCCAACTAACCAGTTTTTAGGAGCGAAATTAGAAGTGGTGAATAATTGGTGTATAGCCCAAGTGTTTTTCATATTTCCATTTTCATCAGGTGCTGGGGTTTCAGTATTCGGCATAACATGTGCTAATTGAAAAATAACACTTAAAATAATACCTGCGGTGTAATGCATCACAACAAAGCCGATTAAAACTTCCCACCAAGCAAACCCTAAAAATAATGGTAAAACTACCCATAATGAATAATAAACTATTTTACTGATAATTAACTTCGTCCACTGTGTAGTTGCGCTTGGTGCTTTTCCGTAAGATAGTTTTCTTTTTAAGTATTTATATGTTTGAATGAAATCAGTAGTAATAGCCCAGTTTAGGGTTAGTAGTCCATATAAAGCAAAAGAATAATATTTTTGATATTGATGAATTTTAAGCCATTTTGAATGTGGTGAAAACCGAATGATTCTCCCAGCATCAATGTCTTCATCGTGTCCCTGGATATTAGTATAGGTGTGATGTAAAACATTATGTTGTATCTGCCAGTTATATACATTTCCTGCCAAAATATAAATACTACTCCCCATTAATTTATTAACCCACTTTTTACTAGAAAAAGCTTCGTGATTAGCATCGTGCATTACGTTCATTCCAACACCTGCCATTCCAATACCAATAATAACTACAAAAAGTAATTGAAGCCATGAAGGGAGGTTTATGGTTAAAATTAGTGCCATTGGGGCAAGGAATAAAGTAAACATCACTATAGTCTTAGTGTATAATTTCCAGTTACCTGTTTTTTTTATTTCGTTTTCTTTAAAGTATGTGTTAACTCTCTTGTTTAAAGTTTTAAAAAACTTTGCAGAATCAACTCTTGAAAATTTTATTGTAGGATTCATTATGTTGAAATTGAGGTTTAATATTATGCAAATTTATTAATATAATTGTTTAATTGCCTGTTTAAGTCCAAGAAATACTAAAATTATTAACTAGTTTTGTGGTCAAATAGTATTTTAAATGGAAGAAATAATTAAATATTTCCCTGATTTAACGAAAACGCAATTAGATCAGTTTGCACAATTGGAAGGATTGTATACCGATTGGAATAGTAAAATCAATGTAATTTCAAGGAAAGATATTGATGAGTTGTATACACGACACGTACAACATTCTTTAGGGATAGCAAAGGTAGTTGAGTTTAATTCAGGTGCTTCAATACTTGATGTAGGAACTGGTGGAGGGTTCCCAGGAATACCATTGGCTATATTATATCCAGATGTGGAATTTCACTTGATAGATATTATTGCAAAAAAATTAAAGGTTGTCCAAGCTGTGGTTGATGCTTTAGGTTTGACAAATGTCAAGGTAGAGCAAACTCGTGCGCATTTAGTGGATGATAAATATGATTTTGTTGTAAGTAGAGCGGTTACTAATATGACTGACTTTGTTGGTTGGGTTAGAAAAAAAGTAAAGAAAGAGCAGAATCACGATGTAAGAAACGGGATCTTTTACTTAAAAGGTGGTGACTTGACTGAAGAATTGTCGTTATTTCAATCTGTACAATTAACGGATTTAACGGATTTTTTTGAAGAAGAGTTTTTTGAAACGAAAAAGGTGGTTTATTTGCCGATTAAATACAAGCCATAGGAATATGGATTCTAAGAGGTGATTAATAAAAAGGAGATCTTCTAAATACAAAATGGGCTGTTCATTACGAGCAGCCCATTTTGTATAAATATAACATTCAGATTATTCTCCTAAGAAAGGGTATCTGTAATCTACTGGAGTTACAAATGTTTCTTTAATTAAACGAGGAGAAACCCAACGTAATAAGTTTTGAGCAGATCCTGCTTTGTCATTTGTTCCAGAAGCTCTAGCTCCTCCAAATGGTTGTTGTCCAACAACAGCACCTGATGGCTTATCGTTAATGTAGAAGTTACCTGCGCTATTTTGTAATGCTTTGTTTGCTTCTTCTAAAGCATATCTACATTCAGAGAATACAGCACCAGTTAATGCGTATTCAGAGGTAGAATCGACCAATTTTAATGTTTCTGACCAGTCTTTGTCTTCGTAAACATAAATAGTAACTACAGGTCCGAATAATTCAGTACCCATAGTAGTATAGTTAGGGTTTGTTGTTACGATTACTGTAGGCTCAATAAAGTATCCTTTAGATTTATCGTAGTTTCCACCAGCAACTATTTCTGCATCATTATCTTTTTTAGCTTGATCAATATAAGAGGCTAATTTATCAAAAGAACCTTCGTGGATTACTGCAGTAATGAAATTGCTTAAGTCTCCTGGAGACCCCATTTTAAAAGAGGCAACATCTTCTTTAACGAAATTGATTATTTCTGTAGCTGTAGATTTTGGTAAATAAATTCTTGAAGCTGCAGAACATTTTTGTCCTTGGTATTCAAAAGCACCTCTTGAAATAGCAGTAGCTACTTGTTTAGTGTTTGAAGATGGATGAGCAATAATAAAATCTTTACCACCAGTTTCTCCAACTATTTTTGGGTATGTTTTGTAATTGTGAATGTTTTCTCCAATTTTCTTCCAAATTTCTTTGAAAACATAAGTTGATCCTGTAAAGTGAATTCCTGCAAAATCTGGGCTTGCTAATACAGTGTCAGTAATCATAACTGGATCACCATAAACAACATTAATTACACCATCTGGTACACCAGCTTCTTTAAAGATATCAACAATTACTTTTGCCGAAAATATTTGATGATCACTTGGTTTCCAAACAACAGTGTTACCCATTAAAGCAGCACTTGCAGGTAAGTTAGCAGCGATTGCAGTAAAGTTAAACGGAGTAATTGCATAAATAAATCCTTCTAATGGTCTGTATTCAACTCTGTTCCAAACACCACTTGAAGAAGCAGGTTGGTCTTTGTAAATATCAGACATGAATTTTACGTTAAAACGTAAAAAGTCAATCAATTCACAGGCAGCATCAATCTCTGCTTGGAAAACATTTTTAGACTGTGCAATCATCGTTGCAGCATTAATTTTTGCTCTATATGGCCCAGAAATTAAATCTGCAGCACGTAAAAATATAGCAGCTCTTTGTTCCCAAGGCATTTGTGCCCATTGAATTCTTGCTTCTAAAGCTGAAGAAATAGCATTGTCAATATGCTTTTTCTCAGCTAAATGATATGTTCCAACAACTTGTTGGTGATCATGTGGTAAAGTCATATTTCTGGTGTTACCAGTTTTAACTTCTTCTTTACCGATATATAATGGTACATCTACTGTTCCGTTGTAATAAGAAGTGTATTGTTTAGTAACAGCTTCTCTTTCTGGGGTTCCAGGGGCATACGACTTTACTGGTTCGTTTACCGGATTTGGAACATTGAAAAAACCTTTTGACATAATATTTAAGTTCTAAAATTCGAATAATTTCTAAGTCGTCAAAAATACTAAAAATTTACAAGAATAAGTTAAAGGATATTATTGTTGTTAATATAGTTACTTGTTATGTGAGATAAGTATTAGAAAACATTAGTGTTTTGTTTAGGATGATGAGGGTAGTTGATTCCATTGTTTTATTTTAGTTGACTTTTATTAGTCGGTAATATGATGGCTTTTTTTTTGTAAGTTGCAAGGAAGTAATTGGACTATCAATGTTTATATGTGTACAGTAAGTTTTATTTATAGGGGTAACAAGGATTTTATGCTCATTTCTAATAGGATGAAGCGGTTAATAGAAAAACGGCTCCGCCCAAGCGATATGAAAATAATGATATTTCATTGGTGTATCCAAAGGACGAGGTTGCTGGTGGGACTTGGATTGGTGCGAGTTCCAAAAACAGAATGATTTGTTTGTTGAATGGTGCTTTTGTAAAACATGATAGGAAATTGAGTTATAAAAAAAGCAGAGGGGTTATTGTAAAAGAATTACTGGGGGTAAGTGATGTTTTTTCTGAAATACAACAGTACGATTTTAGCGATATTGAGCCTTTTACGTTATTAATAGTAGATTGGAATTCCGAATTAAAATTAATTGAATTGATTTGGGATGGTGTAAAAGTACAAATCAGCGACCTGCCATTAGAGCCTAAAATATGGAGTTCATCGACCTTATATAATTCTGAAATGAAATCATTTCGTAAACAATGGTTTCAGGAGTATTTGAGTCAAAATGGTTCTTCAAGTGCTGAGTTGTTATATTTTCATGAGCATTATGGTGTTGGGGATCCAATGTTAGATTTAAAAATAGATAGAGGTTTGTTGAAAACAGTAAGTATAACCATGTTTGAAAAAAAAGAAAAAGATATTCAGGTTGTATATAAAGATTTATTACGTGACAACACCTCGGAATTAATGTTCAACTCAATATTGATATCTGATGTCGAATAATACAGGTGTAATATTGGTGCTTGCATATCCGGAAACTATTGTAATGGTTTCGAAAGAATGGTTCTCACCATTTTTAAAATACTTAGGTGTTGGAAAAAAAGATTATCTACGAGCTGGGCATGCAGCTTTGGTGCTGATAGATAAAAAGAAAGGTGATTTAGAATATCATGATTTTGGAAGATATATTACTAATGAGCCAAATGGAAGGGTAAGAGGTGCGAAGTATGACAGAGAATTGGTTTTTCCGTTAAAAGCTACAATTGTTAATGGTGAAATTCAAAACTTAAATGAAATATTGAGTTTTTTATCTGTAAATCCTAAATTGACTCACGGAGAAGGGAAATTATTAGCTTCGGTTTGTGGTCAGATTGATTATGAAAAAGCAAAAAGTCATATTCAAAAAATGCAACGTCAAGGTGGAATTAGGTATGCTGCCTTTTTAAAAAGAGCTAGTAATTGTGCTCGTTTTGTGACAACAACCTTAATAGCTTCGGTTACAGATAAAAGAATTAGAAAAAAATTAATTACATCTCAAAAATTCACCCCTAGTACTGTGGGGAATGTTGTGGTGTCAGATACGGAAAACCAGGTGTATGAAGTTAATAACGGTGTGATTTCTAAATTCAAATCAACTAAGTTTAAAGAAAATAAGAAATATTTATTTGATCGTTTGCCGGAGCATCAAATTAGTTTAATAGGAACAATAGAGCCAAAGTCTATAGCGGGGCTGCATCAAAATGCACAGTGGTTATCAGGTATAGCCGCAGGTGCTTGGTATGAGTTAACTAATCAGGAAGATTTACAAGAAAATGAATTTCGTTTTAGGAGGGTGTCTCCAAATGGAAATGTAGATATAGACGCTGTTTTTTCTACAAAAAACGGTTTTATATTAGAAAATGATTTTAAAATTATTCATAACTCTAACTGTTTTTATTGCACAGTAGAGCAGGGTAGTAAGATAATGCAATTAGGATATTTGAGAGATTTTAATTAAGAGCAAAAGGAGCGCTTAGTCTAAATGTAGGGATAGATACTTTAAAAGTTTCTGATGAGTTAAAACTTATCATATTGTAAAAACCTTTCATAGATCCGTATGGAGATGCTAATAAACACCCTGAGCTATAACTGTGTTTTTCTCCAGGTTTTAAAACTGGTTTTTTTCCAATAACACCTTCGCCTTCAATAACTTCGGTATTGTTTAAAGAGTCGTATATTTCCCAGTGTCTAGAGGTTAGTTGAACTGATTCTGAGCTTTGATTTTCGATAGTAACAATATATCCAAAGGCAAAATGCATTTTATAGTTTTTATAAAATGTTCCTTCAAAATCTGTTTTTACTGAGATTTTTATACCTCGTGTGATTTGTTCAACCATAATCTATGGGGGTTACGGTGTAAAAGTAAGGCTTTTTTTTAAATTATGTTATAAGAGGCTTTCTTTTAGGAGGTGATGAAAATGATTAGTTACTAATGTTTATAGAGCTTGCGCTACCAATACCAATTACTTTGTCATATCTATCACCAAGGTTTTTGTAGTAAACAAGTACAGTGTATTCGTTTTCTGTTTGATAAAAGTTCCCGTCAATTAATGAGTGGTCAACTTTGTTGTCGGTATGTGTGATAAATTTGTAGTTCACAAACCCTTGTTTGATGAGTGAGGTGTTTTCGTAAATTCCTTTATTAATATTGAATTTCAATTCAGATGCTTCATCTACTTTGTAGTTGTTAAAATTACCAACAACGTAAATTTTTCTCTCCCCTATATTTTCATAGTTCTCCAATGAAAAATGCATTTTCACATAGTCAGCTTCAATGTTTTGGTTTTCGGAGTTTAGGTTTCTTACTACAAAACCACCATTTATATCTGGGTTGTAAGTGTAAGGTTGGTGTCTTCTTGATGTATTGGTGAATAATCTATTGTGGTAGAGTTTGTTTAAATCAAAATTCCTAATACTAATACTTCCTCCTCTAATGTTTTTATTATCGTAATAGAAGTATTCGTTTCCTGCCCAGAAAGAAGCTTCTTGGTCATAGCGATACATTAGTGCGTTTCCTATGGTGTATTGTGGTTTTAGGTTAATGATACAGTCGTTAATGTTGTTGTTCTTGAAAACAAGTGTTTTAATTGATTTTTTTGGGTTGATGAAAAAATCGTTTCGAGGTTTAATGGTGAATTGTACTATTTGCTTTTCATTAATGTAATTAAGGTCTCTTGATCTTTTTGTTTCTACTTTTACACTTGCTTGATTTCTGTAGATGATAAATTTTTTAGAAAACATCAGTTCATCTTCGTCATTGTATATTTCTAAAAAGTAATTACCTGTTTTAGTGATTCTTAAATTACTGTTGGGTATTTGTAATTTAAAATGAGAGTATAGTTGTAGGGTGTTAAATGAATTTTCATAATCTTGTATGTGTTGATCGTCCATACCCCTGATGTATTCATTTTTTGATAAAACAGATTCGGTCCAGTCAAAATTTCTGTGTGAAATTTTGTAGTAGTAATCTGCTTCATCTCCATTAATATCGTCAAAAGAAAAATATAAGGTTTTTCCAAGTTGAATCAGTGGGATTTGCCTCTCAGAGGTTAATTCCTGTAATATAACTGTTTTTATATGTGGTGGTGGAGCTACTTCATTTACTGTTTGTGAATTGCTGGTATTAATACTTAGTAGTATAAGAAATGTGAAAATAAATCGCATTGAAAAATATGTTTGAGTGTAAATATAAACAAATTTCGTACCATAGCTTGTGGTCTTGAAAATATTTATTTAGAAAGAATATAAATAAATAAAATTGCCTTAACACAATTTTAAGAGTCGGCTATTAAATTGTAAATTTGGCTCGAATTTTTTAGAAAAATCTACTCAATTATGTCCAAAGACATTCGTATACGAAAAGGGTTTGA
>Ga0209395_1001075_pt1 | contig 39286 bp, 36 predicted proteins | sample GOMGulsemesocosm_3_FD_184635 | JGI IMG/M metagenome (GOLD analysis project Ga0209395, IMG submission 184635) | Methane-oxidizing microbial communities from mesocosms in the Gulf of Mexico - GOM9D Gulf of Mexico (SPAdes) (version 2) | ecosystem: Environmental > Aquatic > Marine > Cold seeps...
CCAAGTTTTGTTTATTGTCTGTACAAAAATCAATCATAATTGATATCCTTAATGATAATCGTTATTAAATTTTAGTGTAAGTTTTCTTAAAGTACTATTAATAGTGAGAACTGTTATCATATTTATATAAGTATGTAAAAAAATGTAAAGAAATAGAGTGTAAATGAGTAGTGAAAGGAGTATTTTTCTTTGCAGCTTAGTTAAATAAAACTAAGCGCACGAATATTTTGTATTATCTTTTTGCTGTTTTGTACAAATTAACATACCAATCATCGCTGGTATCTTCTGAGGTTAATTGAAATAATGAAATTTCAATTGTATCATTATGATATTCAACAGATTCAATTTTTTCAAGAGGAATCTCTAAAGCCATTTCACAGTATTCAAGCAATACTTCTTCATAAATGAACTCTTCTTGATGGTATCCTTGTTCAAAATTTGTAATTAAAAAATATGTTTCCATTGTCTCTCCAAATTGTATTGCGGAATTATTATCAAATAAAGCTTAAGAAAGTTTTAAATTGATAGTAAAGTGTGTGAAAATTACAGAAATCACTGTTTTTTATAGTAATTAACTTATTTCTTTTTTCTAGAAGGCAAATATTTGAAGAAAAAGTAAATAATCCCTGTCATTAGTATGGCAAATAATAATGCTTCAAAACTAAATTCAACTTCTTTGCTTCTATCTGTTTGTATCTCTTTTGATGCAAATAAAAGCATAATTGAAACAAACATAAATGTGGCAGTCATTATTGCAATAATATGTGCGAATAACATATGAAATTTTGTTATATAAAAATCCTTAACCATTTTCCATGTAAAAAAACTGCTTAATAAAGTAACTACAAGAACTATCGCTCTATCATCCATTATGAATCCTTTTGAGGCAAAGCCCTGTGTATATATTTGGGATATTGTATTTTGTTATTACTTAAAGCTTCGTTATTCTTTGGAGCTATTTCTCTAATTTTTTAAGGAGATTATGTGCTACTTAGTATTCTTAATAATTTAATCTATACTTGTGAACAGATTTTATAGAGAAACTTTTCTTTTTTACTTTGTAAAAGGATATTGGTTATGATTAATGAATGCAAAGACAGTATAGTTATTTTTTTACTTAAGACTATCCTAAGTACTTGGGGAATAATAGTTAGCTAAATTACTTCTACGAATTTTTAATTTGTATGTATCTTCTTACTTTTGTTTTTAATTAAAAAAGATTTAATAAATAAAGCTCATAAACTTGATTTAAGCATGATACAAACATCAATCTTTCAAAGTCAATGCTTCTTAATATAAATTCCTATTTTCTCTTCACAAGCGAGAGAAGAAGAATTTATTTTCCAATTATTTAATCTACATATAAATCTCTGATTTTAAAAAATATTTCTTTATTCTTTAAAAATAAATCAACTAAAACTGGGTCAAAATGTTTTGCTTTTCCTTCTTCCAATAAAGCAAATATTTTATCATCACTCCAAGCTTTTTTATAGACCCTATGGCTACCTAAAGCATCAAATACATCAGCAATAGCCGTAATTCTTGCATAAATATGTATCTTTTCTTTTTCTAAACCTTGAGGATAGCCACTTCCATCCCATTTCTCATGATGTTCGTGAGCAACAATAGCAGCAGCTTGTAGAACTTTTCTTTTGGAACCTTTTAATATATTAAAGCCTATTTGTGCATGATCTTTCATTATTTCAAATTCCAAAGAAGTAAGTTTTCCTGGTTTTTTTAATATCTTGTCTGGAATTCCTACTTTCCCAATATCATGCATTGGGGAGGCTGATAATAATATTTCAGCTTCTTTTTTGTCTAAGCCATATAATAAGGCTAGGTTTTTTGAATATTCTGCAACTCTTTTTACATGGTTTCCTGTTTCTTCACTTCTACTTTCTCCTACTTCTCCCATCTTATAAATTATTTCTTTTTGCGTATCTTCAATTTCATTGTGCAGATTAAAAAGTTCAGTGATATCATGCCTTATACCCATATATTTTATTACTTCTTTCTTTTCGTTTTTGATAGCTACATAAGTTACATTAGTCCAATATGCTTTATTGTCTTTTGTATAGTTTTTTACTGTACCCTTCCAAGTTCCTCCTGTTTTTAATGCTTTGTGTACCTCTTTGAATACTTCTTTATTCTCTTGGGCACCTTTTATCATGTTAAAACTGTTTCCTATAAGTTCTTCTTTACTGTAACCCGTAAGTTGACAATATGCTTTGTTTACATAAAGAAATTCATATTTTAAATTGAACACCGAGATAATGTTGGCTTCATCAAGTGCATTTCTATATTCTTTTGCTATATTCATAGTATCACCATGATTTTTTGATTCATCATGAAGAAGTATTTTAAAATACTCTTTCATATTCTCATGCTCCGTAATATCTGTTCTGATACTAATATATTCAATGACTTCATTCTTTTCATTAAGTATGGGTTTAATAATAGTTTTTACCCAATACGAAGAACCATTTTTTGTTAAGTTTTTAATATTACCTCTCCAGGTATTTTTGTGTTTCTTAATAGTTTCCCATATGTCTTTAAAAACCTGTTTTTTTGTATCGGGATGTTTAATAATATTTTGATTCTTCCCAATAAGTTCTTTTCTGCTATATCCAGATAACTTACAAAACTCATCATTAACATATGTGATTATCCCGTTCGGAGTTGTTTTAGAAACAATTGTACATTCATCTACAGCATCTTTATATTGATTTCTTAATTTTCGTAAGGGGCCTAAGATACTTTTTATAACGAAAAACAAAGAAAAAAATATGAAAAAAGAAATGATAAAAAAGAATAAATAGGTAATATCTTTAATTTTATGTATTTCATTATGAACTACACTTATTAGGGTATTTCTTATATGTTCACTTTGTTTATCTATTTCTTGTAAATAGACTTTAATTTCTTTTAACAAAGCAAAATTTTCATTTACACCAATAACTTTTTGGTACATAACAAGTTTCGAAAACTGACTTTTATATGAGATTAGAGCATTTTTGTATTTTAAATGTTTTAAGTTTGGACTACTTAACAAAGCATCAATCTTTTTATTAAATTCTTTTTCATAGAACAAATTTTTATGGAAAATAAAGTCTTTTTCATCTTTTCTTAATGCGTATACATCCGCGAGTAAACTATTATCTGTTACGTGCATACCATGGGTTAATAAGATATCAACTGTGAGTTTTATTTCTTTATGTAAAGCATCTTCTTCGTTTAATCCTATTATTCTTTCCATTTGAACAACATCATAAAAAGTTTTTTGATATTTTTTAATTAAAATAGTATAAGCAGTAATATCAGTAGAGTCAAGTTCATGCCTGTCTAAAGCTTCTTTTAATTTTTTTAATTTAACACTTAAGGTATTGGCTTCTTTAGAAAATAATACGGAATATTTTAACTCTTTTTTGTGCATAAAGTCTTTTTGAATAACAATGAGGGCATAAACCTTTGAATTAATTCTTTCAACTTTTTCTAACATTTTATGCAACACACTTGTTTTATTAGCAGACGAAATTATTAGAAAAAAACAACCAGAAAAACCCAATGATTATAATTAAAGTACTTAAGATTAATTTACTTTTAATTGAAAAATAATGATTTAAATTTGATATTTTCATAGTAGAATCTCTTTCCTAAGAACCCAAACATATTATCCTAGGTAGGATAATATAGCTCTTGTAATACGTTTTATTGTTTATCTTATTAATTAAGTATAGAACTAAGTATCTTTAATTATAATTAAAGATACTTTAAGTGTTAAACTACTTAAGTAGCTGATTATTAAAGGAAACTTTTTATTACACGAAGTCTTTTGTTATAATGCATAATGAATAAATAGGAGTTATCGTGTATGAAATGAATATTCAGTGTCCTTATTGTTTACAAGCAATTAGTGTTTTATTAGACTTAGGTGTTTACAACTATACAAGTGTTATAGATGACTGTGAAGTATGCTGTCGTCCCATTGAGTTATCCTACAATGTAGAAGATGGAGAAATAACTACTTTTTCATATTCTTCTATGGAAGGGAATGAGTACTAAGCTTACTTATTATTTTTTTATTTCTCACAAGTATAAAAATGCTGCCTTTAGTATTTTAATTAGCATGAAACATTATTAAATGTTAAAGGTAAAAATACAAAGGCATACATTTTAATTAATAAATTTTATTTAAAATACTTATTTTAAGAAAAGTTTTTTAAAAAATGAAGAAGCATTTTGTGGGTTCCAAGATACGATTAAACAAGGTAATTTTAAACTTCCATATGCATTTATCTCTTTAATAATAGTAATATCACCAAATTTACTGAACAATTTAAAGTGATCTTTTTTAATTGCAAAGACATACAAGTCAATCTCATTATCAATAAATATATTATAAGTAGAGAGCATTAAATATTTAAATTCCATATTTAAACCTTTATTATTATGTTTAATTACATTTCGCGATATTTCAGCAAGTGTATCATGACTCTTTCTTTGAGCATTAAAAGAGTAGATTGCATCTGAGGGTAAAGTATTGTTTTCATCAAATATAATACGACAAGTAGCGCTTAATTCCTTGTTTTTTCTATAGGTAATGATTGCTGAGTTTTTGTCATATTTATCAAAATTAAGATATTCAATAAGATCTTTAAATTCGTTGTCATAAGAAAGAGAAGAAAAAACTGCGCTTCTTAGTGTAAATACTTCAATTAATTCTTCTGCGTTTACAATAAGCCCTAAGTTCTTATTTGTATTTTGCCACCTTAGGTTTTTGTTAAAAGAAATACTTTCTTCAATGACTTCTTCTAAAAACAACCTGTTTTTAAACAACATTAATGCATTTTCTTGTTCTTCATTAAATGCTTCACTCATATAGGGAAGCGATCGTTGAATACTTTGTTCTACTAAGTCATTTAGCTTGTCTAAACTTTTATTTTTGTTTACATAAATCATTTTAATCCTTTGTGTTATGTAGGATTATTTTAATGAATAGCTGTCACAGTTTGCGTCACAAAATATAATTATTTATTAAGTTATTTATTTTATATTGGCTTGTTTGGATGTTATTTAATTGATGATGGAGAAAAAATTAGAAGTTATTTATTTTGATTATGAAAGAGGAATTTAGTATTTAAATATTTTTAAAATGAAGAATGAAAATAAACTAATTATTAATTATGTTTATTTTACATCCAATTGAGGGAATGGTTTCTATTAGTTTGTGTTCAAGTTTTGTTCTCATTCTGTAAATAAGTGTTCTTAAAGTACTTTGAGAAATACTTTCTGCGGGCCATAATTGGTGTTCAATATCTTGAAAACTCAAAATACTTCCACGTGCGTGAATAAGAAGCTGCAATAAGCTATTCTCTTTAATACTTAGGCGTACAGGAAGGTCTGTAAAATATAACTGTTCTTGTTTTGTATTATAATAATAATTAAAACCCAAATCTATACTGTTTTCATCTGGAATGGCATTTTTATTAATATTAAGTTTATAAACAGCCAAAATTAAACTTGATTTTAATTCAGCTCTGGTAAAAGGTTTTAGAATATATCCTAAAGGATCGGTTTTAACCGCTCTTTGTAAGGTCTCATCATCAGAAAAAGCGGTTAAATAAACAACTGAAATATTATTCATTTTTTGTAATTTTTTCGCAATTGCAATACCATCTTTGGAGTTTTGTAAATTGATATCCAGTAGGGCAATATCAGGGCAGGTATTCTTAACACTTTGTATAGCTTGTTCATAGGATGCTACCATATCCGTTACTTCATAATTAAGTTTAAGTAAAGCACTTCTTATATCTAAAGCAACAATACTCTCATCTTCAACAATTAGTATTTTTATTTTAGGCATTTTCGTTCCAGGTGATTTCAACATATACTCCTTTTTTTGAATTGATATTTATATTACCCTTTAGTTGGGACACTGCAAGCGTATTAACCAAAACAATACCTAATGATGTCCATGCAATGTCTTTTTCATATCCAATTCCATCATCACTTACTTCTAGTTTATATTGTCCTTCACTTTTTGATAAAGAAATATTAATATTCCCTTCTTTATTAATAAATGCGTATTTAAAAGAATTTGAGATAAGTTCATTTAAAATCAAGCCACAATAAATAGCTTGTTGCATTTTTAGTTTGCACTGAATATTGTAATGAATGTTTATATTATTAGAATAAGAATCTTTTAATTCATTAATTAAAATGTCAAAATACTCATAAGCATTAATATAAGAAATATTATCTTGTGTATATAAAAGTTCATGTAAGTGGCTCATTGCAGAGATTCTATTTTGTATAGTAAGGAAAAGATCTTTTGTATTCTCATCTTCTATTTCATCACTTTGAAGACGTATTAAAGATACTATGGTTTGCATATTATTCTTTACACGATGATTTAATTCTTTTAATAATAAACCTTTTTCATTTAAGGCAATTTTTAGATCCTTCGTTTTTTCATTCACCTTTATTTCTAAGCGATATTTTTCATTTTCTTGTTGAGTAATTAGTCTATTTTTCGCTTCTTCTTTATCTTTTTGCAAATAATTAATTCTATCTGCTAAGGCAATAGCAAATATAATTACTTCGCATAAGAGCATGGATTCAATCATATATGGAAAATATTCATAAAAATCGAATAAGCCTGAACTAGAGATAAACATTAAAACAATAGCAAGAGCAATTAAGAACCAGCCAAACAAGATAAAATAAGCTGCACGTACTTTTTTAATAGCAGAATAAATAGTAATAAAAACCAAGTATATTAATAAGAGTAAATTGAGTATATTTCTGTATTTGTCATAAGAGTCACTTAATACAAATATCAAAACAGATAAAGGAATAAGTATTAAAAAAGTATTTAATATAAAATTTAAGCGTCTGTATTTTTTAATATTAAGGGATTTTTTTGTAAACAGTGCCAATGCAAAAATAGGAAAAGAGACAATGGCTGAGGCTAAGTTTACTACAATAGGAAGGAAGGATGCTTCTAAAAGATAAATATTTGCCATACCCACATACATTAAATGATGTATTACTATTCCAAGAACATACAAAACATAATAAAAATAAGAGATGTCTTTTGTGAAAAAATAAATAAATAAATTGTAAATAGCTAAAATTAACATAGCACCAAAAAATAAAGCCAAAATTAGCTGATGTTGTATTTCTTGTGAATAAAAATCTTCTTCTTGCCAAAGCTTTAATTTTACAATTAAGGAAGTAATATGTGAGCTTACTTTTAAATAATAGGTTTTACTTTCATATGCATTTAAGTGAATCTTGAACGTGGGATTAATATTCGTCCTTGAAGTATTTATATTTAGCAAACCATCTGTTTCATGTCTGTCCTTATCAAAAAAATCAATATTACTTGTTAATGAATTTTGATACTCTAAGATTTTTTCAATACTTTTATTGGAAGTATTTTTAAGGCTAAATTTAATCCATACATTAAAATCAGGAGAATACCCGTAACTTAAAACACTTTTATCATTCTTTACAAATAACAGTTTTTTATTTTTTACTTCTTCTAAGTTCTTCATTTTACTTTTGTCTATATAAATAAAAGAAGAAGGAAGTAGGTCTATAAATGAAGTGTTTTCATTAATTAACACGGAATTTGCAAAAAGAGCATTTGAAATAAACAGTATAAAGAGTAAAAGACTTTTTTTCATAAATTTAGGCCTATTTTTTTTCTAATTGTACTAAAAAAAAAGTCAATAAAAGCTAAGTGTACTATTGAAATTTCAAGAATTAATAAATTTGTAAATTTGTCTTTTCTGTGACGCAAACTGTGACGCAGATATGATATTGTATATATAATATAGATTAATAAGAAGTGAAATGACAAAAAAAATTATACACAAAACATACATTAAAAAAAATACAAAATGCATTAGAACGTATTTTAATAATTTGACTTACCCCATTTATTATTTGGAACTAAGTAAGCTTAAACAAAGTGAAAAAGAATACAGTTCTTTTTCGTATTCTTTGCATATAGAATATGAAGATGATAGTATTGAACATAAAGAGCTGCATATAAAAGATGATTCTTCTTCTTACTTAAATTTAGCAGCTCTTATATGTAAAGACATTCCCAATAATGTGACAGTGTTAAGTGCAAATATTAAGACTCAAAAAAGTATTATTAAAGAATTAGCGATAAAATATGAATCCCTAAGTCCTAATTTAATTGCGATTTATGAAAACAGTAAAGATTTACATTTGGCAATAAAAACGAGTAAAGAGTAATTTAAAAGCGAATTTCAAAAACAGCTTCTTGTTTTTGATTGTATGCTTTTATATTTCCCTTATGTTCTTTGATGATTTTTTGAGCAATATTTAATCCTAATCCAATGCCTGAATAATCTTTAGTACTAATAAAGGGTTCAAATATCTGATGAATAATGTCTTCATTGATACCAGTGCCTGCATTATCTCTAAAAATAAGAAAGATTCCTTTTTCATTTTGATAGATAAAAATATTTAAAGCTCTTTTTTTTAAATCTTTTTTACTTTTAAAAAACTCATCATAAGCATTACTTAATAGGATGAGGATAACTTGCTCAATTTTATCTTTGTTAAATTCAAAAAATATTTTTTCTTCATTCTTTTTAATATCCAAAGAAAATACTTTATTATTAATGAATATATTCATGTGATTTTTACTGTGATGAAAAAATAAATTTAAAGATTGAATAAGCACTGAATATAAATTATAGCTCTTCTTTTTATCAGGGCTTTTTTTAACCAATTCATTGCTGTTTCTAACAATACTTTCCATACGCGTGATACTTGATTTAATAGAATCAATATGATGTTTGTTTTGTTTATTAATACTACTGTTTTCTTCAAGTTCTAATTCTAAGAGTTCAAGATTATTTTTCATAATGGTTAAAGGGGTATTGATTTCATGACTCATACCAGCAAACATTTTTCCAATGGATTCTAATTTAATACGTCTTATTTGTTTTTTTCTTAGGCTGTTTATTTTAGAGATATTCTTCAAAATAACAATGCTTAAATCATTATTTTTAATGGCTTTTATTTTGAATTCATATGTTTTATTTTCTTGCTCAAGAATTAAATTATAGTTCTTATTTTTTGCAAGCAATAAATCAAACCAGCTTTTTATTGAATAAGCATTGAGATATTGTCCATTTGTTTTAGGCGGAAAATGTTTTTTTATTTCTTTTTTATTTTTAAATAAAAGCTTAAAGTTAAAGCGTTTATTAAAACTGTTATTGCTTAATAAAAGCTGCTTATTTTCATCAAATAAAAGTACTAAGTCATTGCTATTATCTAATAATAAATCAATAAATTCTTCTTTGTACATTAATGTATTTCTAGGCAATCTAATACTTTGTTTTCTACATCTCTTAAAGAAACAAAAGGTTTTGTTAAATAATCATCTGCCCCAATTTTTTTAGAAGAAATTGCCTTATCTAAAGTTGAATAAGCAGTCATCATAATTACTTTTGTTTGAGGTACTTCTTTTTTAACCTTTTCTAAAAAATCTATTCCATTAAGCTCTGGCATCATAATATCCAATACAATAAGTTTATACTTAGCCCTTAGCACCTCTTTAAGTGCTTCTTGTGGGTTGGAAAAAACATCTATTTTAAAACGTTTACTTCTTGATAAATACTGTTTAACGGAATCTAATATTAGCTCTTCATCATCGATTATTGCAATTCTTTTCATGTTTATCCTTCTTTACAATTCATTATTTTACTTGTGTCTAATGCTTCAAAAATTAAACTACTGGCTTCTTGAATTTCATTGTTTACTGCTAGCAGTTGTTCGTTACTTGCGCTGTTCTTATTTAATTCTAGATAATGCTTTATTTTTTCATGCGTTAAGCTATTATTCTTTACTAGGACTTCCCAATGCTCACCTTGAACATAGTTTTCTTTATTTAAAATAGAAGCTTCAATCCACTTCCCAAGACTTGTTTCATTGCTTTCTTGTATGCTATAGGCTTCCTTATTAACAAGGTTTAAAAAAGATTCTTCTTTAAAGGTAATATGATCAAGTTTTAAGCTGTTTAGCTTATTTGAAAAGTCCATATCAGAAACTTGTAAATGAGCTTTTTTATTATATGTACTGGAACTTGCTATTTGAATTAATTTATTTGATAAGTCTTGCACTTCTTTTGACATAGAAGAAATAGAACTAGCATCAGAAGCATTTTCTTGTGTATTTTTATCCAGATTTGAAATAGCATTGTTAATATCTTGCATAGAACTGTCTTGTTTTCTTGAGGCTTTTGTTACTAAATCAATGATATTTTTTGTTTGTGTTATTTTATCCTTTAAGTCATCATAGCCCTCAATCATAGCTTTTGAAATCTCTTTTCCTTCTTTTGATGTTGTGGTTGCTGAGGATACAAGTGTTTTAATATCTTTTGCTGCTTGGGCTGAAGAGTTTGCAAGGTTTCTTACTTCTTGTGCAACTACTGCAAAACCTTTTCCTGCTTCCCCTGCTGTTGCTGCTTCAACAGCTGCATTTAAAGATAAAATATTGGTTTTAAAAGAAATGCTATCAATTATACTTAAGGCCGTATTTATACTAGAGATTTTTTCTTCTATTTCTTGCATTGAGACAGAAGTTTTAAAAGCAAGTTCTTTTCCTTCTTGTGAGGTATGAATTAAACTGTCTGCTAATTGACTCATTTGTATAATATTTTTTGCATTTTTATTATTTTCTAGAGTTATTTCTTCAATAGAAGCAGCAGTTTCTTCTAAAGATGCTGCTTGCTGTGTGGAGCTTAAGGATAAAGAATTTGCACTAAGAGATAAGGTATCAATGTTATTTGAAAGGTTTTGTCCTGTTATCATAATAGTTGCTAATAATTCAGATACGTTTGATCCAATGGTATTGCTTGCACTTACAATAGAAGAAATAGTTCCTCCCACATTATTTACTTTCATTTCATGTTGAAAGTTTGTATTGCCATATTCAACCAAAGCAGCAGTAATTGCTGTAAATTTGTCGTTAAAATCATGTATCATTTCATTAAGCGCATTTTTTAAATCATTGGTACTTCTGTTTTTACTGCTTGTGTTTATGGTATAAAAAAAGAAACCAGCTTTTGCCATTTGGATGGATTTTTCTACTTCTTCCACAATTTTTTGATCTTCAATAACAACAGAACGTAAAGACTTCATATATGTATTAAAGCTGTTCGCTAAATCATTTAGTTCATCTTTTGTATTAATTTTAATTTCTTGATCTGCACTTGAAAAAGCCATTAAGGTATTAACTCCAGCAGATAAGCGCAAAATATTTGATATTATTTTTTTTGTGATTACAAATAAAATAATCAAAAATACGATATAAAAGAAAGTTGATACAGAAGCTGTATTTTCTAAAGTGCTTAAAGAAGATTCATTCTGTACTAACTTCTTGTTTACATTTTTCTTTAGTTGTATGGATAAGAGGTCTAAGGTTTTAAAATAGTCTTTTACCAATTTATTGGCTGTTTTTCTTGCAATATCTTGCTCTTTAGTGTATTTAACGTAATTAACGCCATGAGTAGATAAATCATTTCCAATATTTGCTAAGGCTTCAATATGTATTATTTGTTGTTGCACTATTTTTAAATATTCTGCTTTGTCTTTATTTTTTCTTAATGCTCGATTTAGTTTTCGCATTATTTTCTTTTTTAATTTTTTTGCAGAAGCTAAATTTGAATTGTCTCCACTTGCAAGAACTGCAATATATATGCTTTGCATGGATGCTAGTTCCATTTGAAGTTGTGTAACATGAGAACGTATTATTATTCCATATAAAGATACTATTGTATCTTTTGCATTATCTACAGCCAGTGTAAATTCAAGTAACATTTCATTGTTAACTTCTTTTTCTTTTTCTTTTTTAATACCCAGTTTTGCATTTTTAAATAAGGATAAAAACATACCATCAAAAGTCTTTTTCATCTTTAAAAGAGAAACGTTAACTTCCTTACTTAAGTTGAATTTTTCAAGTTCTTTTACTTGTATCCAAAATTGTTCTTTTAATACAAGGAGTTTTTTTAAATCTTCTTCATCCTTACTAAGTGCTATCTCTAAGCTTTTTTCTTGCAAAGATTTAATAATAAATTTAAGATTTTGAAATTGGTTGAAGATGTTACTTTCATTTTGTACTGAATGATTTAATATAGAAATATTATTGATAGCATAAAATATACTTCCAGCATTAATACTTACGATAATCACAAAGGTTAGAATTAAATAACGTATTTTACTCTTAATGCTCATTGTTTTCCTTTTGTATTTATATCATTAGATATTTGTAAAAAGATAATAATAAAAAAGAGTTACCACTTGGTTACGAAGGAAAATAACACTATACTTTGTTTTAATTTTAATACAAAGATACATAATGATAAATGATAAAAAAATAGCAGTTTTTTTTGATTGCGAAAATGTAAGCTCTAAATATCTGGATGAAATATTTTTTGAATTGGCAAAATCTGGGGAAGTAATGATACGTCAGGCCTACAAAGATTGGAGCTCTAATCAAAGTAAATCTTGGGGAGAGAAACTTCCTATGTTTGCTATTAAACCTATTCATTCTAATTCCAATGTGTCATCAAAAAATGTTTCAGATTTTCAAATTGTTATTGATGTTATGAATACCATGCATTATTCAAATATTAATACTATTGTTTTAGTTTCAAGTGACAGTGATTTTACCTCTTTAGCCATTGAAATTAAATCAAAAGGTTTTGAAGTTATTGGATTTGGGGAGAAAAAAACACCTGATTCTTTAATCAATGCTTACAGTACTTTTTTTGAACTACCTATTAAAAAAGTAGATGCTCTAAAAGATGAAGATGAAGATGAAACTGATATTATTAGTATTTTAAAAGATGCAATAATCTCTACACGAGGAGATGAAGATTTTGCTTATTTATCTCAAATAGGAACGTTTTTAAAAAATAAAAATGCATCTTTACATCCTACAAATTATGGGGCAAGTACGTGGAGTAAGATTTTAAGACGGCATAAAGATATATTTTATGTATCGAATAAAGATCACAGAGGAAAAATTATTATTGTAAGCCTTGTTGAATAAAATAAAAGAGTTCATCTCTTTTATTTTTTAGTCTTCTTTATTACTTAAATATTCATGCGCCATATATGAAGATCTTGCATAAGGCGTTGAGTGAACAAATTCGAAGCCCATATCCAAAGCAGTTCTTTTATACAAAGCGAATTGTTCTGGATGTACAAACTCTTTTACTTTTTCAAACTCTCCTGAAGGAGCTAAGTATTGACCAATACTCAAAAATTTACAGCCAACTTCTAATAAGTCTTTAAATACTTGTTCCATTTCTTCAGGTGTTTCCCCAAGACCTACCATTAAGGCACTTTTTGTTTTTACATTATCTCCGCCTAAACGTTTTAAATCTTTTAGTACTTGAAGTGAACGTTTATATGAAGCATTTTTTCTAATACGATAAAACCTTGGAACTGTTTCAATGTTATGACCAATAATAACAGCTCCTGAATCCACAACTTTTTGAATAGACTCAATTTTACCTTTAAAATCTGGAATTAATAGTTCAACTTGCGTACCAGGGGATTTCTCTAAAATATCTTTAGTAACCTTATAGAACTGATTAGCTCCTCCATCTCCTAAATCATCTCTAGCAGGAGAGGTTATAACAACAAATTTAAGTCCAAGTCTTAAAACAGAGATAGTTACCTGATTGATTTCTTTGGGATTTACTTCTTCTGGTTTTCCTGTTAATACATTACAATAAGAACATCTTCTTGTACAGATATTTCCAAGAATTAAAAAAGTTGCATTTTTCTTAGAAAAACATTCAGAAATATTAGGACATTTGGCTTCTTGACAAATAGTGTGAATTCCAACTTCTTCTAATAACTGGTCCATTTCTTTTTGAGCTGAGAAATTTATTTTTTTTCTTAACCATTCTGGTTTTCTGTATTTGGGTTTACTTTCTTGTATCGTCATGCGTGTCCTTTAATAAAGAACGTAAGTGCTCTTCTTCTTTTTTATTTAATGTGGATAGTTTAAGACTTGTATTAAATGTTTTTTCAAAAGCATTTGCAAGTCTAACTTTAGCGTCTTTGTATGTCAAATGAATGTCAAATTCATTTAAACAATGTCCAATTTCGTTTTTTCTGTTTTTTGAATCTTCATCTTCTAAGGCTTTGATTGGAATGGAACCGTGTTGAAAGATGAGTTTTTTTGTTCTTCTTTGTGCATTACCACCAATCTTAATTCCATTTACCAAGATATCATAGGCTTCAAACCCAACTTGGCAAAAACTGCTTTTTGAAAGCTGTGTATTTTTATCATCTTTTGCATATATTGCATTTAATCCAAGTTCTTTATAAAATTGTAATAAAAAAGTACATATTTTTTCGTAAGACTCTTTTACGTTTAAGTTTTTCATAAACGATACAGGAATGATAAGACAATAAGATAAATCGTGCCCATGGAAAAGTACACCACCTCCTGTAATACGCTTGGCACAGTTGTTTTTATATTGTTTTAAATAATCATAATCCTTTATTTTTTGAGAAACTCCAATAGTAAAAGATTTTTCCCAAGAATACAGTCTTAAAATTGGCAAGTCAAATTCTTCGAAACTTTTTACCAAAGCTTCATCTTTTGCCATATTGTAAGCTGCAGAATTTGTATCGTCTGACAATAATCTATAGTGTATATTTTTATCTAACATATAACTCTTTTTCTTTTCTTGATTCATTTATAAGTATATAAATTCTTTCAGATATATTTAAAATGATATAGAGTACTATTATATTGTTTTGTAGAAAAAAATATTTATAGTACAAATTACTGCAAAATTATATCAATTAATGAAATTTAGTTTTATTATTGCAAAATATTAATGTAATTTTGTAATTTTAATTTAAGTTAAAGAATAAAAATAATCTTTTATTTTATTTATTTCTCTTTTTTAAGAATAATTTTGAAAAAAAGTGCATTAATCTGCCTAAACTTAATTTTATATTAAAAATAATAAGTAAAATTAAAAATATATTTTTGTATTTTTTAAAAAAAACCCGAATAATTCGCAAATCTTATCTGAAATGTTTACTTTGGAGTATGCAGAAAGACGTAAGTTTATTAGAGTATAATATTAAAAATTTTAACTAAGAATAAATTAAGTATTAAATTTTGTTAACAAATAATTATAAGGAATATATATGTCAGGTATAAACTTAAGTGATATTGACCCAATAGAAACCAAAGAGTGGATAGATGCCCTTGAAACTGTATTAGAAGAAGAAGGTAAAGAGAGAGCACATTATTTATTAGAACAATTAATAGATAAAGCAAGAAGAAATGGTGCATACTTACCATATACAGCAACTACAGCTTATATTAATACAATTCCTACAAGCCAAGAGCCTAAAATGCCAGGAGATCAGTTATTAGAGCGAAATATTCGTTCAATTATTAGATGGAATGCACAAGCTATGGTTTTAAGAGCATCTAAGAAAAACTTAGATTTAGGTGGACATATTGCCTCATTTCAATCATCTGCTACATTATATGATGTAGGTTTTAATCACTTTTTTAAAGCACCAAATGATAAAGATGGGGGAGATTTAGTATATTTTCAAGGACATATATCTCCAGGTATTTATGCAAGATCTTTTGTAGAAGGTAGAATCTCAGAAGAACAAATGGATAACTTTAGACAAGAAGTAGATGGAAAAGGTTTATCTTCTTATCCACATCCAAAACTTATGCCTAATTACTGGCAGTTTCCTACTGTATCTATGGGACTAGGCCCAATTCAAGCTATTTATCAAGCAAGATTTTTAAAATACCTAACAGATAGAGGTATTAAAGATTGCTCTGGTCAAACTGTTTATTGTTTCATGGGAGATGGTGAATGTGATGAGCCAGAATCTTTAGGTGCAATTGGATTAGCTGGACGAGAAGGTTTAGATAACTTAGTATTTATTGTAAATTGTAACTTACAAAGACTTGATGGACCAGTACGTGGAAATGGAAAAATCATTCAAGAACTTGAAGGTGAATTTAGAGGTGCTGGTTGGGAAGTTACTAAGGTTATCTGGGGAAGACAATGGGATCCCTTGTTAGCTCGTGATAAAACAGGTAAATTAGTTGAACTTATGGAAGAAACAGTTGATGGAGAATATCAAAACTTTAAACAAAAAGGTGGAGCATATACCAGAGAACACTTCTTTGGAAAACATCAAGAAACAAAAGAACTCGTTGAAAACATGGGCGATGATGAAATTCTTAGATTAAATCGTGGAGGACATGATCCTGTTAAAGTATATGCTGCTTATAAAAAAGCACAAGATACTGTTGGACGACCTACTGTTATTTTAGCTAAGACTATTAAAGGTTATGGAATGGGTGAAGCTGCTGAGGGTAAAAATATTGCTCACAGTGTTAAAAAAGTAAACCTAGAAGTATTAAAACAATTTAGAGACAGATTTAATATTCCAATTCCTGATGATAAATTAGAAGAGGCACCTTATTATTTACCAGCAGCTGATTCTCCTGAGATGAAATATATGCAAGAAAGGCGTGAATCTTTAGGTGGATATCTTCCTCAAAGAAGAGCAAAATTCTCAAGCGAGATGGACGTACCCGCGTTGAGTTTATTTGATGCAGTATTAAAAGGTTCAGGAGAGCGAGAAGTATCTACAACAATGGTTCTTGTAAGAATTCTGAACTCACTTGTAAAAGATAAAAAAATTGGTAAAAATATTGTTCCTATTGTTCCTGATGAAGCTAGAACATTTGGTATGGAAGGTATGTTTAGACAAATTGGTATTTATGCTCATGAAGGTCAAAAATATATTCCACAAGACAGAGACCAAGTGGCTTATTATAGAGAAGATAAAAAAGGTCAAGTTCTTGAAGAAGGTATTAATGAGTTAGGAGCAATGGGTTCTTGGGTAAGTGCTGCTACTTCTTATTCTGTTAATGATTGTCCTATGATTCCATTTTACGTATATTATTCAATGTTTGGATTCCAAAGAACGGGTGATATGATGTGGGCTGCTGGAGATTTACAAGCAAGAGGTTTCTTAGTTGGTGCTACTGCTGGACGAACTACTTTAAATGGTGAAGGACTACAACATCAAGATGGACATTCTCATATTTTAAATAATACTATTCCAAATTGTGTAACATATGATGCTTCATATGGTTATGAATTAGCTGTTATTATTCAAAATGGAATCGAGCGAATGTATGGAAAAGCGCAAGAAAATATTTTCTATTATTTAACAACATTAAATGAAAACTATAAACAACCTGCTATGCAAGAAGGAATAGAAGAGGGTATTATTAAAGGGATTTATAAATTTGAAAATGTAAAAGCTAAAAACAATTACAAAGTTCAATTATTAGGTTCTGGTACTATTTTAGAACAGGTAAGAAAAGCGGCACAAATCTTAGCCAAAGACTTTGATATCGCTTCTGATGTATATTCTGTAACGTCATTTAATGAGCTTACTAGAAATGGTCAAGAAATTGAGAGATACAATATGCTTCACCCAGATGCTAAAAATCAAAGTGCTTATATTACTGATATTTTAGGGGATGATGAAGATAATATTGTTATTTCTACAACGGATCATATGAAAGCATATTCTGAGCAAGTTAGAGCTTATGTAAGTGGTTCTTTTAAAGCATTAGGAACAGATGGTTTTGGACGATCTGATTCAAGAGAAAATTTAAGAGCGCACTTTGAAGTAGATGCAAACTTTATTGTATTTACAACATTAAGCGAATTAGTTAAGGCTTCAAAACTTGATAAAAAAGTATTAAAAAAAGCGATGAAAAGCTTAAACATTGATTCTGAAAAAATAAATCCATTTAAAGCATAAGGTGAATAATATGAATGAATTAGAAGAAATTTTATTGCCAGATGTTGGTGGTGAAGCAGTAGAAATTATTGAAATTACAGTAAGTAATGGGGATTCTTTGGAAGAAGAAGATGCAATTATTACTGTTGAAACTGAAAAAGCGTCAATGGATATTCCTGCTCCTTTTACTGGTGCCTTAGTTGAACTTAAAGTAAGCGTTGGGGATAAAATTAAAGAAGGTACAGTCATTTGTACTATGAAAAAAGAAACAGCAGAGCAAGTTGAAGTTGCTGTTGTTTCTTCTCCTGTTGAAAAAGTAGAAGAAGTTAAAGTAATTGAAACTCCTGTTGAGGTTGTAGAAGAAACACCCGCACAAGATTCTATAGAAACAGTAATTGCAGATGTTGTTGTTCCTGATATTGGTGAAGACGGAGAAGTTGATGTTATTGAAGTACTTGTAGCGCTTGGGGATAGTATTTCTGAAGAAGAGGGTTTATTTACGCTTGAAACAGATAAAGCAACTATGGATGTACCTGCTCCTTTTTCTGGAACAGTAACAGAACTTCTTGTAAAAGAAGGAACTAAAGTTAAAACAGGAACCTTAGTTGCAAGAATTGAAAAAACAATTGTTATAAAAGCAGCTACTACACCTAAAGCAGCAGCTGTAAAAGTAGCAAGTTCTGCTAAAACAGTTGCACCAGTAGTAAGTGTAAGTATAGCTGCATCCTCTGCTATTAATGAAAATTCAAATAGAAAAGCACATGCCTCTCCCTCAGTTAGAAGAGTAGCACGTGAGTTTGGTGTTGATTTATCACAAGTAAAAGCAAGTGGTCCTAAAAACAGAATTATGAGCCTTGATATTAAAGCGTATGTAAAAGAAAGTCTTGCAAATATAGCAAGTGGAAATACTGATTCTTCCTCAAAAGGTTCTTCATTTGGCTTTAATTTACCTGCTTTAAAAACAGTAGACTTTTCTAAATTTGGCGAAATAGAAATCAAAGAATTAAGTAAGATTCAAAAAATATCTGGACCTTCTTTACATAGAAACTACGTTGGTATGCCTCATGTAACACAATTTGATGAAGCAGATATTACAGAACTAGAAAATTTCAGGAAAGAACAAAATGCCATTGCTGCTAAAAAGAAATTAGATTATAAAATTTCTCCTTTAGTATTTGTATTAAAAGCAGTAGCAAAAGCCTTAGAATTACACCCAATTTTTAACTCATCATTAAGTGAAGACGGTGCAAGTATTATTCTTAAAAAATACATTAATATAGCAGTTGCAGTTGATACTCCAAATGGATTAGTAGTTCCTGTTATTAAAGATGTTAATGAAAAAACAATTTCACAATTATCAAAAGAATTATTAGAAATCTCTCTAAAAGCGCGAGATGGAAAATTAAAGATTCAAGATATGCAAGGTGCTTGTTTTACAATTTCTTCTTTAGGTGGAATCGGGGGAACAGCATTTACTCCAATTATAAATGCTCCCGAAGTTGCAATTTTGGGTGTATCTAAATCTAAAATGGCACCTGTTTGGAATGGAAGTGAATTTGAACCTAAATTGATGTTGCCATTATCTTTATCGTATGACCACAGAGTTATTGATGGAGCAGAAGGTGCTAGATTTTCAACTACAGTTTCTAATATCTTAAGTGATATTCGTTTAATAGTATTATAAAAACAATTATTGCTGTGCAATTATAGAAGGTAAAAAATGAGTAATGAAATTAAAACTCAAGTCTTAGTAATAGGTTCAGGTCCTGGTGGATATTCAGCTGCTTTTAGAGCGGCTGATTTAGGAATGGATGTTGTATTGGTTGAGAAATATAAAGAGCTTGGTGGCGTATGTTTAAATGTGGGATGTATTCCTTCAAAAGCATTATTGCATGTTGCTAAAGTTATGGAAGAAGCAGAACATATAGGCGCTCATGGTGTTAGTTTTGCAAAACCTGAAGTAGATATTAAAAAAATAGCTGCTTATAAAGATGGTATTGTTAATAAATTAAGTTCTGGTGTTGCTGCTATGGCTAAGATGAGAAAAGTAAAAGTAATCAATGGTTATGCTGATTTTACTTCTTCTAATACTGTTGTAGTAAAAGGGGATGATGAAACTGTTATTACTTTTGAAAATGCAATTATAGCAGCCGGTTCAAGACCTATTCAACTTCCATTTATTCCACATGAAGATCCTAGAATTTGGGATTCTACATCTGCTTTAAATCTTGATACTCCTCCTTCTAAACTTTTAGTTATGGGTGGTGGAATTATTGGTTTAGAGATGGGTACGGTTTATCAAAAACTTGGCTCTTCAATTGATGTAGTAGAAATGTTAGATCAATTGGTTCCAGCTGCTGATAAAGATGTAGTTAAAGCCTATACAAAAGCGAATAAAAAAAGATTTAACATAATGTTAAAAACAAAAGTAGCTAAGGTTGAAGCAAAAGACGATGGTATTCATGTGACACTTGAAAGTGCAAGTGGTTCTTCCGTTATTGTTTATGATGCTGTTTTAGTTGCTATTGGAAGAAGTCCTAATGGTAAACTAATTTCAGCTGAAAAAGCTGGGGTTGAAGTAAACCAATGGGGTTTCATTGATGTTGATAAACAAATGAAAACCAACGTTCCTAATATCTATGCTATTGGTGATATTGTGGGTCAACCAATGCTTGCTCATAAAGCAGTTCATGAAGCGCATGTAGCTGCTGAAGTTATTTCTGGTAAAAAGCATTATTTTGAACCTGTATCTATTCCTTCAATTGCTTATACTTTTCCAGAAATGGCATGGGTTGGCTTAACAGAGAAAGAAGCAAAAGAAAAAGGTATTGATTTTGAGGTTTCTACTTTTCCTTGGAGTGCATCTGGTCGTGCTTTAGCTGCTGATGTTAGTGATGGTTTTACTAAATTAATTTTTAATAAAGAAGATCATACTTTAATAGGTGGTGCACTAGTTGGTGATAATGCAGGAGAGTTATTGGGAGAAATTTCATTAGCACTTGAAATGAATTGTGATGCTGAAGATATTGCACTTACTATTCATGCTCATCCTACTCTTCATGAATCTGTTGGTTTAACAGCAGAGATTTATGAAGGTAGTATTACAGATCTTCCAAATGCGAAAGCAAAAAAGAAATAATTCTTTTATCCTAAGGAATTTTCCTTAGGAGCCAAACGTTTTAGGATTTTAATTTTCTTTCTAACTCTTCTCTATAATTAATAGACAACTCATCACAGGCTAAAACTTTTTTAATGTTTTCTTGATTATTTTTAGCATCAAAATAACATTTATTTATAAACTCAATGGTGATACCTTCATGTACTCTTTTAATTAATTGTAAACTAGAGTCTTTTTTAATTGTTCCTTCTTTTAATACACGTAAATAAAAGCCAGTTTTTAAATTTTTAACGCTTAATGCTGTTAAGTTTTTTATTCCTGTAATATTTGATATATGCGAACATGGTTGTCTTGGTTGTGTTACTTCAACAAGCGCATCTTCAAAAGAGAACTGATCGCCTAAGCAGATATCACTGTCGTCATAATTTAAAATAGTGATATTCTCACCAAAAGAACAGTCTTTTAAATCCAAATCATGCTCTTTTTTAAAGTATTCATAGGTTGCATAAGGATAAACACATAAAGCTCTGTTTACTCCACCATGGTATCTTTTATCACTTTGAGAATCATTAATGAAACCAATATCACTTAGATATTCATCTTGTGTTATTGCTTTTTTTCTATAAGAACTTTTGAATTCTTTTTTAGGTGTTTTTATTGTTTCTTCTTGTCCTATATAAATATTATAAATTTTTATATTTTGCACTTTTATCCTTTATTTCTTTAAACCTTGGGTCATTGTTCTAAAAAGAACTTCATATACATTTTCTATGTTATCTTTAATATCTATATGTCCATCAATATAAAGAATAGATAACCCATGTATCATTGCATGCACCGTTTGTGTTATTACTAAAGCATCATCATTATTTTGAAAAACATTTTTTTCTTGTGCTTCAATTATTAGATTAATTAAAGAATGATATCCTTTTGCTTGTTCTTCATCCTTTAAATCACAATTATCTTCTCTTAAATCTTTGTATTTTTCTCCAAATAACATTCTAAATAAATTAGGATTATTAATAGCAAATCTTAAATATTCTTTGCCCATTAAATTTAATCGCTCAATTACATCTTTGTTTTCAATTTCAAAAATTGGAGTAACAAGAGAGTCGAAGCTTTCAAAACCATAAATCATTACATTGTCCATTAAATCACTTTTAGATGAAAAATGCCTGTATATAGCAGAACGAGATGTTCCTAGTTTTGTTCCTAATGCTTGTAAAGTAACTGCTTCAACACCTTCTTCGTGAATAATTTTTATTGCTTCTTGCAATAGTTCTTCTTTTAAATTACCGTGATGATAGTTTTTATTTTGACATTTATCGATTAATTTTTTGATTATACATTTAGCCATGTCCTAATTATAGCATAAGTTAGAGATATTTTCGAAAATGTGAACATTGTTTACATTTTATGTTGACAATGTTTACATCTTATGTTAACATTGCACACATTAAAAGTAATCAGTGTTCACATAAAGGAAAATAATGAAAAAATTAGTAATATCAGGGCTATTAATAGCAGCAAATATTTTTGCAATGAGTGATTTTGAATTGGCACAAAAAAATGATGAAGTAATGAGTGGTTTTGAAGATTCAAGCTCAATTATGACAATGACTTTAGTAAACGCAAAAGGGCAAATGCGTATTAGAAGTATGAAATCAATTTCTTTAGAAAAAGAAGGAGGCGATAAATCCTTAATAGAGTTCTTAAGTCCAGCAGATGTCAAAGGCACAAAGTTCTTAAATTATGAGCATGCAAAAAAAGATGATGATCAGTGGTTATATTTACCAGCACTTAAAAGAGTAAAAAGAATTTCATCAAAAAATAAATCGGGTTCTTTTATGGGAAGTGAATTTTCCTACGAAGACTTAAGTTCCTTTAATATAGATAAGTATGATTTTAAAAAAGAAGATGCTAAAAAAGAAATATTAAATGGTAAAGAAGTATATAAAGTACAAAGAGTGCCAAATTATAAGTATTCTGGATATACCAAACAAGTATCTTATATTGATGTAAATACTTTTTTAAATTACCAAGTTGATTATTATGATAGAAAAAAATCACTTTTAAAAAGCGCTTATTTTTCGCAATACAAAAAAATAAATGGTGTATACAGAGTAGGAAAAATACACATTAAAAACTTTCAAAACAATAAAGAAAGTACTTTGGTTTGGGACAATGAAACAGTTAAAAATGGCCTTAAGAATAAAGATTTTCATAAACGAGTATTGAAAAAGTAAGGGAATGAAAAATATACTTATCATTATCGCAAATCCTTCACAAGAAAGTTTTTCTTTTGCAATGGCAAATGCCTATGAACAAAAGTCTATAAATCAAGGACATAAGGTGGAAGTCCTTGATTTATACAGTGATAAAAATCAACAAGATTTTTATACAAGGGAAGAATTTCAAACAAAAGAGATGGACTATTATCAAGCTAAAATTTCTAAAGCGGATGAATTAGTATTTGTATTCCCCTATTGGTGGGGTTCTATGCCTGCTATTTTAAAGAATTTTATTGATTGGAATTTTTCTGCTGGTTTTGCATTTAAATATGTTAATTCAAGACCTATTGGTTTATTAAAAAATAAAAAAGTCAAAATATTAGCCAGTTCTGGAGCTCCTTTTTTATATTATTTTTTAACGGGTGCAAACAGACGTTTAAAAAATATGTTTAAACAACAAATAATTCGTTTAACAGGTATGAAACTTGATGTTTTTAAACTTTATGGCTCAATGGATACAAAAAATAGAAATACACAAAAAATACTAGAAAATATTTCACAAGGAAGTTTATGAAAAAAATATTATTATTTCTATTTTTAGGTACATATGCCTTAGCTGAGCTATCTTATGAGGGATATTTAGGCGCTGATATGCAAGCCTATAATAAAACAAGTGCAAAACACAGCTCAAACTTTACCTTGGAGCAGAAGTTAAAACTAACACATGAAAGTAATGATTTTGTTTCCGTTTTAGAACTATATGCGCAAGAAGACAGCAGTGATTATAATAACAAAGAGAACAATAAACGTTCTTACCTTCGTATTAATGAATTATATACTTCTTATGAATTTGAAGACTCTAAGATACTCCTTGGAAAAAGTATTTTGTTTTGGGGTGCATTAGAAGTAAAAAACATAGTGGATGGTTTTAATATTCAAGATACAAGAAGTGATCCTTCTAAAACAGATAAAGTAGGGGCTTACAATATTCAGTATTCACACTATTTTGAAGAAAGCGAGCTTTCCTTTATTGTTAAATTATATGAACAGAAATCAAAAATGGCAAATTCCTCTTACACCTATAGTATTCTTGGAAAAAATGAAAGCTTCAAAAATAAATTAGAAAGTGAAAAATCTTTAGGTCGACCCTCTGTATATTTTACGTATACTGGTAGTTTAAGTGATGATATCGCGCTGGATTATGCATTTATACTGCAAAATGGATATGACTCACAACGCTATTTAAGAAAAAGTGGAAAAGAATATGTACAGCATGCTTATTTAGTGAATAAATTCTCTACATTTAATACCTTAGTCCATGGATCTTCATTAATTAAATTAGAATTTTTATATACAGATGTACTTGATGATAAGAATGTATCTGATTATTACCACAGTGCTTTTGGTATTGAATATACCCTAGATCAGTTTGAAGAAGGTAGTGAGCTTGCAATATTGGGAGAGTATTATTACTACAAAAGTAAAGATGAAAAAATTTCTAGTGACTTAAGCTTAGGAGAGATATTTCAAAATGATTTGTTTTTAGGTCTTAGATACAGCCTTAATGATTATGGTGATTCTACAGCAGTAGGTGGGGTTATTATTGATACAGATTATAAAGAAGAGAATTATTACGTAGAATTTGAAACAAGAGTATATGATGCGTTTAAAGTAAAACTAGACATAAGTTATACTGAGCCTTCAAAAACACACAATACAATATATGCAAAACAAGGCCGTTCTAAAAAAATTGGCCTAAACATTGCATATCATTATTAAAAAAGGAAAACAATGCAAAAGTTTATAAATTTAGTTATAAAATTTAGATGGTTAATTGTAATACTTATTCCAACAATTGCCTTAATAATGGCGATGCAGCTTAAAGATTTGGCTTTTGAAGGTTCGTATAGAATCTGGTTTGCAAAAGACTCAAAAATATTAAAAGATTATGATAATTTTAGAAGCGTATTTGGAAATGATCAAGCAATCACCGTAACATTTAAAAATGAAAATGGTGTTTTTAATAAAGAAAGTTTAGGCGTAATATCAAGAATTACAGAAAAGTTTTGGGAAACCCAGTATATTGCAAGAGTAGATTCTCTTACAAATTATCAATACGTACATACAAGTATTGAAGACCCTGATGATGTAATTGTAGAAGATTTTATTGATGAAATAGATTCTTTAAGCACACAAGACTTAGAAGATAAAAAGAATATTATTTTAAAAGAAGATGCAATCGTAGGGCGTTTAATAAGTAAAGATGCTAAAACGACAACTATAGTTGCAAGGCTTGCTCCTAATGCAGGAGAAGGGCCTGAGGTCTCATTAAAATTAAAAGCGCTTACTGAAGCTATAATAGATCCTGAAATTAAAAAGTATGGCATTGATTTTCAATTAAACGGGGGGCCTATTGTAAACTCCTCTTTTATTGAGATTGCACAAGCTGATGGAGCTTTATTTACACCCTTAGTTCTTGTTTTAACAATGGTTCTTTTATTGATTATTTTTAAAAAATTCTCTACAATGTTTGTAAGTATTGCTATAGTAGTTTTTACTTTTTTAATTGTTTTATCCGTTCAAGTAATGCTGGGTTATAAACTTAATAACTTTACAGTTAATATGCCTGTATTTATTACAGCCATTGGAATAGCAGATGCTATGCATATCTTTTGGATTTATACGGTGGCTAGAAAACAAGGTCAAAACAATGATGAAGCCATTCATTATACAATGCAAAAAAACTTCTTGCCTATTTTATTTACTTCACTAACAACAGCAGTAGGTTTTGCATCCTTGGGAATTTCAAATGTAATACCTATTAAAACGTTGGGAATAGCAACAGCAAATGCTGCTTTATTAGCTTTTGTATTAACTATGTTATTTATTCCAGCAATCTTAGCAATTATTAAACCAAAAATAAAAAAAGTAGATGAAACACAAAACAAAAGTACACGATTTTCAAAGTGGTATGGGGCCTATATTGTAACAAATGATAAAAAAATATTTATAGCAACCTTACTTTTATTCCTTGGCTTAGGTTATGGAATTTCAAAAGTGCAAGTAGATTCTAATACTGTGCGTTATTTTAAAGAAGATGTTCCTTGGAGAAAAGCGGTTAATTTTATTGAAGATAATATTTCAGGACCTATGACCTATGAAATCATTGTGGATACGAAAATTAAAGATGGAATTAAAGACCCTAAATTTTTAATAATAACTGAGCGTTTTTATGAAGAATTTTATGCTGCTTTTCCAGCAGAAGTTAGACATATCACCTCTTTATTACAAGTGGTTAAAAAGTTTAATGAAGTTATGAACAATTCAAAATCAGTTCCTTCTAATCAGGCATTAATTGCACAATATTTATTATTATATTCTTTATCTCTTCCTCAAGGAATGGAAATAAATGATCAAATGGATATTGAAGAGAGACAATTACGAATTACAGCTGCTATTAATGTAGTAGATACAACAAAAGATTTAGAAATGATAGCTTGGGCAGAAAATTGGTGGAAAGATACACCCTATAGCGCTGAGGTAAATGGACAAACAGTAATGTTTGCACATATGCAACACGATGTTACGGCTACTCTTATTTCTTCTATTTCAATTGCTATTGTTGCAGTTACCTTGATGATGCTACTTATTTTTAGACGAATCAGATACATTGCATTATTTGTATTACCAAATGTTTTACCTATTGTTTTAGTAATTGGTATGATGGGATGGTTAAGTATTTATATTGATATTGGTGTTGCTATTGCAGGAGCTATTATCATAGGAGTTGCAGTAGATGATAGTATTCACTTTTTTGTTAAATACTTTGAAGCAAGAAAACAAGGTAAAAACATGCAAGACAGTCTTACTTATGTAATGCAATATGCTGGAAATGCAATTATCTTTACAACACTTATTTTAAGTCTGGCTTTTTCAGTGTTTGTATTTTCTGATTTTTTACCTAATTATATGTTTGGAGTTGTAACTGCATCTGCCTTAATAATTGCAGTAATAGCTGATTTATTGATGTTACCTGCTATTTTATCTATGTTAGATAAATGCAAAACAAAATGTAAAACTAAAGAAATAAATACACCATAAAAAGGAAAAAGCTTAGGCTTTTTTCTTTTTCAAAAAAGATGACATTCACTTCAAAATCAGTTATACTAAAACAACTTATTTTATCTATCAAAAGTTTTTTCTCCAAAATTATAGCTACTAAAATTATTCAAAGAACAAACTCCAAGATATTGTATTAACTCTTTTAAAAGGTGAGCTTATGTTGCAAGAAATTAAATTATTTGATTCTAGAGTTTGGTATATTATTATACAGACTTTTTTTAATCGTTTTACAATGTTTATGGTTTGGCCCTTTTTAGCTCTGTTATTGCATGATAATTTTGATTTGAATGAATTAGAAATAGGTTTCTTTTTGTCTTCTTCTTTATTAATTGGTATTATTGTAGGTTTTTTTGCAGGAAACCTATCGGATCGTATTGGAAGAGAAAAAGTGATCTTAGCAGGTCTTATTCTTTCTGTTTTTGCAATGGCTTTAATGGCATTTTCAAGTACTTTAGAAGGTTTTTTTATAGGAACTTCTCTACAAGCTATTGGGCGCTCACTGGTTGAAAACCCGAGCAAAGCATTAATGACAGATACCCTAGTTCATCAAAAAACAAAAGAACTATCTTTACATCTTAGATATTATGCAATTAATGTGGGTTCCGCTTTTGGCCCAATGGCAGGTTTAAGTTTGGGGCTTACTGCTTCAAAAGAAACATTTTTACTGGTATCCATTATTTGTTTTTTCTCTTTTTTAACTGCATTGTATCTTTTTAAAGACCGTATTAAAAATAGAAAAAAAGATCTACAAAAAGCTACAAACTTTAAGTTCTTATATTCAATTTTAAAACAAGACCATGCTTTTTTATTCTTTATTCTTGCAAATGCACTTACAATGATAGCATTTATGCAAATAGATTCAAGTTTGTTACAATATTTAAGAATGTATGAATTTGAAGAATTAACGGCTCTCTTTGCATCTTTAGTATTTGCAAATGGTATGACAATAATTATTTTTCAGTTTCCTATTTTAAAATTACTTAAAAATGTTACTGTTTTTAATCGTGCTTTTTTAGGAGTATGTTTATTTATTGTTGCTTTTATTGTATTTGCTAATGTAGAACCTAAAAATGCGCAAGGTATTATGATAGCAGTTCTAATATTAAGTATGGGAGAATGTATTTTATTTCCAACGGTAAGTATTATAGTAGATACAATGGCACCAAAACACCTAAAAGGTTCTTATTATGGAGTGGCTGAACTTTCTTTAATTGGAATAGTATTAGCTCCTGTTGTAGGGGGATTTTTACTACAAGTGTATGGAGGTTTTGTTTTGTGGATCACTATGTGTGTGCTGTCTTGTTGTGTTGCAGTTCTTTTATTTTTGGCCAAAAATGCCAAACGTCCAGACTTTATTGAAGAAGAAGCTGAAAATACAATGCTTCAAGAATGTAAAGAAACAAAACTATAGTTTCATACATTCCCTGCAAGTATTAAATACGCAAAAGAAACAGAGAAACAAAGAGGTGCATAATAACGTTTATTGTATTGAATAAATATTTTATGTGCTCTTTGTTCAATTCTAGGAATAAACATCAAAGAAGCTCTAAGAAAGAAAATCCCTGAAAAAAAATACATAATATAAGAAGTATACGGATTCATAAAGCCAAAATCAAATTTGTAATAAATGCCAAGAGGAAAGAGAGCCATTATTACAAAAACAACAATTACTCCCAAACAAGAAAGTGCAGAAGGGAAAAGATTGCCTTGTCCTATGACTTTATTAATTAAATCTTGTTTATTCTCCCCTGGCCATAAACCTCCTTGCATCCAATACATATGTATTTTTGCAACAGCACTCATAACAATAAAAATATAAAACGTAAGTAAGGTAATAATCATAGTTTTTCCTAAAGTAAGTATGAAATTTTATCTGTTTATTTATTAGTATTGCTTAAGAAAGGATGTGAGCTTGCATTATTGCTTTTTCCTAAATTTTGCTGGCGATTAATTATGAGTAGAAATAAAAAACTTATCATTTTTATTTAGCTACTTACATTATCCTTACATTTTATTTTGTTAAGTTATTTAATTAACTATAAGGATGTTTATGATTTTAAAAAACTTAACACTCAGTCTTAAAACTACCATTATTTTGGGTCTTGTTCTTTCTTTATGCCTTTTGGCATTTAATGTATTTTCCGTTATTTATACAAAAAACTTGATTATTAACAAAGTACAAACTCAATTAAAGACACGATTACATGAAATTGAGCAAAGTATTGTGGGTTATGATGAATTGTTAAAAGATACTGCGAATTCTTTATATGTTTCTTTTGATGAACAGTTTGATGAGATTATGATTAATCCCAAACGACTAATCAAAGTAAATGAAGTTGAAACACCTTTATTAGCAAGTGATGGGATGGCCTTAAATAATAAATTTCATTTTGTTGATAACTTTACGAGTATTCAAGGTGCAACAGCATCTATTTATGCAAGAACAGGTGATGACTTTGTGATTATTTCAACATCAGTTCGTGATGAAAATAATAAAAGAATTCAAGGAAATAAACTTGATAAAAACTCTAAAGTTTATAAAACAATTCTTCAAGCAAAAAAAGCGTACTCACATGAACATTGGGTAAATAATGATTATATGGCAGTGTATAATCCAATAATAAAAAATGATAAAGTTATTGGTATTTTAGCAGTAGGGTACAATTATACAAGTAGTTTTTCAAATCTTAAAAAACGTCTAAAAAATGTAAAAATAGGTGAAAGTGGGTTTTTGTATATACTTGATACTAAAATTAAAAATCAAGCGAAGGTCTTATTGCATCCACATTTAGAGGGTAAAAATTTATTCAATAGCAAAGATGAAAATGGAAAACATTTTGTAAAAAACATGTACAAAAATACTATGGGTTATGAAAATTATCTGGGAAAAGATAAAGTCGAAAAAACTGCTTTTTATGAAAATTATGATGAACGAAATTGGAAAATAGTATTGGGTGCAGTGCAAAAAGACTTTTTAAAAGAAAGCACAGAATTCTCATATATACTCGGTTTATTGAGTTTTGTTCTAATTGTTTTAATCATTTTGTTTATATATTTGATTATTAAAAAACTAGTTATCATCCCTTTACATAATTTACAAGATGGGCTTGAAGAGTTTTTTGATTTTTTAAACAATAAAATTGAGAATACTAACTTAATTAAAATTTCATCAAATGATGAATTAGGAGTGATGTCTTCTTTAATTAATACGAATATTCAACAAATAAAAGAAAATATTTCCATTGATAAAAAACTTATTCAAAATACCTTGGATGTTGCAAATAAAGTAAAACTAGGTTATTTAGATTCTTTAATTAAAACAAAGTCAAACAATCCCTTATTAAATGAATTAAAAGACGTTGTAAATTCTATGTTACAAAGTATTCAAAACAATATATTTAATGTGCAAAGTGTACTTTCATCGTATTCTTCTAGCGATTATACTAAACGTGTATTAATAAATAATATGCAAGCACAAATTAAAAAGCTTTATGAAGATACAAATACCTTAGGTATTGTTTCTTCTTCAATGTTATTACAAAATTTAAACAATGGGTATTCTTTAAAAGACAATTCCATTACCTTATCAAGTCTGACAAAAAAACTAAGTTCTTCTTCTACTACACAAGCTGCATCCCTAGAAGAAACAGCTGCCAGTATAGAAGAATTAAGTGCTACTATGAATACGAATAAAACAAGTATGAATAATATGTCAAATAATGCAAAAACGCTACAAGGCTCTATTGTATCAGGGCAGGAACTTGCATCTAAAACCGCAATCGCAATGGATTCGATTAATTCTCAAACTCAAGCTATTGCTCAAGCAATTATAGTAATAGATCAAATAGCATTTCAAACCAATATTTTATCTTTAAATGCGGCGGTAGAAGCAGCAACTGCAGGAGAAGCTGGAAAAGGTTTTGCAGTTGTAGCACAAGAAGTACGTAATCTTGCCTCACGCTCAGCTGATGCTGCAAAAGAAATCAAAGCACTTGTTGAAAATGCCACTGCCAAAGCAGAAGAAGGAAAAGATATTTCACAAGATATGATTAAAGGGTATGTAGAACTTAATGAAAATGTAAATACAACTACCTCCTTAATTGAAGGTGTTTTACTTAATTTTAATGAACAAGTTATTGGAATTAATCAAATTAATGATGCAGTAGCTTCTTTAGATACAATGACGCAAGAAAATGCCAGTATTGCATCAAAAGCAGAAGAAATAGCAAATATCACAGATAACTTAGCAGGGCAAATTGTTGAAGAGTCTTTATCTAAAAACTTTGATGGTAAAAAGAGTTAAACGCTTGAAATAAAAAAACTACTTTTTAGTAGTTTTTTTAAAAATTCCCTAAACCTGAATATTTAATGCCTGATAATTCTGCCATACTTTTATGCCAAGTTGCTAAGTCATTTTTATTAAATTGATTTAAGTGATTATGCCCACAGGCTCTTGCCATTACCTTCATAAGCTCATTAGAAGCTTCAAAAAAGTTTTGCAGTTGTTTTGATGCTTTGTTTATATTAAGTTTTCTTCTTAAATCTTCTTTTTGAGTCGCTACGCCAACAGGACAATTATTTGAATTACACATACGTGCTCCAATACAGCCTATTGCTTGCATAGCGCTATTAGAAAGAGCAATACCATCTGCTCCTAAAGCCAATGCTTTAACAAAATCAATTGGAACTCTTAAGCCTCCTGTAATTATTAAAGTAACTCTTCCACTTGCTTTTTGTTTGTCTAAATAAGCACGTGCACGCGCTAGTGCAGGAATAGTTGGTACTGAAATATGGTCTCTAAACATTAGAGGTGCAGCACCTGTTCCTCCACCTCTTCCATCTAAAATAATATAATCTGCACTTGCATCTAAAGCAAATTGAATATCTTTTTCTATGTGATTTGCAGAAAGTTTAAAGCCAATTGGAATTCCTCCTGTAATTTCACGGACTCTGTCCGCAAACTTCTTAAAATCAGCAGGAGTATTTAAATCTTTAAAAGTAGGCGGTGAAATAGCCTCAACTCCTTCTTCTAAACCACGAACCAAAGAAATCTTGCCTTTATTCTTAGCTCCAGGAAGATGTCCTCCTGTTCCAGTTTTAGCACCTTGACCTCCTTTAAAATGAAAAGCTTGTACTTTTTCTAATAATTCTTCTTTATATCCAAAAGCAGCACTTGCAAATTCATAAAAATAGCGTGTATTTTCTTCTTGCTCTTCACTTAACATGCCTCCTTCTCCAGAACAAATACCAGTGCCTGCTAACTGCGCTCCTTTTGCTAAAGAAATTTTGGCTTCTTCGCTAAGGGCACCAAAACTCATATCTGAAACAAATAAGGGAAGCTCAAGAACAAGAGGTTTTTTACATTGGGGGCCAATAATAAGTTTACTAGCAACGTTTACATCTTCAAATAAGGGTTTTGTATGTATTTGGGCTGCCATGATTTGTATTTCATCCCAATGAGGTAAGAGATGTCTTGGAACACCCATAGATGTCATTTCACCATGATGCCCAAACTCATTAAGACCATCTTTGGCCAATTGATGAATAAAAGCAAGGCTAGGTTCTTCAAGGGTATTAACGCCAAGGGGAATTGTATTTGTATCTTTTTTCTTTAGTGGACCTTCTTTTCCAATCAAATCTTTACTTAAAGAGCTATGTGTTCCATCACAATAAGGAGCATTATTGCTCTGTTTACAGGCGCAAAGAAGTTCACTTGTACTTTCTTTTGCTTTGAAAACCAGGGGTTTAAAGCTACTACCACGATGTGTTCCATCACAAAAAGGTTGTTTATTGGATTTACCACAGCTGCAGTAATAATATTCCTCTTCTTTTTTAAGAGTTACTTTAATAGGTTTAGTATCTGAAATTATTGCTTGGTCTTGCATAAAGAATCCTTTAATAAATTTAAATAAGTTTATATTAAATAACCTTATAAATTATTAAGAAGAAAGGATTAGTGAGATGTCTTTAGTTTATTAAAATAAAAACAAGAAAATTTTATTTTCTTGTTTTTATTTAGCTTAAAACAGTGACTTTAAGTAAAGCATAAATAGCACTTAAATAAATACACGTAATAATAATGTATTCAATTTTTGTAGATTCTCCTGTTATATAGAAGTTTGACGCATCATTATTGACTACATTCTTTTTTGACATAGCCATATTATATTGCGAAATAAGTGCGTAACAAATTAGAGTAACAATTGAAGCAGAACGTATAATCGTTAAATTTAAATCTCCAGCTGTTCCAAATATAATGGCTAATAAAATAGCATATAATAAATATGAGTTCATTAAAATATTAGAAAATTTTTCCATAGTAGATCCTTAAAAAGTATTTATTAGTATACTCAAAAAAAGTTTATAATTCAAGTTTTTTTAATTTAATACTATAATAATTTACTTTAAGTTAAATTTGATTTAATAAAAAACTTCTGCTCTTAAATATTACTTTGATACAATGCGTTTATAAAATAAAGGAGCGCTTGCGTGAAATTAAAAATATTATTAGGGTCTTTATTCTTAGGCTTACTTTTTACAGCGTGTGGAAACAAACAAAAAGATTATGAGGCAGAAATTAAAAACATTCCTAATGAAACAGTAGCTGATATGTTTACAAAAAAAATAGCACGAACCTTACCTGCTAAGTACAAACAAGGTACATTAAAACTTGATATGCAAAAAGCCTATTCAAAAGGCGATGATATGTATTTTACTGGTGTTATTTCTAATTTTGTTCAAGTACAAAAAGAAGAACATTTATTGGTGAAAAGTATTTGTTCTGATACTGCTTTTAGAGCCATGTTTAATAAAGGAATCAAGGTGCATTATATAATTTCTAAAAACTTTGTAGAAGAGGACCATATTAACTACGATATTACAAAACAAGTATGTAAAGATGCTGGTTTTGATACAGAACTTTTATTAAAGTAATATATTCAAAAAATAAATAATCTTACTTTTTAGGCTGTATTATTTTTTTATAGTTTGAGAAGTTGGTGCATTTTGAAGCAGTTTATTATAATTAGAAGCTGCTTCTCTTGCTCCGCCCATATTATCAGATAAGACAGCATATAAAATAATTAAGAAGAAAATGATAAATGCATATTTCATGATATCTACCTTTCTTTACATATTTTAGCTAAAACTGGGGCTAGTTAAAAGATAAAATAAAACTACATTTTTTTAATAAGCCTATATATCAAAAGAAGATATACTTGCAAAAACAAAACAAGAGAGTAAAAATGAGCAATAAAACAAAACATATACTAGTTATAATTATTGCTTTTTTCCCCATAGCATATTTAACAATTTCATCTGCCATGGAAAATAATTACAGTTTTTTAGAAGCGCTTCAATTCTCTTCCCTTATCATTTTTATCTTCGGTTTTTTCTTGTATGTATTTACTTTAATTACTTTTCAAATGTTTTTTGGACTTAAGGTTCGTAAGTCACATGTAAATGAAGACAAAGATAAAGAATAAACTAAGCCTATCAAGACTTAATAAGCATCTTTTCTCTTTTCTTGAACAATATATAAGCAAGCCCTACACTAAGAGCTAAGCTTACAAAAACAAGAAAAAAAGCTATTGAAGAATTTAAATTCAAGGTACTTGCTAGATAACTAGCGCTTAAAGAAGAAATTGAAAAGTTCAAAGCAGAAAACAAACCAGCTGCTTGCCCTGCATTTATTTTAAAATCTTTTAAGGCATATGCAGGGCAAGCACTTAAAAAAACAGTACAACCCATTGCGTTAAAAACCATGGGAATTATAAATGTTTGCCAAGTATCATATGCGCTTAAGGCTATACCTAAACTTCCTCCTATGAAATAAGCAAGAACAGCAAAACTAAGCGTTTTTTTAAGACCAAATTTTTCAACAAAAATAGGTACAGAAAAACTTCCAATCATAAAAATACAAGCAATTGACATAAACATATAGCCAAAATCAATTTTGCTAATATCTAAATGCCCTATTAAATATAAGGGTGCAACTGTTATATAAAACATAATTCCTAAAAAACCTATAATAGATAAAAAAAGATAAACAAGAAAGTTTTCATTTTTTAATATATTGCTATAGGATGCAAGAAAACCTTGTTTGTTTAAAACCTTGTCTTTTTTTGTTTTTACAAGGGTTTCTGCACTTAATACATAAACCCATAAAATACTCACTAATCCTACAAAAGTAAATACTAAAAACAAATATTGCCAGTCATTGTTTTGTAAAAGAAAAGCTCCTATTAAAGGAGCAGAAATGGGAATAATTGCTAAAAAGCCATTTAAATAACTGTAGGCTTTTGTAAGTTTTATACCATCGAAGGTATCTCTAATAATTGCGAAAATTGCCGTAAAACAAGCAGATCCTCCAAAGCTTTGTAAGGCTCTGTATAATAAAAATAAATCCGCATCTTCTTCCTTAACAAAAGAAATCAAATAAGCAAAAAGAGTGAAAAATACCAAGCCTAAAAGGGCGACTTTTCTTCGTCCAATTATATCTGCAATTTTTCCCCAAAATAATTGACCCACACCCCAAAATAGTAAGTAAATACTAATGGCATATTTTTCAATATCAGGAGAGTTGAAATATGCTTGTATATCATTTAATGCAGGCAAAAATAGATCTACTCCTAGAGGTAAAAGAGTAAATAAGGGTAGGGTGAAAAGAAGCGTAAAAAAAATAGATTCACTGCTCTTGTGTTTTAGTATTTTATGTATATGTTTCATTTGTTTCCTACTAAATTAATAAAATTATTGATATGTTTTGTTATATTAGCACCTAAATCAAATTCTTTGACACTGAAGGAATAAAACATCATTCCATCCGCAGTCATCAGTAAAGATTGTGAAAATTCTAAGGCTTCTTTTTTAAGTAGTTTTTTATTGATTGCATCTTCTATTATTTCTTTTATGATTAACTGTAAATTATCAAAATAATACTTATTTAAATTGCCTATGTTTTTATTGTTAAAGTTTTGATAAATTACAAAATATTCTTTGTACAAACTCAAGTTATTTGACCTTTTTTTATTTGTATTAATATAGGTGTCAAAAACAAGATATAAATTCTTTTCATATCCTAAAGATAAATCCAAATTGTTTTTGCATTCTTGAATGTATTCTTGTGTGATTAATAACAAAACATAATAAATAGCTTCATCTTTGGAAGAGAAATAATTGTAAAAGGAACTTTTTCCAATTTTGTGCTCTTTTATAAATGCATCGATAGAAAAACGCTTGATGCCCATTTTTATAATAGAATCATAAACCATAAGACCTAGTTCTTCTCTTCTTTGGTCTTTATTTACAAGCTTTGGTGCCATTTTATTCCTTGATAGACTAACCGTCCATAAAAGAATAGTATAAGTTTGATAATAAAAGGATTAATAAGGACGCTAGGTCCCTATATTGAATTTATTTTGAGTTTTGTAGTTCTTTGATGAGTTTGTTTGTATTTCTAGAAGATAAAATAATAGATAGAATAATAAGAAAAAAAGCAAAAGCAAAAGCTACTTGTATTTGTCTATTTGTTATTAAAACAGTATTGTTTTTTTCTTTTGTTTGTGCAGAGCTTTTATTTTGCACAGCTTTATTTTTAAAGCCCGTTTTAGGTTCAATTCCAGCTTTTATGATTCTATGCCCTGAACCTGCATCAAGTACCACTTGATAAAGTTCACTAGGTATTTCTACTCTTAGTTCACTTGATTCAGGAAGCCTTTTTTTATAAAGTACTTTTCCATCATTAAGTGCTTCTAGTATAATCAAAGCCCCTTGTGCTTTTTGACCTGTGCTAAAGGCTCCTTCAATACTAATGGTATTATCTTCATTTGAAAATACATTTAACAATAAAGTATGAGCATAAATATATGGGCCAAACAGTATTGATAAAATTATTATAAGTTTACGATTCATTAGTTAATCCTTTGTATTTTTTATTCCAGAAGTATTGGGGCTTTTCTCTTGTAGTAGGAAGTTTATAAGAAATAATAAGAAGTATTAGTCCTAATAAAAAAAGTGTTATATCTACGCTTAAAATACTTGTCATATTCTTTTTATACAAATCCAAAGCAGAAAAACCAGAAGAGATAAAATGAATAAAAGGAGCAATGATAAATAAAACTCCTGCTAAACCTAAAAATTCTTTAGATGCCTTATAAGAACTAAGACGATAAAAAGACCAGCTTAGTGTTGCAAGCCATGCATTAAAAAAGAGTGCTTGTTGTACAAAAATCCTATTGTTCATATCAAAAGGCAAGAGCCACTGAAGATTAAAGAGCAAAGCCGTTGCAGGCAAAACTCCTATCATTAAAGCTAAAGAAAATTTTCCAAACCCATGATAAAAAGGAATCTTTTCATCAAATACTTTTGCTTGTTTTTCCAACCAATGCATAACTCCAAAAGCAATCGCAAAACAAGAAAGCAGCATTAAAAAAGAAACAAAAACTTTTGTAAATATATCTACCCCATAAAGTAGGTGCAAAAAATACAAAGAATCAGTAAGTAGAACGCTCCATGACCTATCTAGGACTCTAATGTTTTTAATAACAGACGCATCTACGGCACTTAAGATTATTTTTGGCCTGTTATAAATTCCATTCAAAAAAGGTTTATAAGGGTTATATCCTACAAACTCAACTCTTGCTGTTTTATCTTTCCAGTTGATTAGTTTTAATTCTTCTACATTTAATTGGGGATTTATTTCTTTTGCTTTTTTTAGAAGGACAGAGATACTTAGCATTTTTACGTTTATATTGGCACTCTTTACACTTTTTTCTTTTGGCATTAAAACAGGACGAACCAGAGCAAAAACATTGTTTTTTTCGCCCTTGCTTATATAACTTGCAAGTGGAGCTGCCCCTTTAAACCCCACATTCATAAAAGCTCCTGTTAAGGTAATAAGAAAAAGTGGAATACACGTAAGAATAAAAAGATTACGATGAAGTTTTGAAAAAGAAGCTTTTTGATTTTTACCATTTTTTTGAAATTTAATATAAACTAAAAGAAGAAGCCCTCCTACAATTAAAAACATGACTCCAACAGCTACAAAACCAAAAAGAAGGCGTCCATAAATTGAAAAAAATTGTCCATAATGCATTTGATTTAAAAAGAATGCAAGTTTTGAGTTCTTGCCTTCATTCTCTTGTTTTAAACCTGTATTTGGGTTATAAATCTGTTCTTCAATAAACTGATGGCTTATTCTTAAAGCAGGATCGTTTTTATACCCAGGTAATTTAATTTTTATATTATTCTTTGGAAAATCTGGATTAGAAATAACAGTATCAATAATAGATGAATAATTAATTTCTTTAGTATTATTGACCTCAAAATGTCTTGATGGTTTTTCCCAAACTTGAATGAAAGGAAGAAAAATCGCAAACATTCCAAAAAATAAGCAGATGTACATGAATAAAGAAAGAAAAATCCCAAGACTGGTATGTGCTCTTAAAAGGCGTTGTTTAAATAGTTTTACTGTTGGTTCTTGCATTTTAGCTCATTTGTGATAAAAAAAGTGAAAATATAAATACAGGTATTATTACACGAAGTAAGGCACTTAGTTTACTCGGCGCTAAAACTATCCATAAAGCGGAACAGGCCCAAACAAAAGTGTAAAATAATACAAATACAACAACTAAGTCCAAAAATGAACCAGGAGAAACAAAAAGAAGAACCATCATTCCTAAATAAGTAACAATCAAAGCACCAAAAATAGCAAGAAGAGTTCTAAACAAACCTATTTTTTTGCCAGATTTTTCTGGGGTAATAAAATTATAATACATCTCTTTTATAGAGATCATTGATGTCCTTTTAAGCAAGTAAATTTTTCTTCTAAAGTGAAAATAAGATTCCTAAAGGAATCTTATTTATTAAAGTAGCTTAGGTTTAGAATTTGTAAGATAATTTAATTTTGTAGTTTCTTCCTGTTTCATTAGATG
>Ga0209395_1001076_pt1 | contig 39247 bp, 36 predicted proteins | sample GOMGulsemesocosm_3_FD_184635 | JGI IMG/M metagenome (GOLD analysis project Ga0209395, IMG submission 184635) | Methane-oxidizing microbial communities from mesocosms in the Gulf of Mexico - GOM9D Gulf of Mexico (SPAdes) (version 2) | ecosystem: Environmental > Aquatic > Marine > Cold seeps...
AAAGATAGAAGAGCCTTCATAATATTTCTGTGCCCCTAATCCCAACATTAAAGCTATTCTTTTTCCTTTTATTAAATCAATGAAAGTATGAATATCTTCAAGCTTCAAATCCAGAGTTTTTATATAAGAATTAATACTACGTTTACAAGCCAGTTCATGAAATGACTGACCTTCATGTTTCTTAATAAATTCCCTGTCTTCTAAGTTATTTAAATAAATCATTTGAGTTAATAATAAAGCCAATTCATGATCTGTTTTTGGTTTAACTTGTAAATGCAAGGCTGATTTCTTAGCTATTGGAGTAGACATAGGATCAATTGTAATAAAAATCTTATCTTTTACAAGTTTATACATATGAGAAGAAGTCACAGAGAAGTTTCTTCCCCAGCAAATAATCACATCAGCATTTAACAAATATTCTAAAGGAGGATTAACATTTGCTCCACCTCTTGATGTTTCTAGGGCATGTGAGCCAATATTATCGCATAATCCCCCCTGAGTGAAATCAGAGCCATATTTTGCAAAGAATGTCTTAGGATAAGACTGCATAACACCTAAGTTACCACTGCCTTTGTAGTATAAGGTTTTTTTTGCCTCATATTCTTTTAGCTTTTTAACAAGTATTTCTAAAGCACTGTTTAAGGGAATGGCTTTTTTTTCATAATAAGCAGAAGAAAAAGTTTCTTCTTTTAAAAGCTTAGCAAAATTAACACACAGTTTTTTATTTGTAGGAATATGAGTAGAACTTGCCTTTATAGCTCCTTCATTGTATGTTGCCTCACACGTATCAAAACAATCTAAGGGGCAAGCAATAGTATTATTTGAATTCAATTTTTACAAGCTTTGAGAATAAATCAACGTTTGGCATTATAATAACAGCCTTATACGAAGAAATATGTTTTTCATCAGCTACTTTAAAAATTTTGGAAATTTTCAAATCACTTTTAAGGTCATTAATATAAATGTCTTGTTTTAAAATATTCTGTGCTTCCAAAATTGGAATAAAAATTTCTAACTTACCTGCTGATAAATCTTTACTTTCATACAATACATTACCAGGGTTAACATAATCCCCTTTTTTTACTGAGATATTGAAAATATAATTATTTTTTTCATAGAGTTTTTTATTTTTAATTTTATCTTCCAGCGAAAATATTTTAATATTCAAATCTGCTTTATTGGATTTTAAATTAATGTATTTTAATTTTTGATTTTCTTTTTCAAAAATAGATTTTGAAGATACTCTTTTTAGCCTTGCATAGTTTTTCTCTTCAATGTTTATCATCTCATTTAATAAAAGCATTTTATTTTTACTTTCTTTTAAATCAATTAAATCCAAAGAGTTATCAATTTGAATAATCAACGATTCATTAGCAAATTTACCTTCTAAAGCATCATTAGAAAAAGTGATTTTTCCACTAACTGCTGCTTTTATTACATAAGAATTTAAGGCTTCTACTTTCGAATAGTATTCTTGCGCAGAAACACTCACATACAAAAGAACAAATATTATTATTTTTTTCACACTTCGCCTTTTTTTTCTAATTTTTTTATTAATATTAAAATATCTTTTTTGATATCTTTATACTTATTTTCTTCGCATTTTTCAAGCTTGTAAATATATTCATCTAATAAAGGGGATTTTAAAATATATACTGCCAAAATATTTAACAAGTGTTTTTTTGAAGAAGCATTATTTATTTTTTTGTACAGACTTGATTCTATGTTTTTTTTATTTTTAATTGTAACGAGTTTATATAAACAAAAGATTAATACTGCAAACAACATGCCAAGGAAGAAAAAAACAGCCTTTTCTAATATTTTATTATGCGTTTTTTGATTCTCGCTCTTTTTTATGATTTTTACTTTTTCAAGAATACTTTTGTTTTTTATTTTTTCAACATAAACGTTATAGGCTTTTGTTTTAATTTCTTTTATGCTTTTCGTATTTTTATCAAAATAACGCAAGGCATAAGAAGGAATAATAAAATCTTCATTGGAAAGAAAAGAAAATGTTTTAGTATAAGATACATGATATTTCCCAGCAAGAAACTCTTTTTTTACATCAGCTTTATTCTCAAAAACAGTAGTATTTTTAATATTGAATGTAATATCACTTAGGTCATCAATATTACCATAACCCTCAATTTTAATTTGATAAGAAAGTGCTTCATTTTCTTTTAGCTTATTTTTATTAATATTAGAATTTATGGAGAAATTACCTATTAACGTAATATCTTTGGGTAAGGCTTTAACGTCAATACTAAGAGAATTTGAATAAATATTTAGTTTTTTACTTGCATTAGAAAATAATGAAAAAGCATTATTATCATCAAGAATTTGTAAGTTTACTTTTAACGCAGGAATTATTATTTTTCCAACTTTTTGAGGAAAAAGCAAAAATGGGATTTCTTGTACAATATAAGAACCTTCTTCATATTGTTTAGAAGAGCTTAGTTGTTTAAACCAAAAATTATCAAAACGAGGCGTTTCAAGCGATGAATCAAGAATTTGAGAGTTTTTTCTGTATTTAAAAATAAGGGTTAAAAGCGTATCTTCTCCAACATATAAGTCTTTTTTTGATGCCTTAATACTTAAATCAAAATTATTATTTTTGGTTTTAATAATTTTTTCTTTACTTATCTTTTTTTCTTTTGAATACACTGTTTTTCCATCAAGTACAAAAGCAAAAGATGGAATAATAAAATCATTTTGTGGATAAATTAGAAATTGACGAACTTGTTTTTTTGTTATAGTCCCATTAATATTAGAATAACTTGATTGTTTTGAGGTATTTTTCACATCATATGAGGCTATATTTTTAATACTTGGAAAAACAATTTCTTGTGCACTTACTTCATAGTTAATTATAAACGCTTCATTCTCATAAAAAGTATTTTCTGAACTTAGCGTTATGTTTGAAAAAGCACTGATGAAAAATAATCCTAAGGAAAACCCTATTTTAAACAATGATATCATTAAAACTCCAAAGTACCTTCAATTGCAAAGTTTGCTTTAGCATCTAACTCAGCATGAGATAAAACAGCTACATTAAGCCCAAATTTTTCATATATATCGGATACTCTCTTACGTAAACTAGGCTCAACTACTAAAGATACTTTTGAAAATCCTTTTTGCTCAAGACCTTCTATTAATTCTTTGGTTTTTGTAACAAGGGAATTAATCTCACCAATTGATAACATTAACTGAGTTACACCGTGTTGTTCTTGTAATTTTGAAACAAAACTTTGCTCAATTTCTGGTTTTAGGGTAACAATATGTAAAATACCGTCATTGTCTTTAAACCGTTGAGTAATCAATCTAAATAATTTAGCACGTACATGTTCTAACAATACATCCGGCGCTTTTGTGAACTCAGCAATATCAGCAATTGCTTCAACAATAGTAAGCATATCAATAATAGGAATGTTTTCATGCAATAAATCTTTACATACTTTTAATAGTATTCCATAAGAAGTAACTTTCATAGCTTCTTCTACAACAATAGGAAAATCTGCTTTTAAAGCATTCACCATGTCAACAATATCTTGTCGTGTTAGAATGTCTTCTGCATGCTGTTTAATTAATTCAGATAAGTGAGTAGAAATAATTGTAGGAGCATCTACAACAGTAAAACCTTTCATTAATGCTTCTTCTTTTGAAACTTCATCAATCCAAACTGCATCCAAACCAAAAACAGGTTCTTTTACTTTTAAACCTTTCAAATTTGCTTTAGGATCTCCACCCATTGCTAAAAAACGATCAATTTCAACGCGACCAGTAGAAATAGGTATTCGCTTTAAATTCAATTTATATTCATTCGGGTTTAATAAAGAATCATCAGAAATTCTAATTTGTGGAATAATAAAACCCAGTTCTGTAGCAATGGTTTTACGAATTCCTCTAATCTTATCTAATAATTCAGAATTCCCTTGTACTAATTTTAATAAACGAATTCCAAGTTTTAACTCTAAGACTTCCATTTTCATAATAGTATCAATAAGTTCTTTTTCGCTTGGCTTATTATCTTGTGCCTGCTGTTTCTTTTTACTAACTTCAGCTGCTGATGCTCTTGTTCCTGTTTCTGCTTTTCTTTGTTGAAAAAATCTGGTGATGGCATTATCACTGTTATTTTCAACCATTGCGATAATGACTCCAAAGGAAATCATCAAAAAACCTAAAGACATTAGTACACCAATTGGAAAACCAGGTAATAAACCAAATAACATCATAGAAATTCCTACAAGAATTAATGCTTTTGAGTCTTTAACCAATTGTTTAATTGTTTGATCTGCAAATCTTTCTTCATCCATGTTTGAACGTGTAATAATAATAGCTGTTGCTGTTGATAAGATTAATGCAGGAAGTTGTGCTACTAATCCATCTCCAATGGTTAAAATTGTATAAATTTCGCCACTTTCACTTATACTTAAGTCGTGTTGGAAAAAACCTATTAATAAACCACCAATTAAATTTACAAAAGTAATAATGATACCTGCTACGGCATCTCCTTTTACAAACTTAGAAGATCCATCCATAGCCCCATAAAAAGTAGATTCAGAAATTAGTGCACGTCTTCGTTTTTGAGCTTCTATATCATCAATAAAACCTGCATTTAAATCCGCATCAATTGCCATTTGTTTTCCAGGCATAGAGTCAAGTGTAAATCTAGCAGTAACTTCTGCAACTCTTGTGGCACCTTTGGTTACAACCATGAAATTAATTAATACTAAAATAATAAATATAATAATACCAATAACCATATTTCCACCAACAACAAACTCACCAAAAGCAGCAATAATATCAGAGACTGCATCTGGCCCATTATGCCCTTCACTTAAAATAGAACGCGTAGTTGCTATATTTAAAGATAAGCGAAACAGTGCAAAAATAAGTATTAAAGTAGGAAAGGTGGTTAAATCAGAAGGTTTTTGAATATAAAGCGATATTAATAAAATTAATAAAGACAAAGACAAAGAGATTACCAGAAAAAAATCCAGCATCATCTTTGGTAAAGGGACTATAATGATTGTTAATATTGCAATAAAAAGTGCAACAACAATTAAATCTTTTGAAAAAAACTTTTTAAAACCCATTTATTCTGTTAAACCCTAATTAAGATAATTTACTAATGACATACTGTTTAAACGATTTATCGTTGAGTACAAAGAAACAAAAGTTAATTCTAAAGCTTTAGCTTCAATCGCAATTTTAGCAGGATCAGCAGAAGAAACATCCGTATAAAAAATATTAAATTGGGTTAATTTTGTAGACAAACGCTCCAAAGATAACTCAAATACTTTATTTCTAGCTCCCAAATCTGAATGCGCCTGATTTACGGCATCAAAAGATTCTGTAATTTCTTCTAAACCTTCTCCCATTGCTTCTACATCATTACTTTTAAGCGCTTCTATTATTTCATCTAAGGTATCAAAAATATTTTTTTTCACTTCAAAAATAGGATTTGCTAGTTCTTTAGTTCCACCAGAATCTAAATTAACAGTTCCAACTGAAGTAGTAATAAATTCACCATCATTTCCCGTTTTTAAAACCGAGAAATATTCTTCTGTTTTTCCATCAGAATTAAATTTATATAATTTATTTTTTTCATCATCATCAATGCTACCATTACCGTTCGCATCATGAAATTTCCATTCATTCCCATCATTATCAATTACTCGGTTTTCATCTTCTTTAAAAAGAATTTGTGCACCGGCAGTTTCAGAAGGTATATGTAAAGAAAAACTTGGTTTAGTTATCGTTTTAGTACCACCTGAGTCCAAATTAACTGTATTAGTTACGGAAGAAACAATGAATTCTCCTCTAGTACTTCCTACTATTACATCAAAGTACTCTTCTGTTTTTCCATTTAAATCGTACTTATAAAGTTTTGTTTTTTCATTATCGTCCACTTTTCCATTATCATTTGTATCTGAAAACTTCCATTCATTCCCGAGTTCATCAATAATACGACCTTCATTTTCTTTAAATGACAATTGACTTCCTGCAGTTAAAACAATATCATGACTTTTTTCATAAGCAACACTAGAAGTATAAAAAGTAACGTTAACTAATTCTTTAGTTCCGCCTGTATCTAAATTAACGCTACTTACTTCAGTTGTCATATATTCATTTTCAGTACCTGTAGGTAAAACAGAAAAATACTCATCTGTTTTTCCATTACTGTCATATTTATATAATTTCTTTTTCTCATTATCTTCAATAAGTCCTGAGTTATTTGAATCAACAAACTTCCATTCATTACCATCTTGATCAACAATTCTTTCTTCCCCATAAGTGAAAACCAACTGGGACTCACTAGAAGGTGTTTCATCAAGAACATACATTATTTTATCAACACTTTCTTGTACAGCATTTGTATCACTGTAAACTCTAGAAATAGAACTTGTTGTAAATTCGTTTGCATTACTTGTGGATAGAATAGGATAATATTCATCCGTTTTTACATTATTATCAAATTTGTATAATTTGTTTGTATCAACACCAGTTGTTGAATCATTATCACCATCCGCATTATCGATGTCTATAAACTTCCATTCATTTCCATCTTCATCAACAATTCGTTCACCAGGACTTTTAAATACAAGCTGCATATTATTATCATAATCTACACTACTTGCATCTGTTAATACAATAGAAAAAGAGGGATTAGGAATAGTTAAATTTCCTCCACCATCTATTTGCACAGCATTCAAACTACCAAGACTTACAGTTGTAATATACTCATTAGGATTTCCTCCTGGAATAACTGCTAAAGATTCAGTAGTTCTTCCATTAGCATCAAACTTATACAAGGCATTTTTGTCAATACCTGTAGTAATATCGTTATCTCCATCAGCATTATCATGATCTATAAATTTCCATTCATTTCCATTTTCATCAACAATTCTATCTGTAGTATCATCAAAAGTAAGTTTATCACTACTTTCAAAAAACTCGTGAGACAAATCATTTGAAGACAAAGAATGCATTGTTTTAGAAGCATCAGGGCTTGTACTTTCCTGTACAATAAAAAAAGTAGGATCAGTTAATGTTTTACTAGGGCCAGAATCCGATTGAACGGCATTGTTAGCTCCAATTTTTGCGTAGGTTTCATACTCATCTGTATTACCAGTACTTTTTACATAAAAAAACTCTTCAGTTTTTCCATTAGCATCATACTTATACAATTTAGTATTTTCAGAACCATCAATAAGTCCATTATTATCACTGTCTGAAAACTTCCAAATATTACCATCATTATCAATAATTTTATCACTACTTACATTAAAAATTAAAGAAGAATCTTTTTCGAAGTCTTGTACCATTGTTTGAGTATAGGTTATTTCAGAAGTAATATCTGAATTATCATCTAAGACTGTAGAAACAGAAAAATTCATCATATCAAAACCATTAACACCTTTATCACGGTAAGATCCATATTCAACAGCAACTTCTCTTAAATAACCATCTCCCTCGTAAGTAACTTTTCCAGTACTTGGATCTTGGGAAAATGGTTTAATTGTACTGTTTGAACCTGCAAATAAATACTCACCTTCAATTCTTTCATTTGCAAGCATTAGCATATTTTCTTTAACACCTTCAAGCTGAACAGCAATTGTGGCACGCTCAGTTGCACCACTAGTGTCATTAAGTGCTTTAAGAAGTTCTGATTTAACGTATTCTAAAAGTGTTTTCATAGAAGCCAAGGCAGAGTCAGAATTTGAATTTTGGGCTGTTGTTTTTTCTACTTGAAAGCTAATTCCCTCATAAACTGTAATTTTATCTTGAACATAAATTTCACGAGCAAAGACCTGGGTATCATCACTTCCTCTGTCAATTAATTTACCAGAACTTTGTTGGTAGGACAATTGTGTTTGTGCTTTATTTAAATTATCCAATCTAAATATAGTACTACTTGTTAAATCAATCATTTTAGAACCTCCATAAAAAGTTTTGAAATGTCATCAAAACTGTATTTATCTTGAGTATTTTGAACCAGAAATTCACGGATTTTATTTTTTTTAGCTAATGCTGCATCCAATTCTTTATCCATTCCAGGTTTATAGGCACCCACACGTATTAGAACTTCATTCTCTTTTATTAATGATAATACTCTTTTTAACTTTAAAAAGCCATTATAATGTGCAGGACTAACGACTTTGTCCATTACCCTAGAAGCAGATTTAAGAAGATCAATAGGAGGATAAAAACCTTGTTCTGTTAATTCTCTTGTTAATACAATATGACCATCCAAAATAGACCTACTTTGATCTGAAATAGGATCATTTAAATCATCTCCATCTATTAAAACGGTAAAAAATGCAGTAATTGAACCCTTGTCATTGTTACCAGCTCTCTCCATTAATTGAGGCAATAAAGCAAAAACAGAAGGTGGATAACCTCTTGAAACAGGAGGTTCTCCAGTGCTTAATCCTATTTCTCTTTGTGCCATTGCAAACCTGGTAACTGAATCCATAATCAATAAAACATCATGCCCTTTATCTCTAAAAAATTCTGCAATTGCCATAGCGGTAAAAGCACCATATTTACGCATTAATGCAGACTCATCCGAGGTTGCTACTACCATAATGGTATTTTCAAGATTATTGTTTAAATTGTAATGAATAAACTCAGGGATTTCTCTTCCTCTCTCCCCTATTAAAGCAATTACTTTTATTTGGGCTTCGCTTCCTTTTACAATCATACCCATTAAGGTGGACTTCCCAACACCAGAACCTGCAAAAATTCCTACCTTTTGACCTTTTCCAGCTGTTAGCATTGAATCAATTGCTTTTACACCAGTTGCGAGTCTTTTATCAATAATACCTCGATCAAGTGCTCTCATCGGTACTTTATTAATAGAAGAGTTCTCTTCCAAATCAGTAATTTTACCTTTATTGTCTATTTCTTCTCCCAAAGCATTAACTACACGTCCAAGCATTCCATAACCACATTTTACACTCAAACCTTCTTTTTGCAAATATACCTTATCATGAATTCTAAAGCCTTCTATAAAAGAAAAGGGCACAATGGTAAAATTCTCACTTGAAATAGTGGCTACCATTCCTAAAACAGTATAAATATGTTGCTCTGATTCAATTTTAACGATATCACCGACCGCAACTTCAACACCAACTGCAGTAATTGTAGTTGTACTAATATATTCAATTCTACCAAAAGGAACAATTAGATTATCAGCATCCATATTGTTAATTAATTGTTCTAAATCAATCATTACAGTTCATCACACATTTTTTTATACAAAGAATCTTTTGTATCTTGAACACTTTTACATTTTAATAAAAACTCTTCTTTTTGATTCTTATTATCTAAACTTTCGTATAATTTCATTAAGTCATAATAAATCTGAACCAAATCATTGTTTTTAATTCGTCTTGTATTAATTAATGCTTCTTTTAAATATCTAATGGCTTCTTCTTTATTATTTTTTTTTCTCTCATATCTCGAAAGTTCCATTTCAACAAAAGGTGAATAAACATAAGCTTTTACTTCATTTTGTTTCAAATAAAGCTTTTTTAAGTAGGAAAGAGATTCTTTGATTTTATTTCTCTGACTTAAATGTAAAAAGTACTGATAATAAAAATCAATAATTACGGGGTTATTTTCATTGTTTTTGATATATTGTTCATTGTATTTTGCATATAAAAAAAACTTATCTAATAATAAATCATTGTTTTTTTCATTAATAATGACAAAACGATGTAAAAACTCTTCACTTAAAACTTTATCATCATTAACCATATCTACTTTTGCAGAGAAATCTAAAGCTTCATCTAAAAGACCCAAACTATGAGACATTCGTTCTAAGTACAAATAAATATTAGCATCCCTACTTCTCAAGAAAGTTTCTTTAACTAATTTAAAAGCTCTTTCATAAGGAACTTCTATTAAACATTCAAAAAACTTATACTTTATATCATCGTTTTTAATTAATTTAATTAAGGTTTCTTTTCTTGTTGTTTGTAAGACTTTATTTAAATCCATACATCTGTGTTTTTCTAAATACTGTTGAATCATTAGGTGATGAACTTCATCAAAAATCACATCCATACTTTCATAACCAAAACGTTTTGCAATAGAGTTTGAAATACTTCGGTAAATTTTTTTAATTTTTAAAATGTATTCAAATTTCTCTTCTTTTTTTAAATTAAGAAGCTCTTGCAAAAGTATTTTTTGTCTCATAGATTCTGATTTTTCATATTTTTTTGCCATAATAGCAGGAGAGATTTTTCCCTCTCTCATTAATATTTCATCAATATAAATCTTTGATTTTTGTGTATAAATTCCATTAGGAAATTCATTCAAAATATCCTTATATAACTCATTGGCTTTAAATAAATAATAGTTAGTACGATCGTACATTAACATATAGGTATTTGCAAGTTTATATTTAAAATCTTCTATTACTTCTGGTTTTTTAGCACGAAGTAATAATTCTTGTAAAATTTCAACAGCAAATTCAGGCATATTTGCACGAACAAGTTTATTTACTTTCTCAATTGCTAAATAAGAATCCTGTGAATAATAATCAATATTTTTTATCAAAACCTTAGAAATTAAATCATAGGCCTTGTCTTTTTGTCCACTTAATACATAAATATCAAAAAGTTCATCAGCAACAATGGTAGCCACTAGTACATCTTTTGTTTGTGTCAGTATTTCATATAAAATTCGAATAGATTTTTTATATTGTTTGGTATGCTTATATACTTTTGACAAATATATTTTTCCATAAGCTTTTGTTTTTTCATTGTCAAAGTTATCTATAATAATTTTTGCAAAATATTTTGCATCTTTTATTTTATTAGAATCTAATTTTAATTCAACCAAGAGCATATAGGCCTTTGATAAATCATCTTCATGAATATCTGAGCTGTTAATTGCTTTTTCAAGAACCTTGGCACCATCAAAAACATGCCTTTTTGTTTTTTTCTTTAATGAAAGTTCTGCATATAAAAGAATAATATCTGATTGTAATACATTAATTTTATTTAAAGCCATCAAGGCTTTAATTTCTCCATAAGCTTCATCAATTTTACCGTCTTTTGCAATTTGTCTTATATTTAATATTGCATCAAAACCATCAACTATTTTTTGTTTTTGTCTTTGTGAAATTTGATTCCCACTTTGATCAATAAAAGAATAATAAAAATCTTTTTTTGCGAATAAAGTACTTATCAAACAAATACCAAGTAAAAATAATCTCACATTCATCCTTTACTTATTTTTTCAGTTCATATATATAGGTGAAAATTTCAGCAATTGCTTTGAAAAATTCTTCGGGTATACTTTGATCAATTTCAAGTTGATCATGTAATGCACGCGCAAGTGCAGGATTTTCTATAATTGGAATATTATTTTCATTGGCAATATCTTTTATTTTAATTGCTAGAAAATCAATTCCTTTTGCGACAATTAAAGGCGAAGCATTAACTGCTTTATCGTATTTTAAAGCCACTGCATAATGTGTTGGATTTGTAATAATTACATCCGCATCAGGAACACTTTGCATCATTCTTTGCTGAGCCATTTTCATTTGTAATTTACGGATACGACCTTTAACTAAAGGATCTCCCTCCATATTTTTGTACTCATCCTTAATTTCTTGTTTACTCATCTTCAATGATTTAATATAAAAGTGTTTTGTGAAGAAAAAATCCATTATAGCAAAAATTATTATAATAAGTAAAATGGCCGCTAAAAAATAGCTTATCAAAATTATCATTGATTCTAAAGAAGCATAAAATTCTTTATCCATCATTGATAAAAATGCTTCGCCTGTTAATAAAAATAATAAACACATAGCTACAATAATCACAAACAATTTTGCAGTTAATTTTAAAGCTTCAATGACTTTTTTAAGTGCAAATAAACTTTTTAATCCTTTTAAAGGATTTATTTTACCAATATCTAGTTTCAATGGATTCATTACAAAACCAAACTGAGCCCAGTTTCCAATAAGTACTAAAACTACAATTAATACAAAAAGAGGTGATAAAGCAACTAACATTGTGGTTAACGAGGCATCAAACAAAGAAAAATAAGCAGGTCCATTCATCTCTTCACCAATTAAATCAAAAGAAAAGTACATTAAATTCTTAATACTATTGGTAGTATGAGTAGAAAAAAATAATAAATAAACAGAGCCAAGGGTTAAGGTTAAAGCCCCTACAACTTCTGCTGATTTACCAACATTTCCTTCTTTTCTGGCATCTTCAACCTTTTTATCGGTGGGTTCTTCTGTTTTATCATCTTCTGAAGCCATAAAAATCCCTAAGTAAATTTATTAGTAAAATAATCAATAAAATTCTGTGCGAATATATCAAAACCTAAGAGCATAAAAATAAAAATCAATGCAAACTTTAATTGAAAGGTAATAACAAAAGGGGAAAAAGCAGGCATTGCTTTTGTTCCATAACCATAATAAATATCCATTATAAAAGAGATAAAAAATAAAGGAAGAGCAAAAGAAAAAGCAAATGCAAACATTCTATTAATTTCTAACATTGCAAATTCAATTCCATCAAAAGAAAAGACATCAAAAGCACCTAAAGTAACCATAGAAAAACTTTTTACCATCATAACAATAGTCATTTCATACATAGATGTTTCAAAAAACAAGGCCAATGAAATCAAATACAAAAACCTTGATACCACACCATCGTTTGAACCAGATGCAGGATCAAACATTGTAGCCATGGATAAAGCCGTTGCATAAGAGATAAAATCTCCAATAATTCTAACGGCAGAAAAAATAATATTGAATAAAAATGCGGCAAAAAAACCTAATGACAATTCGCTTAATAAGGACAAAAGAAAAACATCATTTTTCGTAATACTTTGTGTATCAAAACCAACAAAGGAATATAAAAATACACTAAAAAACAATGCTAAGGATAATCTTACTTTCATTGGAATACTTTTATGTCCAAAAACTGGCATAAAAACAACAAATGCTAAAATACGAGCAAAGAGTAAAAGAAATTTATATAAAAAGTCCTCACTTAATAAAGCGATCAGTGTTTCCATTACATATAGTTTTGATTATTCTCTAAAGACTCAGCACTTACATTATTACTTAAACCTTCTAAAATTTCACTGGTAGAATTTTTTGTTTCTTTTTCTTTTTCTTGTTTACTACCCTCACCTTGCATATTAAAATCAAGTGAAAATTCACTTTCATCTAAGAAACTATTAGAAAGAGCAGAACGTAAAGTATCTTCATTTTCATTCATGGCTTCAAGGGTATTTTGATTAGACATATTTAAAGAAATACTCAAACCACTTTCTCTATCATGTTTCATAATTACAGAGATTGAACCCAAGGTAGAAGGATTTAAAAGCATTCTAAATGCAGTTACCGGAGGCTTATAGTTTTCATACATTTTTTTAGCAATATCTGACATCAAAGATGAAACATTTTGTCTAGCTGATATAATTTTAGTTTCCAAAGTATTTAAATTATGTCCAGATACATTTAAAGTAACATCGGGTAAATCATTTAGTTCATTTTCTATAATATTAGCATTAACTGTTCCTAAGATATTCTCAATATTTGTTTTAAGAATATTTTTTGAAAATGCTAACTTATCTAAAATTAGATCTTTGCTTAAAACTTTATTTTCTGATTTCTTTGAGTCTAACTTTACTTCTTTTAAATCAAGTTCTAAGCTTTTTGCAACCGTTTTAAGTGTATCAATATTTTTATTTTCAACAATTGATTTTTTGTTTTCAGATAAAGTTTGTATTTCTTGTCTGCTTACAACTCTTTGTTGGGAAGAGAGAAATATATTACTTAATAAACTTTCTTTTGATGCCTTTACATCAATTTTTTCATTAATTAAAGTAACTTTTTCACTGTTTTTATCTAAGCTATTTTCTATTTTTGATTCATTTTTGATTATATTCTTACTTAAAATTTCTTCTTTAGTGACTTTGATTTTTTCAAGTGGTAAATCCTCATTAGAGAGTTTTGCAAATTCATTTGCTGCATTCTTATTCGTAGTATTCTCATTTACTTTAAGATTTTTCTCACTTTGTAAAGGGTTCTCTTTTGTTTCATTATTTAGTACTTTTTCAGAAATATTGTTTTTTCTTTTTACTTCGCTGCTATCTTTAAAATTTCCTGCTTTTTCATCCTTAAGCAAACTATCATTGATATTTTTAGAATCATTTTTTATTTTTTTTTCTTCACTCAAATCGCTCTTAATACTTTTTACCGTACTAGTAGTATCAGTTACTTGGACTTTTTCTTCTTTTACATTTTTACTTGAGAGAACATTAGTGCTACTTATTATGTTTTTATCATTTTTTAAAGGACTGTCGTTATTCACAACTTCTTTAAGCTCTGAAGTGACAGTTTTATCAAGAATCTCATTTGATTTTTTATTTAATACATCTACTTTTTCATCTTTGTTTTCATTTCTAAGATCAAGAATATTTTCTTTTTTTATATCAAGACTTTTAGAATCTACTTTTAAAGCATCTCCTTCTACCTTCACAGAAGAAGTAATTGAATCTGCATTATTCTTACTTAGAGTAACTTTTTTATCATCTTTACTATTATCAATGGAAGATAGGGACTGCTTACTGCTTTTCTCTAAGTGAGTAATATTTTGCTTTTTTTCTGTTTTTTCGCTTACGTCTACGTTTTCTTTTATACTTTTAATTGACTCATTTTTATCTAGCTCATCCGTTTTAATATTTTTTGAATTTTCAGGTTGCTCAGATTTTACAGATTTTTCAGGCTTTTCAGATTTTTCAAGGCTCTGCTTGCTACTATCATTTTTGCTGATTTTTGCATCTTGAATGATACTTTTTATATCTGTAGTATTCGAACTTGTTTTAATACTATCATTTATTTTCGTATTTGCATTTTTATTTGTAGTATCTGCATCCTTGCTTTTATTACTTTGATTATTGGAATCAAGTGTTTTAATATTTTCATTTATTTTAATACTTGGATCATTTTTAATATTTTTTTCAACTTTAAGAGTATCATTACTAGAACTTTGTTCAGATTTTACTATTTTAGAAGAAGTAGATTCATTATTGTTTTTTATTTCTGATTTATCATTTTGAGAAATTTTTTCTTTCGTTTCTAAAATTAACTTATCTAATAAAGAAGATGTTCCAATAGTTTTGCTTTTCGATGAGAAATCTGTGTCTGCTTTTTGAACATTTTTGTTGCTTTTATCACTGGGGCTAACCTTATTTTCTTTTTGGGCAGAAATGCTTTTTTTAGTATCATTTAGAAGTTGGTCAAATAAGGACAAGCCTTCTTTTGGACTTGTTTTATTGCTTGTTTTTACAGAAGAAACAGTGGCTTTATTATCTACAAATATATCCAGTTTTTTATCCATCATTTAATCTTATTGTCTTAATATTTCTAAGGTTTTTTTATCAATGTCTTTGTGTGCAGTAAAAGATGCAACATTGGCCTCATAAGATCTCATTGCTTCAATTAAATCAACCATTTCAATAACAGGATTAATATTAGGATAAGCAACATAACCATCTTTATTTGCATCTGGGTGAGCAGGTTCATATCTCATAATAGGATCATCTTTAGATTCTATTATTGTTTTAACACCAACACCTCTTAAAGATAAATCTTGATTCAAGTTCATCGACATTTCACTGTCATTTTTATTTGTTTTATTACCCGCTTGCAATAATAGATCTTCAAAAACAACATGCTGCTTTTTATATGGTCCACCATCAGTTGTGTGAGTCGTTTTTGCATTTGCTATATTGGAAGAAACAACATTAATTCTAGTTCGTTGAGCACCCATACCAGATGTTGCAATATTATATCCGTCAAAAAATCCCATGTTAATCTCCTATATTTGCATTCTCATAATTTCTTTATATGAGCCTAAAGCTTTATTCTTAACTTCTAAAGCAAGTTTTAGTGTACTCTCAGCTTTTGTAATTTGGGCAACTGCTTCTTGAAGATTAGGAACATCCCCAGTAGCGATTCCTCTCATAGCATTGTATCCATCTACTTGAGTTTTATTAACATCCTCAATTGCATTCTTAAGAATATCATCAAAAGATTTACCTTGCACTTGTTGATTATTTGTTAAATCATTTTTAGCTAAAGAAAGAGTGCTTAAATTATTTAAAGAATTTATTTCCATTTAAGATCCTTATTTTGTATTTTCTGTTTTACTTGAAGAAATTTGAATTTCACTTAATAATGAATCAATGCGTTCACTTTGATAGTTAAAATCCAATTCACTTTTTTTATTATCTAAAGAGAATAATAAAATTATCATCGATAACATAAGATTAGTTATTCCTTTTAATGCGATTGTTACACCAATTACACCTAAAATCATTTCTAAAGGTGAGAATAATTCTGCATTAATAACAAAGAAAACTGAGGTTCCAAAAAAACCGCTTGCAATATATAACCTGAATAAACCAGAGTTAATCATATTTTGTGTAAATCTTTCTACTATCACGAACACATCCATGAAGCAGCAAAAACAGTAAAAATTATTTTTATAAAAAAAAGATTCACCTGATTTACCTTTATATAATTGTTTTAAGTAAAGCATTAATAATTTGGTTAAGTTCTTTACTTACTTGGTCGTTTTTAAATTCTTTTGTGAAGAGTTTTCTTAGCCTTCCTGTTGTTGGAATACACTTAGATGTCGACACATTACCAATATATTCTACCATAAAATTATTGTTTAATCTATTCTTTTTAGCCAAAGAAACCAAAGAATTTGTTATAGATTCCCCAATTTTGTAGTTTTGTGTATGGTTATAGCATAATGTAAGCTTAGATTTATCTTTGGATAACATTTTCATTAAAGCATAAACATCTGTTAAGGCACTGGGGTCTGTTGTAGTAATAGCTAAGATATTTGGAGAAATAGCTAAAAACTCTTTTACATACTCATTTAAACCAGCCCCAGTATCAATTAATAGAAAATCAAAACGATTTAAAGCAAGTAAATCTTTTACAATTCTTGTAAAAACAAAAGAGCTGTTATTTTTACTGTATTGATAACCACTTTTCCCTGCAATTAAAGTAATATTTTCATATTTTGTTTTTAATAATACGCGTTCTAGTTTTGCTTTACCTTCTATATAATCAAATAAGGTAGCAGAAGGCTTTAAGTCAAGTAATACTTGCATATTAGCCAAACCAATGTCAGCATCCAGAATAGCTACCTTATACCCTTTAGAGGCAAGAACATAAGCGATATTTGCTGAGAATGTTGATTTCCCAACACCTCCTTTTCCTGAAGTAATAGTAAGAAGTTTAGTACGTGATTTTACACTACTAATACTACTTTCTTCTTTCCTTGATGCTAAATTAATTAATTTATGTGCTTGTGTTGAAATAGAATTAAACATTTATCTTCTTACCAGTTTACATTGGGAAAAACACTCGATTAAATAAGAAGCGTCTGCAACAATAAGATCATCAGGTACATTTTGGCCAATAGAAAAATACATAATTGATTTTTTTGTTTTATGAGAAAAAGAAATTAAATTTCCAAAACTTTTTGTTTCATCCAGTTTAGTAAACGTTAAATAATTAATATTCAAGCGTGAATAATTCGTATAAATATCTAAAAGATCGCTTTGTTTTACGTTAGCGGGTAAAACTAGGATTTTATCAATAGGAATTTCATCCACTCTGTCTTGATACTCATTAATCATTTCAATTTTATCTACATCATATTGGCTAGATCCAGCTGTATCTATAAAGATATAATTACAATCTTTTAGTCTCAATAGTGCTTCTACTAATTCTTCTGGTTTTTTAACTACTTCTAAAGGCAAACGCATAATATTTGTATAGGCTTGTAATTGCTCAATAGCACCTACTCTAAAAGAATCCAAAGTAATAATACCAACTTTATAGTTCTGGCCTAATTTATAAGCATAACGCGCAGCAAGTTTTGCAATTGTAGTTGTTTTACCAACGCCAGTTGGTCCAACCATCATCATGATTTTACGCTGATGCTTACGTAAGGGAACTTCATGTTTAACAGGTATAATTCTTCGTAAAATCAATTTGAAAAAATCTTTTACTTTTTTATTATTGGATTTCATTTGAACAGGAAATTGTTTAATCGTCTTTTTCATAATTGTATATGTCATCTCTTGATCAAATTCATTTTTTTCAAATAAATTGTACATTTCAGCAAATTCTATTGGTATAGTTAAATCAAAAAGTTGTGATTTAGGATGCCACAAGGACTGTTGTACTTGAGCAATAGAGTCTTGCATTTTTAAGATTTCTGTCCTAAAATCATATACTGAAGCAGCAAACTTTTTATCTTTTTTATTATTGTGGACATCATCACTCTTAGTAATAATTTTTTTTGTAAATTTAGGTTCAAACTTAGCATCGTATTCATCTTCTAAAGCAACCATAACTTCATACATATCTTCGCCATTATCCGCTTTTGAAGATATTTTTTTTGTAGAAATTACAATAGCTTCTTCTCCGCACTCTTCTTGAGCTTTTTTTAAAGCAATGGTAGGAGTTCTTCCTAAAAAAGAGAGCATATTCATTTATTTTGTCCATTCTTGTAAATCTTTTTTAATTTTCCATTGCTTTTTTTAATCGTAATATATTTATCATTCTCAAAAATAATTTTCCCATTTTGTTCAATCTGAATATTCCCAAAATTAAAAATAACAGAATTTTTCTTATACACTTTAACACTGGATTCACAAATAACTGTATTTTTATTAATAAAGTGTTTTGCAATAAATTTGTTACTATCCAATCTTTTAAGGCTCAAAGGTTCACATCTTTTTTTTATTTTTTCAACAGAGAGTAAACGTAAATCTTTTTTTAAAATAGGAGCATTATAAGAAATTTTATTTTTAGCAATTAAAACATCTATAGCATTAAGGTGGCAAAGCATTAAAAGTAAAAAGAGAAAATTAAACCTTAATATCAATAAGTTTTCCTCCATTTTGTTCTGATATTTCATCTACAATATCTTTATACATTTCTTTAATAGGCAAAACAATACTTGCAAGTTTATGGTTTAATGAATACAAGTCTTTTAACTCAGACTCAAGGTTTTCTATTGATTCTTTATAATCTTCAATATTTCCACCTTTTTGAACTTCTTTAACTAATTCTTCATTTAATAATTCTTTTTCATGGCCCAAAGCATCAATCAACTCTTGTTTTGAATCGTTTCTTTTAAGTAAATTTTCGTGTTTTGCTTTTTTTATGTCTTCTATATCATCTATTATAGATTGTTTCATTTTTGCAATAATACTAAGCATGGTATTAATTTTATTATTTATCATTATTATTGCCTTTTTTATTCTCTTTACTCAAAAACTCATAAAGCATATCAGAAATACCAAAACTACCAGCTGAGCTTCGTGAAATTGCATCCGTATACATTCCTTGGAAAATATCAGCTCCAACACCTTCACCTGCAACTTTAGTCTCTTTTAATGATATATCTAATAACTGTTGGGTAAAAAAGGATTCAAAGTCATTGCTTACAGCTCTAATAGCCTTATCTTCAATTTTACTCGCATCTACTTTTTTTAGATTCTCACTGTTTAAATTCGCTAAACTAACATTAGTATTAATATCCATCTTATTCCAACCTATCAAAGAAACTTTCTTCTTCTAGTAAATTACTTTGACTTTCATCAGAGTAAAACTTCATTTCAACTCTTCTATTTTCTGCTGCAACTTCACTTTTTGGGTGAAAAGAAGAATAACCAGATACCTTTAATTGTGCAGGATCAATTCTATTTTTAATTAATTCTTTAACAACTGAAATAGCTCTTAAAGCAGATAAATCCCAGCCGTCTCTTGGCAAGGAATTTCCTGTTACAGTATTTGAATTCGTATGTCCTATGATTTCTATAGAGAAATTTTGAGGCATTGTTCTAATAACTCTTGCAATTTTTGCAATAAATATTTTAGAACTTCTGTTGGCTAATTCATATTCACCTTCTTCAAACATCAAACTCGAAGGAATATCTAACGTAAACTCATTTTTACCCTTAGTTATTTCTAACTGTTCGGTTTCAATATTCGTACTTTGATTAATCTCTTCTAAAATTTCTTCTATTTCAGCTGCGGCTTGCTCATTAACATCAGCGGAATCAGCTTCTTCTGAGCCTGTTGTATCACTGGAACCATGATTTTCTGTATGATCTCTTACATCAGCATTTTGATCTAAAAAACCCATGGCTTTTTTCATTACATCAAAATACTCTTCAACTGTTTTTTTATCCATTACAGCCATAGACAATAAAAGAATAAAAAATGTTAATAATAAAGACATTAAATCACCAAATTGTACCAACCAACCAGGTAAACATTTTTCACATTCCGGACATTTTTTATCAGCCATAAATCAATCTTTATTCGGGTATTTCAACTAAAATTGCATTTAGTTTCATTTTTATATTACCAATAGATTCTTCTGCAGCTATCATTGCCGTACCTGTTATAACTACTTCATTAGCAATCATTTCTACCTTGTGTTTTTGTGCTAACTTACTTTCAATGATACCTGCAAATAATGTACCAAGTAATGCTCCATACATTGTAGTTAATAATGCGACTGCCATAGCTGGCCCAACGGCGGCAGGATCAGATAAATTTGCAAGCATTGCAACAAGACCAACAAGTGTCCCAATCATTCCCATAGCACCTGCTGTTCCTCCAATATTTCCAAATACAGAGATCATTGTACTGTGCCTGATATCCATATGCTCGTTTTTAAGTTCCAACATAGGCACTAAAACATCTGGTTTGGTTCCATCAACTAATAATTGAAAAGCTTCTTTGAAAAAAGGATTTTTTTCTTCAAGAATTTTTTGTTCAATTTGCATTACACCATGTTTTTTGATTTCAGTTGCATAAAAAGTAATTTTTTCTATTAGTTCAGGAAGTGTTTCTACTTTTACTGTATTGAATGCTGCTTTTAATGCAGGTGTAAATCTTTTTAAATCTCCTGCCTCAAATTGTCCAGCAGTAACAGCAGTAGTTCCCCCAATAACAATAATAACAGAAGGAATATCAATATATGGACCAAAACCAACTCCACCTAAAATAATAGCAAGTGCAACAAAACTCCATCCTGCTGCAACCCCAATAACGGTACTCTTATCCATATATTATCCTAATCCGATTTGACTTAAGCGTGTCATTTCATTTCCAATATTTTTAATCTTTAAGCCAAATTTTCCTTCAACTATAACAGCTTCACCTTCACCTATTTTAATTCCATTGACTAAAATTTCTAAAGGTTCATTAACCATTTGTTCAAGTTCAATAATTTCACCAATATCCCAACGTAAAATATCTTTTAATAAAAATATCTTTCTTCCTAAGCGCACACTTAATCTCAGTTTTATATCAAAAAGCAGTTTTAAGTTTTTTGCGGAAGTATCATTTAACAAAGCAGAAACAGAAGAAACTTCACTGCTTAAAGCAGAAGGAGCTTCAGAAGCCGTTGGAATAGGAGCTTCTGGACTTACAGTTTCAGCAGTTTTTTCTACTTCTTTTCCTGTGATTTCACTTATAAAAGGCAATATTATGTCATCAAAATTAATTAATATTGAAACTTTTTCATCGTCCATTGAAATATCAAAATCAAAGGTATTTTCTCCAAAAGGAAGCGTAGAGTTTTCTATTATTGAAGATTTAAGAACTTCAGATTTTATACTTCCAATGTCATCAAAACCTTGAGCATTAACGGAAGTAGAAATAGAGCCACAGACATTTGAGATAATTTCATTAATTGCATCTGCAATTTCATCATCAATATGCTCTTTTAAGTCTCCCATTCCACCTAACATTAAGTATTCAAATTTTGTTGCACTACTTGTAGGAATATAAAATTTCCAATTACTTATTGTATCTTTAAATGAAAACTTAATTGCAACTTCTATACTTTGAGTAGAACTAATATTTGAAGCACTTGCTTCATTAGTCCCATTAATTGTAAAGGTTTTTGATAATAACTGTTCTAAAGTATTAGAAAGTTCTTCTTTAATAATATTTGATAAATCTGATGCCAATCTTAACCTTTATCTAACACATCAGCAACTTTTGCTAATAAATGCGCTTTTACTTTCATCATATCTTCCGTAGGAAAGCGATATTCAGCCTCACCTCTGGTAACTTTAATGAAAAAATCTTGTGAAGCTTTGTTATAACCGAACTTAACATTATCGATTATAATTTCATTGGGTAAATCAACAGGAACTTCTTTATTCGCTTTTTTGTGTTCTTCATTGTCTTTTACTTTAGGGTTATCATCAACCTCAGGAACTTTTTGTACTTTTTCAACATTGTTTAGTTTTGCATTTTCAATATCAGGTATTCTTCCAACTTCCATAATAGCCTCCTATTCTCAATATCTTATAACAATTATTATACCAAAATAAAATTAAAATAATTATGTTTTAATATAAATAAGAAAATAGCAATAAAAAATTGCCTCAACTATTTAGAAAAAAATAAAGCCTTAGAGAGATTCTAAATATAAATCAAAATTTTTCAAAGAAAAATCAATCAAAGAATCGTGGTAAGGACCCTTAAAATACTGTGTTGCACTGGAAATTTTCAAATCTTGAATCAATTGAACTCCTGTCAAAAAATCTGCATCCTGGTCATTTAAAATAGCCTTAATAAGTGAAACTTGTATAGAAGCATCTGCATATTGGTTTGATTGCAATAAAGCTGCTACTATTAAGTACATTGTGTATTTATCTTCTAAACCATAACTTGCTTGTAATTTTTCAAGAATTTCAATTGTTTCTTGTGATTTTCCTTTATGCAGTTTAAGTAAAGCTTTTGTTCTTAAATAAGAAGGAGTTGTTTTTCCTGTAATATCTAAATGAGCTCTATCAAATAGACTAAGAGCTTTTAAAATATCAACATAAAATGAAGTAATAATTAAAGGACCTTCTAAAAAGTTATTATTAAGAACCAAAGGAATACTGTCTTGTAATCGTATACGATAAGCAAAGTCACTCTCCCCTTTTTGTTTAATGCTTAATTTAAGTAAATAAACAAGAGGATCTCTATAATAATCTTTTAACAAGGGTTCTTTTATTGTAAGCTCACCTTTTTTCATACTGTCTAAAAATGATAAAGATTTGTAAAAGACAGAATGTTCATAATCTTTAGAATTTCCTTTTACATTAAATTTCTCATCCATAAATAATTTATATAAACTGTGTCCAAAATAAACAAATAATCCATCATTTGACTTAACATTACTTTGAATATATTCTTTATCTCTTACTTTTAGGTGTATTTTATCTGCTGTTATTAGTGTCATAACGGCATAAAGTTTATTTCCAGGATTAAGTTTATAGGCTTTTTCAAAGTATTTAAAGGCATTGTGATAATCATTTATTTGTCCATAACAAAGGGCTAAATTGTAGTATACATAGGATTTTGTATCTTCTTTTATAAACTCTTTTAATTTCTTAATTCTAATAATTGGATCATCTTTTATTATATTCAAAAAATTAATATTATAATCTAACATTTCTTCTAAAGAATCCAAATTCTGACGTGATTTGAATATAAATCCTTTTGCAGAATCATAAATAATTTCTTCATTATCAGAAAAGATAAAAGGAGCAAAATAAATAACATAATCAATCATACGATCTTTTGAAAAATTTTTAATAAAAGAAAAATATTCTTTACTGCTAAATTTATTTTTATTAAAATACATTTTTAAAGGCATACTTAAATTAGCAGAGAATATTGATTTTTTCTTGTTTATAAGTGCTAGGTGCTCTTTTAGTTTAACAATTTCATTGGCTTTTAAATCTCTAAAAACCATTAACCAAAGAATTTTATGTTTTTTATCTAAATTAATAGTATTTTCATAAGCGCGTTGTAAAAATATCTCTGCTTGAATATAATTTTTTACTTTTAAATGCAACATAGCCGTTTTTAAATGAAGAGGGAACTGCATTGTTTTTAGGATTGATATCGCTTTTTTATACTCTTTTAAAATAATATAAGTATCAGCCATCATTCGTTTAGAATGCTCACTCATATTTTTATTTTTACGTCCAATGCTAATAATAGCATCCAAATATTTCAATTCATTGGTGATTTGGTATAAATAATATGCAGCACTCATATAAGAATATGTTTGCGTCTTTTTTGCGGCTTTATAATTGTATATTTTATTTAAATAAAGTTTTGCGTTGTGAATAGAGTTTAATTTATAATAAGCAATACCAATGTTTAAAAAAGAAGGAATTTGTATTACTTGTGCTGTTCGTTTTAAAATGGCAATGGATTTTTCATATTCTTCTTTTTCTAGAAGAAGAACTGCTTTATTGAATTCGACTTGTAAAGTCATATCTTCTTGATTCTTCTTTAGTTTATCGTACTTAATAACGATATCCGGAGTAGAATCTGTTAAACTTTTATTTTCATTTTTTGCACTTAAGGTACTTAAACAAAGAAATAAACATAAAAATTTAAAAATATTTTTATTCATATTAGACCATTGTATTAACTTGAGAATACAATTCTTCAATTCTTTTTTCTAAAACAACAACCTTACCTTTGATATTGTTATTCTCTATGCGTAATTCTTGAGCTTCATCTCTAGCACTTTGTAAATTATCATGATTTGCTTTCATGGCAGTAGCATCAGATTTTAATTGATTTTCAAGTTTTTTTACCAAACTATGATATCTATCACCATCTTCGCTTAATAAGTTTTTTTCTTCATTTACTTTTCGGTATAAGGTTTTATAAACACTCATACTCGAAAAAAAATACATTGATAAAACACCTAATATCATCACTAATACAAGATTTTCCAAGTTTGTTTCCTTCTTATATAAAGAGCCAAAGCTCTTTATTATATATTATCGTTTTAAGGCTATTAATGTTGTTAATAGTGAATCTGCTGTAGTAATTGATTTTGCATTGGCTTCAAAAGCTCTTTGAAATACCATTAGGTTAACCAAACTCTCAGATAAATCAGCTGTTGATAACTCTAAAGATTTAGACTCTATTAAAGCTGTTTTATTATTGTTTACATTAAAGATAGCATCGCCTGAATTATTGGTTTTTTGATACAAGTTATCTCCAATTGCTTCTAAACCACGCATATTGTTAAACTTAGCAACTGAAATTTGACCAATAGCATATTCTGCACCATCTTGTTTCATAGTTACTAAACCTGTTTCATCTACTGAAAATTCACCAAAAGCACTGTCTGAAATGCTTAATGTATCTAATCTTAACTGTAAGGAATCTTGTGTAGTAGTTTGATCAATAGTAGTAACGATTTCCATAAATTCAGCCCCAGCACCTTGACGCCCAGAATAATCTGCATTTTTATCTAAAAGACCTATTCCTTGGGTAAGAGTATTAGTAGTAATAACTAACTTTGATGTAGTCATACTATCGGTGCTGTTAACTGCTGTCATTGTTAAAAGCTTTGAAGCACTATCATAGGTAACTTTTGAACCTGATAATGCTGCAATAGCTGCACCTAGTGCATCTGCATCTGCATAAGATCCTGGATTAATTTGTACATTTGTAGCAGTTCCATTGTCATTATACGTAAGTACCACAGTTTCATTTGTAGTTAAAGGAAAAGTAAAAGTAGCCAAACTAAGTTCAGATTTATCTGGACCATCAATAGTAAGACTAGCAGTATTCATATCTGCTGTTATTACTAGTGCGCTTAAAGTTAAAACACCATTAACATAACTTCCAGTTCCAGGAGATTGAGTATTCGCATATGCTGCCATTGCAACACCTATTTCATCTTGATTGGCAAAGGGTCCATTTAATGTAACAGATCTAGCTGTTCCTGCATCATTATATGCAAGGGCTACACTTGAAACAGGGTAAGAAACTCCTGTATCTGGAAGGTCAATGGTTGCAGTAGAAATAGCTGCAGCATTTCCGTTATTTGTATATCCTATTACACTTGTGTTATTCGTATTCGTTCCATCTGTACCTGTTGTATTTCCTGGTGCAACTGCAATTAACTGCGCACTATTTGCTATAGAAATAATACTAGGTGCAGTTAAAGTAATTGTACCACCTAAATAAGTTGCTAAAGAATCTCCTGAAGCTTCTGCATTTACAGCAGCAACAATAGCAGCACCTAAATCATCTTGTGTTGCAAAAGGTCCCGTTAAAGTTAAACTATGTGGAACAGAAGTATTATTAGCACTTAAAGAATCATTATAATTAAACGTATAGGTCCCAGTTGCTGGAAGCGGATAAACTAAATTAGCAGGAATAGCAACCATTGAGGTATCACTTGCTCCCGCATTGTTAGAATCTGTTGAAGTTGGTGTTGTTGCTGCTGTTGTTGGAGTATAGGTTAATTTAGCAACAGTAGTTGCAGCACCTGATGTATCCGTAAGATTCATAGTATCACCTGCAGGATTTGTTATCGTAAGAGCTCCTGCAGTTTGAGCAATTAAGGCTGCTTTTAATGCCGTAATATCAGCAAAAGGACCCGTTAAATTTATTGTCGTAACAGGTGTACCATCAACTGTATAATCTAACGTTATTGTACCAGCTGTAGGAAAAGTCAAATCATCTGTAGGAAGAGTAAACGTTGAAGTAGTACCCACATCAGTTGAGGCTCCAGATTCAACAGTTGTACCTTCTAAACTTCCACCAGAAACTAAATTAGTTACATTTGATGCCGTTAGCGTTAGTATGCCCCCTGATTCTGCAATTGTAATACTTGAAGTTAAAGCTGTTGAAGCTGTAATTGCTGTTGCAATATCAGCTGCACTGGTGTATGTTCCAGTAGGAAGAGTAATACTTTGTGGACTTCCATCATTATATGTAAATGTGTAAATTCCGGTAATAGGAAAATTAATTCCTGATGTAGCAACGGAAGAAGTATCTGGCGTTCCTGCATTTGGAGTTGAATCTGTTGATGTTACAGATGTTGAAGTTACTGTATTAAGTGCTACTGGTGTATAGGTTGTAACATTTCCTTTTAAGGTACCTGAAAATTCAACATCTGAATTACTGTTCAATGTTTTAACGACTAAGTTTCCATTAATAACTTCTGCTTTAATATAAGAATTTAAATTAATATCATCATTTATTTTTTCAGCTAAATTGTCTAAAACATCTTCTAAGGGAGTTCCAATTATAGACTCAGCTAAGGGACTTGTAGCTGCATCAAGAGTGATATTTTTTTGTAAATCTTTATCATAAATTGAAATACTGTAATCAAATTCTGTAGGAGAAGTAGTCAAAGTAGACGTAGCATTGAATAAAATTCCTAAATCACTTGGTCTGTATACATCTCTTTGTTTTCCAACAATAGCATCAGATAAGGCTTGTTTAGCAGAAGTAACCGCTCCTAAACCACTTCCTTCTTCTGCTGCTGTTTGACTTCCTGAGCTATTAATACTTCCTTGTGTTACTTGCGTTCCTGATACTTCTGCATGTTCTTTACTGGTAAACTCAACGCCAGGAACTAAAGAAGTAATTTGAATCATTCCATGTAAAACATCTAAATCTTTTGTAGAGTCTTTAAAAATATCATCGCTTGAATAGGTATTTCCATAAGGATCCGAACTATCATAATCTTTTCCATTTGTAATTGTAGTAGCTGTATATCCTTGTTTTTCAGAAATTTGATCCGCAAGTCCTTTATAAGTAGCAATTCTACTTGCTGCTAAATCAGCATCTGCATCATCAATAATACCATCACCCGTTAAATCACCTACTGAAGCCGGTGTTAAAGTAGCATCCGCAACTTTGCTAATGAAATCTTGTGCAATTTTATCTCCATTAATAAATACATAAATTTGATCTCCTTCTTTTTTAAGAGTATCTCCTTTAAAGTTTAATTGAGAGACTTGTTTAGTAGAAGTTGAAGATAAAGCATCTGGTTCTGCTTGTAATTTTTCTAACCAAGAAGTATAACTTTGAATTAAAATATCAACATCAGAAGTCTTAGCTGCTTTTGATTTAGCCCCTGCTCCATTGTATATAATATCTGCATCTTTAACTGCTGTTTCACTATAATCAGTAGCTTTGGCAGTTACGGTTTCTATATAGTTTGAGTATTTAACAACTTTTGAAGATAAAAGTTCTGTATATAAATCGGTAAATACAGAGGTATCAGGATTTGTTGAAAGCACGTCTTTTTGTGCATCGATCGGACTCATAGCCCAACCTTGAACTTCATTTCCTTGGGCATCTTGTAAGGTCCCATTATCTCCCATTCTAAAGTTTCCAGCTCTTGTATAAAATACTTCTGCAGTACCCGCAGAACTTTTATTAGATACAGCAAAAAAACCTTCTCCATTTAGAGCCATATCGTAAGCAACACCTGTTTGTTTACGACCCCCTTGAGTAAAGATTTTTTCAGCATCTAATACTTTAGATCCTTTACCAATTTTATCTTGGTACAATTGATCCGCAAAAGAAATTCTTGTTGCTTTATAACCTACAGTATTAACATTTGCAATATTATGCGCTTCATTATCTAAAGCTTTTTGTTGTGTCGCTAGTCCAGAAATACCTGTCCAAAGTGCTGAAATCATGATTTACCCTTTTTGGAATAAAATGTTAAACATTTATATGCTTAAACATTAATATAAAATATATTAATGATTAAACACACTATTTTTTTAAGCCTATTGCTGTTTTTAAAAAATCGTCTGAGGTTGTAATTACTTTTGAATTGGCTTCAAAAGCTTTTTGAAATGTCATTAAACCAAGTAAGTCAGAAGCCACATTAGCAGTACTTAGTTCTAAAGATTTAGAAATAATACTTGTGTTTTCTCCTGAATACAATGGGTCACCTGATTTGCTTGTTGCCATATAATTATTATCTCCAACAGCTACTAAACCCCTGTTATCAGAAAAACGAACCGTAGCTAATTTTGCAATTAAAAACTTAGTTTCTCCATCTTTCATATAAATATTTCCATCTTCAATCTCTAAAGAAGAAAATTGCGTAGAAGAAAGATTTAAACTATCCAGTTGCAGTTGAATAGCTGAAGTAGTAAGACCTTCAACGCTTGCTTTTGTAATTGAGTTTGTAAGTTCTAATAATGTTCCACCTGCTAACTCAATAGCCGTTTGCAAGGCTTCTCTTGAAGAGTCTACAAAACCTAAGCCTGTCCCCAATTTAGCTTCAATAGTATTGCTAATTACAGGAGACAAGGAATTAATAGCAGGACTTGTAAATAAAACTTCTTTCCCTGGAACTAAAACTGTAATATCAAGACTTCCATTTGAATCGACAGTGGCACTTAAGCCTTTTATATTTGAAAGTTTATCGGCAAACAAATTCATAGTAGTATCAGCATTCGTATCAAACTCTTGTTTTACTTCAACCCCATTAACATAAACAGAAACAAAATCACCTGCTTGAACTAAGTTACTTTTTAAAGTGTCAAAATCAATTTTTGTAACTTGTGAATCAGAAGGACTTGAAACATCATTTGCACTGCTAAGATAAAGATTAAGTTTTTGTGCATAATCCGCTTTTAATTCTTCAATATCAACAATAAGCGCACTTTTTGATTTTAAAGAATTACCGCTTACTCCTGTATCAGTAGCAGTAGAATAAAAATCACTGGCTTTCGCATTAATACTGATTGTTTCAGTATTAGATGTAATAAGTGCAGAGCCTAAAAACTGCGTAAAAGTATCATCAAAAGAAGTTGCCCCATCACTTCCCAAAACTTTTGTAGCTGTTGGAAGTACCCCTTGAACTTGTAAGTTATCAGCAGTAAGAAGAAAACCTTCAGGACCCATTTTAAAATTACCTGCTCTTGTATAATAACTTTGATTATCTAAGGTATCTACAGAAATGAAAAAACCATCCCCTTGTATAGCTACATCGTAATCTACACCTGTAGGTTTGACATCCCCTTGCGTGAATACTTTATAAGTACTTTCAACAGAAACACCTTTTCCTATGCCATTCTTATACATTAAATCATCAAATCGCAAATCTGTTTTTTTGTAACTTACTGTATTAACATTTGACAAATCGTTTGCTTGTACATCAATTGCTTTTTCAAAAGCGCTAATACCAGAAATACCGTTAAATAAAGAACCAATCATTTGTTTTCCCTAGAATATTTTAGTAACACTGTTAAAAGGAATAGTTACTAGCTGATCTGAATATACGGCTTGTACACTACCTGCCATCTCAAAACTATAATCACTTGTTTGAGTTACACCTTCACCTTCTGAGTCTAAAATAATAGGTTTATTATTGGCATCTCTTATTACTTCACCTGGATTTTTTAAAGCAATGTAATTACCCGTTGCAGCACCATTGCTGTCCAAAATATTTCCATTAATATCGTAATTAACAACTTTACCATCTTGATCTAAAACTTGATCCTCTAGAAATAATATTTCTTGTGCTCTTACAAAAACTTCTCCATCTGTATTTTCAACAGATCGTACCGTATAAGCTTTGCTTGTTCCAGAATCTGAAACATTTCCATCTTCAATATTTTTACCAATTACATTTGCAGCAGTTGATAAAGCAGATAATGAATAAGAAGTTTGTAAGGATTCCATAGATTTTGCTAAGTCAAGATTTGTTTGAATATTAGACATTTGCATTTGCGTATCCAACATTCTGTTTGAATCCATTGGACTTGTAGGATCTTGTTGTTTCATTTCTTCTAATAAAAGCGTTAAAAAATCCTCATTTGTCAAATTATCATTTGATATCTTCGTTGTATATGAATTTCCAAATGCATCTACGCCGGATTGTGTTTGTACTGATTCTACTGCCATAATAATCTCCTAAATTCTTTCTTCGAAGAAATATCTAACAACGGTATCAGAATCCATTGATTCCTGTACTCTTACTGCTAGTTTTTCTTCCATTACAATGATATCGCCTGTTCCTATAATTCTTGAGTTGACATAAATATCACCACCTGAACCTGCAACTTTATCCAAAGAAACAATATCACCTTCAGATAAATCAAGAAATTCTTTAATGGTTAAATGGGCATTACCAAGCATAACATCAACTTGAATTTCTGCATCAACTAATAAATCGTAATCTCTTTCACTAATATCCATACTTACTTCTTTGCATATTTTTATATATAAAAATTATATCATAAGAAAAGTCTAATTATTTGAAGGAATTGAAAAATACCTAAGAGTAAGGAAGAGTTTAATCTAAAGGAAAGAATTGCGTAAGATGAATAGCATAATTAGCTTAGTGATTCTAAAGATTCTAACATAGTTGAAACTTTTGCTTCAATATTTCCATCAAAATTACCTAAATCACTGGCAATTACAACCCCACCAATTGTCACATTCGTATCATCTACGAGTTCTATATAATCTTGTAAATTGAGATCATTTTTTAAGATTTCATAATCTTTTGGATTTAAATGAATTTTAACTTTTGAAGCCGTTTTTATTTTTAACAATAAATTACTAATGGTTTCTTTAGCAATTTGTGCAGAATTAGCACCAACTTCAATTGCAATTATTTTCTTTGCAATTGCCATAGATGTTTTTAAAAGTTTTGTTTCCATTTGAAAAGAAGCTTGTTCAAAAAATGAGGCATAATGTTTTAAGTCTTTAATAGCTTCAACTACTTGTTTATCAATAACTTGTTGACTAACGCCGTTAGTTGTCATTAGGGTTAGTTGTTTTTTAATATCAGTAACGGAATTAGTAAGCGCTGCAATCTGTAACATCAAAGGCTCATTTTTTTCAGCCACATTACGATGTTCTAGTTTAGCAACATTTTTCATTTTGTCGTTTTGATTAAGTTCACCAGAATTTGAGAAAGTACCTAATTCATAAGAATGTACTTCATTTTCACTTTTTACTACTTTTGCATTTGAATAAACATTATTTTTCATTAGGATTCGTCCATATCTCTTTCAATTGAGCCTTCTTCCATAAGTTTCTGTGCAACATCTAACATCTTTCTTTGAGCAGCTTCAATGTCTTTAATTTTGACTTTATTAAGCATTTCAAATTCTTCATTAAATCTATCACTTGCTCTTTGACTCATAGAAGAAGTAATTTTCTCCATATCTTCTGCTGTAGCATTTTTCATAGCAACTGCAACATCACCTGTGTCAATATTTTGTAAAATTTTCATAATATATTCGCTCTCAAGCTCTAATAAATCTTCAAATACAAACATATTTTCTTTTATCTTAACAGCAAGTCCAGTATCAACCCCATTAATATTTTTTAATATATCTTGAGATTTAGGTCCAAGTCTGTTTAACATATCAGCAACAACTTTAACTCCCCCAACATCAACAATAGAAGAAAGTAAAGATTCAAGTTTTTTCTCTAGAACTTCTGATATTGTTCTTACTACATCAGGAGATACATCTTTAATAGTTGCCATTTGCATAGTAACTTTAACTTTTGTATCTTCTTCTAATTGCATTAATACTTCAGCAGCACCAGAAGGCTCCATATGAGATAAAATAACAGCAATGGTATGAGGAGATTCGTCTTTAATAAAATCACTTAACTGTTTAGGATTAATAGCATCTAAATACGAAAAACTTTGAGCCGCTAATTTCATCCTAGAGAGTTTGGCTAAAACTTCATCTGCTTCACCCTTCCCTAAAGATTTATACAAAATATCTTTTGCATAATCATAACCACCTGAAGAAATAAAGGACTTAGATTTAGTATAGAGGTGAAATTCTGCTAAAATTGCTAATGACATCTCTTTATCAATAGAAGAAAGCTGAGTAATAGCTGTAGATATTTCTTCTACTAAGTTAATAGGTAGATTCTGAAATATTTTAACCGTAGCATCTTCCCCAATTAAAACAAAAAATCTTGCGACCTTGTCTATCATTGGCATACCTCTTAAGAGTTCTTCTCTTCTTTCAACATCCATTTTTAACCTTTAAACTTTGAATCACCTTCTGATAATAACAATTGTATCATATTTGCTATTTCATCGGGATTTTCATGTATTTCTCTGTCCAATTCTTCTATTAAGAGCTCATATTTAGCAGCACTTTCTTCATCCATACCATCTAAAGAAGTTAATATCTGGCTTTTTATTTTGGCTTTTAGCCTGCCTTGTGCACCTGAGATATCAAAATTTTCATTTAAATCAATTTCTACTTCACTGTCATCAACTTTTTTTGCATCTGCTTTATCCCCTAAGATAACAATTTCATGATTTACAATAAATTTTTTATAAAACACAAACAATAAAATAGCTGCAATAATATATTGCACATATTCACCAAAATCTCTCATAAGTGACTTAACTAAGGCAATATCATCTGTACCTTCAGCAGAAGAGGAAGTAATTACATTACCATCTGCATCTAAAGATTGTGCTCCAAGTTCGCTCAAGCCCAAAAATTTAAAATCTCTTACTGTGACCTTATCTCCTCTTTGTTCATCAAACCCAATTGTATCTTCAACAAGAGATACAATAGAAAGTAAAAATTCATCTTTTGATTCTACATCTTTTAAAACACTGCTGTCAAAAGTAACAGCAGCAGTAACTCTTTTAATAGAAGAATAAGCATTGTCTTTTTGGTCAATAACTTTTTTAGATATTTCAAAGTTAAGAATGTTTTTACTTGATTCATTGGAAGATTTTATGTTTCCATTATTTTCTTCATCTCCTGTATTCTCTATATTACTTTGAACACCTGGTATGCCACCTTTTTCTTTTGCGCCACCTTCAGAAGAAGAAATATTCTCATTGGTTTGTGAGCTTCTAATTGTTCCTTCAGGGTCATAAATTTCTTCTTGTACTCTTTTATTAACATAGTCTAAACTCAAAGTTACTCTAGCAACAACTCTTCCAAAACCCACAAAAGGCTCAAGCAAAGCTATTATTTTATTTTCATAATCTTGTTCTAGTCTTTTTTTATATTTATCTTGAACAACGGATTTTTTATTATTTGATTCATCTTCTGATTCTTCTAACAAAGCCCCATCTTGATCTATTAGATTAATATTTTCTATTTTTAAGTTTGACACAGCAGAAGCAATAAAATTCTTAACGCCAATAATTTGTTTTTGTGTTAAAAAGACACCTGGTTTTAATGAAATAACAGCAGAAGCTGTTGGATTTACTTTTCGTTCAGTAAAAATAGTTTCTTTTGGAATTGCTATTTTAACACTTGCACTTAATATACCTACTAAGGATTCTAAAGACCTAGAAAGTTCACCTTCCAAAGCTCTTAAATATTTAACTTTGTTTTCAAAGTTTGTAGTTCCTAAAGAAGATTTTTCAAATATTTCCCAGCCTACATGTTTTGTACCTGATGCTTCAGAGGTTACTAATTTTATTTTTGCAATGTTAATGAATTCTTTTGAAGTTTTTAGGGTTAAGGAGTCTCCATTTCCAGCAATTAAATATTTAATTCCAGCTGCTTCTAGTTCATTTGAAGCGGACATTACTTGACTTTTTGTTAAATTGCTGGCAATAATATAATTTAGCTTTTTATCTTCTGCTTTAACACTTGAATATACAAGTAATCCAATTAAAAGAACAAATAATAAAGAAACTCCACCCATAATAACAGCTCTTTGTGCTGCAGTTAAATTATTTACAAACTTAAAAAGTTGATCCATATAATTATTATCCTATTTAATTTTTAGCTGATGATTCAATAACAGAACGTAGAAGTCTTGAATCCGTTTTAATTGATTGTTGAAGAGCAGAGAATATCATTTGATTTTTTGACATCTCTCCCATTTGAGTATCTAAACTTACATTATTCCCATCATTTTGTTCATCTAAACCTTTTACTTCACGTAAATGTGGTTTATTTGTTTGTTGTTCATTCATATCAAAAGGAATGTGATTTTGATGTGTAATGTTCATCTTTAAATCATTTTTGTCAACTTTTTTCATTTCGTCTTCAAAAACCAACTCTTTTGTTTTGTAATTTGGAGTATTAATATTTGCTATATTTGCTGAAATAACCTTTTGTCTTTCACTTCTAAAACTTAATTGTTCATAAAGAAGTGCTTTTACAGGGCTAATTTCCATTATACCATCCTACCAAGTTTTTGAATTAAACTTCTATTCATTTCATCAATAGTTGTAATTGCTTTTTGAGATTGGGCAAAACTTTTACTGGCATCTATTAAACCAATCATGGTATTTACCATATTTACATTAGATTTTTCAACTGCACCTTGTAATAAAAACCCTTCATTGTTTTCTTGAACTTCTACTTTATTAATATCTTTTGCTCTGTAATAGTTATCACCAAATTTATCCAAATTAGGAAAATCTGTTTTTACAACAGCAATAGTTTGAAGAAAATCATCTTCAGTTGTTATTGCTTCATTATCATTATTTAAAACAAAATTTCCATTTCCATCAACCAATAAAGAGTTATTTAGTACTTTAAAAGAACCATCTCGTGTATACATGACTTCACCATTTTCATTTTGAACTTTAAAAAATGTGTCTTGGTCTTTCAGGGCAAAATCCAATTTATTGCCTGTCATTTCAATGGGACCTAAAGCAGAAGAAATATATTTTTGATCAATTTTAGGTATATTATTTACGGCTGCACTTTCATTCATAATACTTACGTTTGATTCTCGTGCTTCTTTTAAATAATTGTTAAAGGTACCTTCACTTAAACCTTCTTCTTTAAAACCATTTGTATTTGCATTGGCTAAATTATTCGATATTACATCCAAACGATTAATTTGATTAATCATTGCAGCTGCTAATGGGTAAGTACCTTGGTTCATTATTTATCCTTTTGAATATTCATCTATTAGTGATTCTAAGTCATCTGCTCCAACAAGATCTGTTTGAATATCACCGGAAATATGTTTTGCAACTACAATTTCTTTATGTGAATTATCATCTTCAAACAAATTATTTAAGTAGGTTGATAATTTTCTAATAACAGACATCACTCTTTCTATCTTTTGTCTGTTTATATCATTAAATTGCATTAGCTCCATTGCTCCAAATATTTCCATATTTTCATCATCACAATTTTCTAAAACACTTTTACAATTATCATCTAAGGATTTTGCAATATCTAAATTTTCTTTAAACTGTGCAACATTTGGAAATTTAGCATGCAATGTTTCAAGTAATGCAATTTGACTTGAAATAAATTCATCCACAGGTTTTATTTTTTTACTTATTAAATCATTATTATCTAAAACAAGAGACAAGGTATCAAGAATTTTAGATGCTTTTTCTTCCGAATCACTTGCAACTTCACTTAATTGATTAACGACTTGAGTATCTTTATCAACAGGAAAAGGAAATACGCCTTGATCAATCCTTGTCTCTGCCCAGTCTTTTCCAATTTCATCATTATTAGAAGAACTTTCTTGTAGCGTAGGTTCAGATAATATGTCATTCATATTTGTATCATTAATTGAATCGATATCCATACTTAGTTCACTAGCATCATCCGTTGCAATGCTATTAACCAATTCATCAATTGACAATTCTTCTTCGCTTGTTTCATTAGTACTGTTTTCATCAAGCTCAAGCTTAGTATTATTAGAGATATCTTCTTGTATGTTTTCATTCTCATTTAATATTTCAGATACTTCATCCATATTAAGTTCATCATTATTTGAAACGTCAGTTATATCAGAATTAATAAGCTCAGATATTTCATCTTCTGGACTTTTTTCTTCTACTATTTTAATTTCATCATTGTTTACTGTAGGTGAAGGAGTCTCTTCCACTTCGATTCCACTCATTAATGCTTCAATTTCTTCTTGGCTCATACTCATTACAAAACCTTTTAAATATTTTTAATAAATCTACTTTTTATTTTAATACGCCATCTAATTTCTCTTTTAATATTGCAGCATTAAAAGGTTTTACTATATAATTATTTACTCCAGCTTTTAAAGCAGTAATAACTTCCATTTTACCACCTTCAGTTGTAATCATAATAATAGGTGTTTTTTGGTGAGCTCCACCACCACGAATGTTTTTAACCAAATCTAAACCATTCATATTTGGCATATTCCAATCTGTTAGTACGATATCATACTGACCTTTTTGAAGCATTGCCCATGCTACAACACCATCTTCTGCTTCATCAAAATCATCTTTTGAAAAACCTAATTGTTGAACTACATTCCCAATTATTCTTCTCATTGTTGAACTATCATCAACTATTAAAATTTTCATATTATACCTTTGTACTATTCATAATTTATCAATTATATAAAATTTGTATTAAATTTATACTTAATATAGCTAAAATAATTAATGTAATTTATGAAAGTTTAAAAGTTCTTTAAATATAATAATCTTAATTACAAAAGGATTTCTAATGATTAGAGGATTATATACTGCTGCAACGGGTATGAATGCGCAACAACATCAAATAGATGTCACGTCAAATAATATAGCAAATGTTAATACATCTGGATTTAAGAAAGACAGAGCTGAATTTCAAGATTTAATGTATGAATCTTTAAATTACACAGCAGGCCAAACATCTGCAACCACTACAAATCCTACGGGAATGGATGTAGGAATGGGTGTAAGGCTTTCTGGCGTGCAAAAAAGTTTTCTTCCAGGAAATGTTGCCACAACAGGAAATGAATTAGATATTGCAATTGAAGGAGATGGTTTTTTTGCCATAACTTTACCTGATGGAGAAATAGGATATACAAGAAATGGGTCTTTTAAATTTGATGAAGAGGGTGCTATTGTAAATGGAAGTGGTTATAAATTAGAACCAGAAATTGTAATGCCAGATAATGTTATTGACTTGACCATTGGAACAGATGGAACAGTAAGTGCTACGGATTCAACAACAGGAGCTCTTGTAACTTTAGGGCAAATCACTATTGTAGATTTTATTAATCCTGCTGGTTTATCTCCTATTGGAGAAACCATGTTTAAGGCTTCAGCAGCGTCAGGTGATCCAATTGATGGAAATCCAGGAATTGAACAGTTTGGTTCACTAAGACAAGGAATGTTGGAAGGTTCTAATGTATCTTTGGTTACAGAAATGGTTGATTTAATTACTGCACAAAGAGCATATGAAGCCAATTCAAAATCAATTACAACAACAGATGAAATGTTAGATATTGTTAACAGATTGAAAAGTTAATAATTATTAATATGAAGCTTGAAGAATTAAAAAATATACGCAAAGAAAAACTTCTGGCTCATAAGCGGAAAAAAAGAGAGTATTATTTAAAAAATAAAAACAAAGAAAAAAAAGTCGCCCATGATTATGAAAATGATTTAAGTGATTTAAACTTTGATTTTAAAATAAAAGAAATAATTAAGCAGCAAAAAATACATGTAGACTCTAGAAAAGAAAAAATCATTAAAAAAATAACTCAATACAAAAAACAAAAACAAGAGTATTATTTCTTAAATAAGAATAAACGTTTAGAGTACGATAAAGACTACAGAGAAAAGAGAAAAGTAGAGCTAAAAGAATACAGAAAAGTTTATTATGAAAAAAATAAAAAAAGAATATTAGAAAAACAAAAAGAAAAACGAAATTCAAATAAAGATAATTAAATGGCAGAAAATAGCAATACAAATGATTTAGATGAGTTGATGAGCCTTGATAGTGATATACCTCAAGAGGGTAATGAGGATATGAATGAACTAATGGATTTAGATTCTGATTTAAATAACGATTCAAGTGATATGGATGAGCTTATGAATTTAGACAATGATATTGGTGATAATAACATGGATGAATTGATGAATTTGGATTCAAGTGAAATAGAGGAAGATAATACTGATGAACTTATGAATCTTGATGAAGCAAATGAGGACAGTACTGCATCTGTTATGGATGAACTTTCAAATCTGGAAGAAGAGAATACTTCTGATTTAGATGAGCTTATGAATCTGGATGAAGCAAATGAGAATACTTCTGATTTAGATGAGCTTATGAATCTTGATGAAGAAGATAACAATAAAACGCAAGAAATTGAATTAGAGAATCTTGAAAATGATGAATTAGAAAACCTAGATTTCATGTCAGAAGACAAAGAAGAGGAAAATACAAGCTTAGAAGAAGAAGATTTAAGTGAGCTTGGATTAGCCTCTGTTATACAAAATACCAAAGATTCTGCAGATGAAATAAGTACTGATAAAACAGAAGATAAAAAAGACATACAGAAAAAAAAGCCTAATTATATAAAATATTTGATAATTACTCTTGGCGTACTTGCTTCTTTCTCAATAATATTAATAATTTTATATTTTTTAGGATTCTTTGAAAAAGAAAT
>Ga0209395_1001079_pt1 | contig 39146 bp, 31 predicted proteins | sample GOMGulsemesocosm_3_FD_184635 | JGI IMG/M metagenome (GOLD analysis project Ga0209395, IMG submission 184635) | Methane-oxidizing microbial communities from mesocosms in the Gulf of Mexico - GOM9D Gulf of Mexico (SPAdes) (version 2) | ecosystem: Environmental > Aquatic > Marine > Cold seeps...
TGGGGTCATACGCGTCATAGCTAGCCTTCCTTATTATTTTTAACTTCTAAAAGAAGTCATTGCAAGAACCTAGGTTGAACAATCAATGAATAAACCTAGGATGATTCAATAGTGATGATTAAGTGTGACCCAATCATCAGAGGGCCCATTACCCTCAGTTAGCAGCGAGTCGCTGTTTAATATCTAACATCATTAAATCGATAGTAGCCGCAGCCATAAAAAGGTCATAGAACCAGATTCGGGGATTTACCTAGGCCAGAAATACAAATTGGACCAAGATTAATGCACTTGCCTTAGCTAATAAGTTGCTAGTAACACATGAAGGCTGCCGCCTGGCATTCATGTATAAGAGGAAAGGTGATCAGCTACGCGGTAAAACCGCGCAGGGATAGAGCCTCTTTAATAGAATCAAAGAGAGCCAAAAACAGCCAGTGATTCAGGGCTTAAAGTCAGCACATTTTTCAACCAGTAACTGATCGATTAATTGCGCCAATTTTTTTATACCCGGTTCAATTTTATCAGTCGCTATGGATGAAAAACCGAGTCTAAAGTAATTTTTTGCAGCCGGTTTTTGTAAAAAGTGGATGCTGCCAGCCTCTATCAGGATACTCTCTTGCTTGGCTATTTCCTGCAACTTTTCAGCGTCTAGCCCATCGGGACCTTTTACCCAGTAACATGAACCGCCAAAGCTCGGTTGCGTGTGTGATTGGGGTAAATGCTTGGTCAGGGCTTCATCCATTGCTCGCCAGCGAGACTTGTAATTACGCATTATGTTCATAATCAGAGAATCGTGGTAACCACGCTCTAAGAAAAGCGCTACTGAACGCTGATTATTAGCCGCGGGATGACGTAACATTAAACGGCGCAAGGCACGCGCCTCTTTGATAAACTCAGCAGGTCCCACGATATAACCTAGACGCAATCCAGGCGCTAAGGTTTTAGACAGACTACCAACATAGATTACCCTATCGCTTTTATCCAAACTCTTTAATGCCGGTATTGGGTTTGCATTAAAATTTGTTTCACTTTCATAGTCATCTTCAACAATAATGAAATCTTGCTCACTTGCTTGCTGTAGTAACTCATAACGTCGAGATAACGGCATGGTCACTGTCGTTGGACACTGATGAGAAGGTGTTGTGTAAACCAGATCACAACCCTTTAGAGCCTCTCCCACCAGCATCCCCTCTGAATCGATGGGAATTGATTTAGTCTTTGCGGGGTTGATACTGGCAATATTTCTAATATCGACATAACCGGGCTCTTCCAGACCAATGGTGCTATCTTTGTCCATCAACAATTTAACTAATAAATAGAGAGCCTGCTGAGCGCCAACTGTCACTAAAATTTGATCAGCACACGCCCATACCCCGCGACGAGGTAGAAGTCTCGTTCTGATCTGTTCAATCAGTAATGGGTCATCAGTGTCAAATCGATCAGAGGCCCACTCTTTAATGGAGGGCCCACTTACCGCGTCTTTACAACACTCACGCCAGTTAACCGTGGGGAACATGCTGTGATCAAATTGGCCGTAAATAAAAGGATATTCATAGTCTTGCCAATCCTTGGGCTTAATAACATTATATTGTTCACTCGGCTTTGATTTAAAACGCTGCTGCCAGTTCGGTGACTCTCCTTGAACAGGTAATCCATGCTGGGGTAAATCAGCTGCCAGTTTGACTGTGCCATTTAAAATGTCAGGATTGACAAAATAACCACTGCGCTCACGAGCAATCAAATACCCATCATCCAGTAGATGTTCATAGGCAATAACCACGGTATTTCGTGCTATTTTTAACTGCTGAGCCATTTTTCGACTAGAAGGTAACGCTTTATTCAGCGGTAGGTTGCCGTTTAGGATAGCACTGGCAATTTGCTCTCGTAGCTGCTGCTGTAAGCTTGCGCCGCTGCCTTGGGTTAAGTGAAACAATTGAAACATGCTTTATTCCCTGGAAATTTAAAATACGGCATCAAGGTATGTCACCTTGGATAAATCTATATAAATGAAGCAGCTGAATGAGCTAAGTCTTATATGCTACTATGCAACACTTAATTTTTTCTTCGCTTTAATCCCCACTAATGACAACTCTACTTTGAACCAGCACCACTGAGAAGCAGCCATGTATCTGATAACAAAACATTTCAGGTCAGATCAAACATCGCCGAACTCTTTTACTGAGTCATTACCTTAACTTTTTTATATCGAACATAGAAGATAATATAGCGAAAAAAGGCGAGACTGTGTAGTTTACGAGATAGCAACAGAAAAAAACTAAGCGTTTGATTTTACTTAATTAACAATAAAAAAACTGCCATTTCCTTACAGAAATGGCAGTTGAAAATGCTCAATCAATTATCTCAGATAATTAATATATATTGAGCTTTTGAGAACACGAAAATTATTCGCCTTTATCTTTGTCTAAGCCAAAACCTAAACAGCATTAGGCGCCAGTTCAGCCAGAGCATTATCGATAGCATCAACAATTTTATCGATGTCATCTTGAGTAGCGATCAGTGCAGGGCTTAGACAAATGGTATTGTTATACTCTTTAAAAGAGCGGTTAGTACGACCAATAATGACGCCATTGCGCATACAGTGTGCACCAATGGCTATTGCCAAACTCTCATCCACAGGCTCTTTGCTCTGACGGTCTACAACCATTTCAAAGCCTGCAAATAACCCTTTGCCTCGAACGTCGCCAATGATGTTGTACTTATCCATTAGGCCATGTAATCGGCCCATAAGATGCTCACCTTGCACTTTCACATTATCTAACAAATTCTCATCTTCAATAATCTTCATATTTGCCAGTGCGGCAGCAGGACCTGCTGTGCAACCACCAAAAGTAGAAATATCTCTGAAGTAATCCATACGTGCATCATTATTTTCTTTGAAAATATCAAAGATAGCTTCTGTTGTTACTGTGCATGAGATAGCAGCATAACCGGAGGCCACCCCTTTCGCCATAGTGACAATATCAGGCTTAATACCATAGTGCTGGTAACCGAACCACTCGCCTGTTCGACCGAGCCCGCAAACAACTTCATCGATATGCAATAGTACATCGTATTGCTTACATATTTCTTGCACTCTATCCCAGTATCCCTGTGGCGGTTCAATCACCCCACCACCCGCTGTAATTGGTTCAAGACACAAAGCGCCAACAGTATCTGCTCCCTCGCGTAAAATAACTTTTTCTATTTCGTTGGCGGCACGGAGACCATAATCATCAACTTCACCCCATTGAGAACGGTATTCGCAGCAATGCGGTACTTCTACAAAACCTGGTGTAAATGGACCATACTGAGCTTTGCGTTCAAATTGCCCGGTGGCACTGAGCGCTGTAATGGTTGTGCCGTGGTAATCACGCTCGCGGAATAACACTTTATGTTTCTTGCCGCCATTTTTCATTGCCGCTATTTGACGAACGATTTTGAACGCCTTTTCATTCGCTTCAGAACCAGAGTTTGAATAGTAAACTCTCGACAAACCTGGCATTTTTTCGATTAATTTTTCTGCATACTGCGCGGCGGCCACATTACCTGCTGTCTGCGCAAAATAGTTCATAGTGACTAATTGATCACGAACAGCATCGGCGATTTCAGTTCTGCCGTAGCCTACATTCACGGTCCAAACCGCGCCAGAAACAGCATCTAAGTATTCATTTCCCTTTGCGTCCCAGACCTTCAAACCGCTACCTTTAACGATCACCATAGGATCAACTTCTTCGTAAGGCTTATGCGATGACAAATGATGCCATACATGTTTACGGTCACTGGCCACGACTTGCTTTGCATCAAATTCGTTTAGATTAATCGACATATTCATCTCCCATCTAGTTACTTTACACTTATTATTCTTTCGTCAAAAATATAGTGAAATAGCCACTAGCTGTTAGAACCAAATCTATCCCGCTGTTGATGCCAGAGTAAAATTGTACTGATTAAGAAACATTAAATTCATCTTTAAAATAACAATTCTACGGCTAACCCCTTCATTATTTGGTGTTTATTGCGAATACTAATGCTGATATTTCTGTAACTATCTATCCAAAACAAATCTTTACTGTACAGATTGTCACAAAACTGTAGTATTACGTTGATATTCTCAAGTGAAATCTAAACGATCAATTGTATTTTATCTAGGAGACAACATGAAAAGATCTACCTCTTTATCATTCGCAATCGCACTTGCCTGTGCGGCAACTATCCCTTCAGTTCAAGCGGCTGAAGAACTTCGATTATTGACTTGGGGCGGCTACGCACCAAAAGAAGTAATTGATTTATTTGAAAAAGAAACAGGTGTTAAGGTAAAAGTCACTAAATCTAACAACGAGGAAATGATTTCCAAGTTAAAGGCAACACGCGGTGCTGGATTTGATTTAGCGCAGCCTAGCCAAGATAGAGTAGCGAGTGCTCAAAAGTCTTTCAACATCTATAAGCCATTAGATATGAGCAAAATTGACAACGCTCAATTCATCGGTTCAATGCTAAGCGCGACTAAAGGCCAATCTACAATTGAAGGCAATGTCTACGCAGTTCCTCACGTATGGGGTTCAAGCGGGCTTATTGTCAACCGTGCCAGCGCTGCTGACATCCTAGATTACACCGATTTATGTAAGCCAGCCTATGCCGGTAAAGTGACCTATCGTTTAAAGCGTCCAACACTGATTGGTTTTGCCTACGCTATGGGTGAAGATCCGTTTGCCGCCTATTCTGATACCGCTAAATACCAACAGATCATGGATAAAGTTGGCGCGAAGCTGACTGAATGTAAGGCGAATGTTAAAGCATACTGGAGCGGTGGTGATGCACTGTTAAGCTTAATGCGTTCAGGTGAAACAACCGCAGCAATGGCTTGGGATGCAGGTGGCTGGAAGCTAAACAAAGATAATGCAGACATTACCTTTGTTGCACCAAAATCTGGCGCACTTGGCTGGATTGATACATTTGTTCTACCACGCAAAACTAAAAACGAAGCCGCCGCTTACCAGTGGATCAACTTCGTAATGCGTCCAAAAATTGCCGCTATGATTACCGCTTCTGCCGGTAACTTCACAGCGTCTTTGGGCTCTGATGAATTTGTTGATAGTAAAGCTAAAGCACAATATCAAGAGAGCTTCTCAGCGCAAGATATCGATAACATCAAATGGTATCCGCCAGTACCAGCTGGCCTTGAAAAGATTGAAGGCAAGATTTTAGATCGCGTTAAAGCTTCTTAAATCATCTTCAAAATGTCACATCATCGCGCTTAGACTCCTAAGCGCGATTTATAAAAAGACCTCCTTCCTATGCCCATAGATACACCTATAGATTTAGCTTGCGAAAACATTTGCAAATATTTTAGCGATTTCACAGCAGTTGATAACGTCTCATTTACCATTCCCAAAGGCTCCTTTTTTTCCATTTTAGGCCCATCCGGTTGTGGTAAAACCACTTTACTTAGAATGTTGGCAGGTTTTGAACAGCCATCGAGCGGCGATATTTTAATTAAGCAACAATCTATGTTAGATGTGCCGCCCAATAAACGCCCGGTAAACATGGTATTTCAACATTTAGCCTTATTCCCAACCATGAATATCGAGCAAAACATCGGTTATGGTTTAAGACGCCAAGGTGTCGCTAAAGCTGAAATAACACAGCGTGTTAACGCGGTACTTGAGCGAGTAGGCTTAAGTGGTAGCGGCCAAAAAGACGTCAACCAATTATCCGGCGGTCAACGCCAACGCATCGCTCTAGCGAGATGCTTAGTACTCAATCCGACACTGTTGTTACTCGATGAGCCTCTAGGTGCACTTGATTTAAAGCTGCGAGAGCAAATGAAAATTGAGCTTAAACAGTTACAAAAAGAATTTGGCACAACTTTTGTTTACATCACCCACGATCAATCTGAAGCGCTAGTGATGAGCGATCAGATAGCGGTAATGAACAAAGGTCAGTTTGAGCAAGTCGGTACTCCTCATGAGCTCTATTACCAGCCAAAAACCGCATTTGTCGCCAGTTTTGTGGGTGACAGTAATCGCTGGAGCGGCCAGTTAAAAAACATCGAAGACGATACACTGCAAATTGAAACGCAAGATGGTCTGTTATTACAAGGCATATCCAGTAATGACACAACACCCGCAAATAGCGATGTGCTAGACATCTTTGTACGCCCTGAAGCGATTCATGTCAGCTTATCCGCTGCCAATAATAGTGCAGATAATCAGTTGTGCTGCGAAGTAGAAACCATTTTATTTGATGGTGCTAAATCGCAAATCATAGCAAAAGACAAAAAAACCGGTGGCAGTATTACCGCTGCGATGCCACAAACCGGTGATTTTATGAATCTGCAAAAAGGCGATACTTTGTATTTTTCTTTCTCTCGCGAGCAAACCTTGTGTTTCACGCGAGAACATAGTGCAGGTGGTCAATAATGTCACTCGCAAGTTCAGCCCGTTCCCCTATAAAAATAGGCATGTGGTTACTGCTCGCTCCACTGTGCCTATGGCTACTGCTGCTCATTATTTTACCCCATCTTGAATTACTGACCTTTTCAATAACAGATCCTGAGCAAGGTGGCTTTACCTTCTCTTTTTACGCAGAGTTCTTCACCGAGCCACTGTATTGGCGTACTTTTGTACGCACTGCGTTAATGTCGATTCTCGCCACTATTTTAACGCTATTAATTGCTTTTCCGGTGTCCTTTTTTATTGCAAAAATGATTAAAGGACGCTCTAAAGGCATCATCTTTGCTATGTGCTTGATCCCTTTTTGGGTCAGTGAGTTAGTACGTACTTTCGGTTGGATGATACTGCTGCGTGAGTCCGGTGTTATCAGCAATACCTTAATGTGGCTGGGCTTAACTGATTCTGGTGTTGAGCTACTCTATACCGATGCCACCATCATGCTCGGTCTTGTCTACAGCGCGATGTTATTTATGGTGGTGCCATTGGTCAGTACGCTGGATAGTTTAGATGATAGCTATATAGAGGCAGGGTACGATTTAGGCGGCAATAACTGGAACATTATGCGCGAAATAATCATTCCCCACGCCATGCCAGGAATAGTATCCGGGTGTATTATTGTGTTCATGTTGTCCCTTGGAAACTACTTAACGCCGGTATTGCTTGGCGGTAAGGATAGTTTGTGGTTTACCGAGCAAATCTACACACAATTTATTACCCGCTTTAACTGGGAACAAGGCAGTGCTTTTGGAATATTGTTGCTATTACTTTCATCGTTAATTGTATGGGCTGGCTTAAAAGTCACCAGACAATCTTTTACTAAAACTATGGGGTGATCAATGATTCCATCTATTCGACAAACACGCCGCTTTTACACGATATACCACAGCTACTTAATTCTGTTTTTTGTATTTCTTGCCGCGCCTTTAATCGTGGTGGCGGCTTTTTCTTTTAATGATAGTCAATTCCCCTCTTTTCCATGGGGAGGCTTTACCACCGATTGGTTTTTTTCCAGCGAAGGCGATAAGCTGGGGTTTTTTCACGATTCAGAACTATTAGAAAGCATAGGCTTAAGTGCTGCTATCGCAGTTGTGACTACTTTTTTAGCAACAACCGTAGCTTGTACTAACGCTTTTCTGTTTGAGCGTTTTGACTTCCCCGGGAAAAGCTTTTTATATATGCTAATGCTATTGCCGCTGGTGATCCCAGGAGTATTATTAGGTGTCTCTATTTTGGTATTTGGCAGTCAAATAGCTAACTACTTTGAAGATAACTGGCTGATTGATTTAGAGTTTTTGCGCCCAGGACTGACACTTGTCGTCATTGGCCAATTCGCCTTTATCACGACTATCTGCACATTGGTAATCACCGCGCGCTTAAAGAAATTTGATCGCTCTCTTGAAGAAGCCGCTTTAAACTTAGGGGCAACGCCGATAGTCGCTGTTTTCAGCGTGACAATCCCCTACTTAAAGCCAGCTATTGTCGGTGCGGCTATTGTCAGTTTTCTGATGTCTTTTGAAAACTTCAATACCACCTTTATGCTGGTAGGTTCAGATGCGCCGTTAACAGTGGCTATGTTTGAGCGCTTGCGCGAGGGCAGTACTCCCGTGCTCAACGCCATCTCAGTGATATTGATGCTGGGTTCTGGTGTACTTGCAATGATTAACATGTCGCTGCAAAAGAAGAAATAGAGAGAAACCATTTGTCTTGGGTCATAGGTCGTAACTCTTAAGGGATACGGCCTAGGACCTTAGACTTTTGAGTCTGCTACATCAATCTATTCAACTGCGCATATTGCAGCAGCATAATGGTCTTAGCGTCTTTAATTTCTCCGCTGGCTATCATAGCCACCGCATGATCAAAATCCAGCTCGAGTACTTCTATGTACTCTTGTTCTGCTTCCAACCCACCCCCGTCTGATACTTTCATCTCTTTTGTATACTGCGCCACAAAAAAATGGATTATCTCAGTGACAGATCCTGGCGACATGTAAGCTTCAAATATTTTTTTAACATTATCTACTTTATAACCTGTCTCTTCCTCTAACTCTTTTTTAATGCAAGTTTGCGCGTCATCTTGCTCAAGAAGGCCTGCACAGCTTTCAATCAACATGCCATCACTATTGCCGTTGACATAAGTGGGCATTCGAAACTGACGCGTTAATATAATGCTAGATTGGTCGGGGTTATAAAGCAGTACTGTCGCGCCATTACCGCGATCATATGCCTCTCGTTCTTGGCGCTGCCAAGTACCATCGGGAGTTTTATAGTCAAAACTGTATTTATTAAGTGTATACCAGTTATCCGACAGTAATTGCTTTTGCACATTTCTGATTTTTTGATTCATCAGCTGATAAGCTCGATTAATGATTGAACCTTATTTTAGCCAAGCTATAGGTGAAGTACAGTGTTCAGCATCATCATTACTATAAATAACAGTACTAAGGAAGCAGCGAATAAGTCCCCAGATTTTCCCAGTGGATAACTAAGCGGTCAAATCCGCGGAAGAATGTGAAGTGAATGGCTAGTCTTTTACAAGCGTTCTGACAAAGGAGACAGATGAAACAAGATTTCATCCCTGTTGAGCGCTTAGCTTTCTGTTAAAACGTAAGCACCCTTCGGGGCGCCTGAGACTTGTTCGCTACTCCCTAAACGCTGTTTATAATTTTTGATAAGTACAGCTGAAATTTCCTTAAGGCGTCTGAATTAAGCGCTGTACCACGGACTGTTTAAAGCCAGGTAACTTATTTCCCACTATCAGCGCCGCCTTACGCGCAATTTTGGCGACAGGGTGATCATTAGTAAAGAGCTTAACAACCGCATTGGTGCCTTGGTATATAGGTTTTGCCAGTAGCTGATGGCGAATTTCATAGTTACGCAGCATTTTATCAGAGCCGATATCAGCACTTTCATCCAAGGCTTTTTTCACAAACTGTGTTAGCGTATCAGCACTGCGCACCGCCAAATTATAGCCGTGAGCAGTTACTGGATGCATCCCCACTGCAGCATCACCTACTAATGCAAAGCGCTGCGCGGTAAACCGGTTAGAGTAAGTGCCTACTAAAGGATAACTGAAACGTTTTGAAATCAGTTCCATACCCCCGAGCTTACCGCCACACATAGCGGTTGCTTGTTGGTTAAACTGCTCATCACTCATCTCATTCAATTGCTTTGAAACGCTGGCGGGTACAGTAATGACAACAGAAGATACGCCCTCAGCCAGTGGCAAAGTTGCACATGTCTTTCCATATAAAAAGGATTCACGGGCGGTATTTTGATGAGGTTTAGTATGACGCATATTGCACACCAACATCACTCGACCATAATCCGTCATGGATGCGCCTATTCCCAACATTCGTCTAATGGCAGAGAAACGACTATCAGCTGCAATTAATAACGGGCCGCTAATACACTGACCATTAGAAAGAACAACCCTGGCAGCTTCCTTTGAAGTGTCAACCTTCTCAACCGCGTGACCTAACTCAAACTGGATCTTTTCAAGAGATTTTGCTCTTTGGTATAAACCTTGACGAATTTTATGATTAGCCACTAAAAAACCTAGCGGCTCACGACTATTGTCACGACGCTTAAATAGCAGCTTAGGAAGGAAGTCTTGCGTCGATACTTCTGCATGCATCAACGGATGTATATCTTGAGAGTCAAAACACTGCCACACTCCAAGCTTTGTTAATATCGCTTTAGACATGTGTGTCATCGCAATATCTCTACCGTCCTCTTGAGGGTGAGCAAGCTGCTCACTCGTCTGCGCATCAATGACGAGAACTTCCACACCAGCTTGTGCCAAAGCACAGGCACAACTTAATCCAGAAGGCCCAGCGCCAACCACAATTACTGTATTTTTCATCTGCCTGTACTACCCCGTTTTTGAATGTTCTATCAGCTGAACCCCCAGCTAGACGCTCACACATGTTGAGTATGATGTTCGACAGTCGATACGGAGGCTGCCAGCTATTAAAGTTAAAAACCTTAAAAAGCGTTAAATTCAGACCTTAAATTTTTCCGCTAGCATTCGCAGTTGCTGAGCTAAGTGCGCTTGCTCTACAGCAGTCGAGGCTATTTCAGCAGCATCAAGCGTAACAACCTGTGATTTTTGCTCAATATTATTAAGGTTATTGGCAATATCTTCAGTTACACTCGCTTGCTGTTGTGCCGCGACAGATATATTTTCTGTCATTGAGAAAATATTGGTTACGGAACCGCTAATATCACTGAGTGTTAGCTCTACATTTTTTGACGTTAATACCGCATCCTGGGCTTTTTTCTGACTCGCTTCAATCACTGAAAAAGCACTATTGGCATCAGATTGTAAGGTTTCGATGAAGTTTTCAATTTCTGTTGTTGATTGTTGAGTGCGCTGCGCAAGCGTTCGCACTTCGTCAGCAACGACTGCAAAACCCCTGCCCTGCTCTCCAGCACGCGCAGCTTCTATCGCGGCATTAAGTGCCAATAAGTTGGTTTGCTCTGCTACAGACCTAATTACCCCCATCACACTATTGATGTTATTACTGCTATCGTGCAACTTAGTAATGGTAGCGGCAAGCGCTTTGATTTCATGCTCAAGCAATTCGATAGAGCGATATGATTTTTGCACCACCTCCAAACCTTGCTTAGATTTACTATCTGCTTGCTCAGCAGAGCCTACCGCAAGCTGAGTGTTCGCAGCAACCTCTTTAACTGTCATTGATATTTGCTCAACGGCACTGGCTATTTGGGTTAGATCACTTTGCTGCTCCCCCATCGCCCTGCTGTTTTTTGCACAGGTTAGCGATGTTTGCTCAGCACCTGCTGCCAGCGAATGGCTCGTATCAGAAATTTCTTCAATCGCAGCAGAAAACTTCAGTAACGTTTTATTAAGCGCCCCAGAGATACCGCCAAGTTCACTGTCACCCATTAACTGGGTTCTTGCTGTTAAATCGTTTTTAGTCTCTGCTTTTAATAATACAGCAGAGATATCATTAACCCGCGCCACAATGTCTTGAATGACAACCACTGAGATAAGAGCGGTCAGGGCTAGTAATATAAAACTCAGTAAACTACTTAAAAGTAATAGGTTCGAACTGGAACTCATTTTATCGTTAGCTAAAGATATCAGCGATTCGCTTAAACGGTTTTCCACGTGCTTCAACTGCCCTATTCGCAAGGTAGCTTGTTGATACCAATAGAGAGCATCGATATCAAACGCCTCAGTTTTAGTTGCGGCAATGCTCTTAAGTCGTTCCACTTCAATAACTGCTGGGTTATCTAGTTGCTGTTTTAAAAACGCCCTATTTTGTGCCGTTGCATAAGTACTAAAATCGGAAAAATACGTTTCTTGCTGTGATTTTAAGGTGATGAACTTAGCAAGCATTCCTGTATCAAATTTATTCAGAACAAATGTATTGCTCAGTACTGCACGCTCTATACCTGCGCGCTCTTTTCCCTGCAAGAAACTATGATAGGCTATCGCTTGAGTGACAATATCAGCGTCTTGACTGTATAGAGGAATTAAGGAAGATACTTTCAACAACAAAGTATTCAGTTGTGTGTAATAAGTAATGGCCTGTGGCAGCTCTATAGCTAATTGATCTACCTGCTGGCGAATACGTTGCAGCTTGTTTAAGTGCTGCTTTATTTGCTTATTTATTTTCCCAAATGCCGCTAACTTAAAGGCATTATTTTGCAGTAACTTTTGGCGTTCATCTATCTTCACATTGACCACTTGGCGTTGCTTTACTATTTCTTGTTCAAACTTCTTACCTTTTGATCCAATCCAACCCGCTGTCATTCCCCTCTCTTTTTGTATCTCATGAACAAGCGCAGCAAAGTTTGTCGCTATTAACACCGATTTTTCGACCTGCGCCATCGAATGTTTGGTTGAATAGCTTTCATTTATCGTCAGCGTACTATAAATAATCACACCCGCTACAGGCATGGCCAGCATCAAAAAAATTTTAACTTTTAATGATATATCTGAAAACTTCATATTTTCCCCTAAAATATTAATGCAAACTCTATGCAAGTGCGGATAGCAATTCTTTAAATGTATCGATTTTTTAACTCGATAAGACGATGTTAAGCAATGGTTATTAGCGATTCATCATTCACTTACCCCATTAAAACGCCTTACTGAGCACTCTACTTGATCTAACATAGCTAAATTATAGAAAGACAGGAGTAAGCTTTTTTAGATTTTCAGCGAATGATTGATTTGCATCCAAATAATATTAAAAATGATTTTATAATGGCCATATTGCTTGCTTTTAATACACTTATTAATTCTTCAATCAACGTAAGTATGGCTAAGGAAGTAGCAAATAAGCCACAGAATATTCCCTGTGGATAACTAAACGGTCAAATCCGCGAAAGAATGCGAAGTGAAGTGAAGGGCGAGTCTTTTACAAGTGTTGACAAAAGAACTAAATGAAACAAGATTTCATCTCTTAAACAAATGAAACAAGATTTCATCTCTTAAACAAATGAAACAAGATTTCATCTCTGTTGGCCGCTTAGCTTCTTTTAAAACTAGGCACCCTTTCGCTGCCTATCAAAGGAGTTCGCGATTTAATCCAAGACGCGGTTGTTGTGGTCAAGTAAATCTGTTCACGCTTTGCTAATAAAGCTTCAACAAAACGACTGCATTCGATAATGCAATGTTAAAAATACAGAACGGTCCCTAACCACCATTGAGGTATTTAACTGGATTAAAGGTGTTGATATCAACATCAGTTGCACAGCGTTTGATTCCCCCAAAAAGCTATTTTAGTTGTGCTAAATAACCCTTGAGTCGATTTTGGTTAACCACAAATTTTGCGCTCATCTTCACAGCAGCTTTATTGATATCGTTTAGGTTAAGCGCTTCACCTGCTTGAATAAGTCCAACCATGCCAAAATAAAAATGCGGTGCGCATTTAAACAAATAAATACCTTCTTTATTAATAGTGACAGTAACCGTTTCATTTCTTTGACCGTGCCAAGTATTCGCACCTTCTGGCGTAACGACCGAAATAGAGTCATGCTCAGGATCTGTTGGAAGAAAAGTGACCCTATCTCCCACTGCCACTTGCAAAACTGCCGGCTCAAATACCATCTGCCCGGAACTGCCCATATTGACCATTCTAATTTCATGCTCAGCAGCGAAACCATTTAGGCTGCATAAAGAAAAAATAGCGCTTAATACGATAGATAAGCCCCTAACTGACGCAAGAGTATTTCTCATTAATAATCGATCCCTGTGAGTTATAAAAAATAATGATAATCTTTAAGATTTGTATTTACTACAAGAAATATTATAACAAACTCTATTTAGGGCGCAATTGCACAAATGTATAACCCAAGGTGCGTCAGAAAACAAACTGATCTATTGCGACCAGCCTTATGTGGTTAAAATTAACGCTATTATTCGCCATGTCACTATGCTCCACCTCTTCGAGGTTGGTATGATAAATTGTTCCAGGCACTTTATTCGCCTTAAATTATTACAAATTTAACCTCAAATAGCTTTGCTATCGCTGCGACCGCAGTTCTCGAACAGCCTCCAATAAGAGGACCTCAATGACGATTATTAAGATCAAAGACTACGTTTAAAATGATAGGAAGCTATCGGAGAAACATCTTGTTTCATCGCTATTACGTTTGTGGGGAAGCCGTGAATAAGTCCCACAGATACATTCTTTGGGCAACTAAGCAGTCCTTATAGACTGAGTATTTTTTGCGGAGTCCATTCAAGCTCATTGATAGCCCGCTGGGAACTAAATCGCTGATCAAGCGAGTAACCATTTGCCCAAGCGCCGTATTTTTCAATCCAGAAATCAATATCTTTAACAGTATCTTTTGCAGCATCAAATGCTTTACCACTTAACAAAGTCGCCAATTCATTGCGCTCAATGCCCGTTTCAGCGACGCCGATATACTCTCTATGTGAATGCTCACTATCGAGTGCCAAACGATATAACTGCGCCAGATTATTCGCCTCAACCAGCGGTAAATGCGCCTGCCCACTATGAGGTATTACGACACTGTTACTTTCAATAAATTCTCTGTGCATCACTTTAGGCACATAACTCTCTTGTACCCTGACGACATTGGCAGGATGAATCACTAAAGGAGTAACTTCATCGCTGCTAAGCAACATTTTTGCATTCAAATTCATCCACGAAAACTCAGCCACTGGCTCTTTTATAGACTCTTCCGTGGCGATACCTTTAGTGTCTCCAAAACACCACACTCCCCCGGTATAAATGACTTTTGTTCTCTTTGATAATATGGCCAAACTCTCTAACAGAGCTTGTACAAGTAAGGTATCCACTAACCCCATTAGCGCATCAAACGTACAGGCACTATGAATAATAGCGTCATATTTATCGAGAGCATTGCACCACCGCACAGGCTCTTCAATATTGCCATAGACAGGTGTAGCGCCTAAAGTCTCAGCTTGAATACTGCTTTTTACTGAGCGGCATAAAATGCTTACATTGGCGCCAAACCTATCAAGTTCACTGGCGATTGCTGAACCAACAGTGCCAGTACCACCAATGATAAGTACGTTCATAAAATTCCCTTTTTGATTAAATAACGCTATCCGAGGATCAGACCTCATTCACTGTATTAGATCACAATAATATTAAGAGGCCTCATTAAACAATATTTACCCTTACCCAGCTTCGCGTACTGTTGATTTACCTAGAGTGGTAGCGCTTTTTATGGCATAGCCCCTCAATAATAACTAAGTTGCTGCAATGATGACTAGTGTCTCAATTTGCAACATTTTATTGCTGAACCCATTTTATTACTGAACTAGGAACTGCACCTTGCAACACTATTTTTTACAGCGAGCTAAAAAGCCATCACTTTCAAAATAGTATTTTTAGGCATCTGTGATCAACCGACTATTTATCTATAATGACTCTTTATCTTTAAAATATAGACAACAATGGATCTTTTTTCTTTCTTTCATTATAGAGCGCATGAAATAATCTAGCTCGCTGATAAGCAGAAATGCATTCATGAGCTTTTTAATTTAGATATTCGACTATCTGCCTCTTTATCATCATGATAGAAATTACATCAAGCTAAGTTTAATTGTACTGACGGGCTCGTTGAGGCGGATCGTAATATGTTATGGGTCGCGTTAGAATCGTCACTAACCCTCTTACTGGAGTTACAACTTTGCACAAGAAAATTGGCATTATTGGCGGTTTAAGCCCTGAATCAACGGTGAGTTATTACCTTCATATTACCCGTTCGTATGTTGAAAAATTTGCCGATTATGGCTATCCCGAAATTATAATTTATAGCGTGAACTTGCAACAATACCATCAATGGCGCGATGAAAACCGTTGGGATTTAATTACCAATGATTTAATCAAGGCTGCCAACAAACTTGCATCTGCAGGGGCTGATATTGGGCTTATCGCGACCAATACCATGCATAAGGTATTTAACGAAGTACAAAGAGAAGTACCTCTACCACTCATCAACTTGATAGCAACAACAGCAGATGACATTCACAGTAAAGGTATTGAGAAAGTTGCACTGTTAGGCACTAAATTCACCATGAGCGAAAACTTTTACATTGATGGATTAAATGAACGTGGTATATCCGTATTAGTCCCCGCCCCTGAAGATCAAACATGTATTCATCAGATCATCGTCAATGAGTTGGTGCGCGGTATCATTTCAGAAAAGTCCAAACAACAATATCTCGATGTTATTAAGAAGTTCAAACAACAAGGCGCACAGGCAGTGATCCTCGGTTGTACTGAAATCCCATTATTAATAAAACAAGAAGACTGTGATATCACCGTGATTGATACTGCCACTATTCACGCGCAAGCGGCATTATTAAGCGCAATCAATCGTTAGGTTAACGGCCCAGTCGCAGTACTCGTACACTTTCATTCAACCTTTAGAAGTGCACACAGATATGTTGATTCGTAAAAAGTAAAAAGCCTTTGAGGGTAATGTATTTAGACAGCGGATGGGGTTTCTCTAGATACAATTGCACTATCGAAAAACTTACAAACACTAGTCACATTAAGTTTGTACTTAAAAACTGATGGAAAAATATAATGATTAGAGCAGCCAATGAAAGTGACTGTATTAACTTAGCCGCATTGTCGTTAGAGGTCTGGCTTCAAACCTATGCTGTTGATGGGATTAATCGCAACATATCGCAATATGCATTAGCAACATTTACAGAACGCCACTTTAAAGAGTATCTGCACAACAAAAAATACCTGTTGTTAGTGTCTATTGAAGACAGTTACTTAAGAGGCTACGCACTCCTAAACTTTGACTCTACATCCCAGCTTGGAGATTACGGATTTGAAATAGAAAAACTCTATGTACATAGTGCCTTTCAAGGCAGGGCTATTGGCCGCTCTTTGCTACAAGAAATTGAAATGCGACACGGTGGTAAATTCTGGTTATATACATGGGTACGAAATAAATCTATTGGCTTTTATCAGAAATATGGCTTTGTCGATATAGGCCAATATAACTTTGAGTTTGGCAGTGACTGCGTCGAAAATAGGGTATTGAGCTATGTTAGTATTCCTAAATAGCTCCCCTTAATAAACAGTCAAATTCAGTTTTCTAATCAGTCATATGTGTGATTAGAAACATCCTGTAGAGTGAAACATTCATAGTTTCCTGTATTAATTGGCTTTTTCCAAACTAAAGCCTTTTTTTGTATCATTAACAATATAGCCAAGAGTTAATATTTGCGCTCGTAACTCATCACTCAATTGCCAGTTCTTTTGCTCTCGGGCATGTTCTCGTTGCTCAGCAAGCGCTACAATTTTTCCATCAATAGCTGCCACAGGCTCTTCTAACCCTAAAGACAAACCAAACACTTGATCGAAATATAATATCGTTGCGCGTTTATCAGCTTCGCTTATTTCACTTTTCACTACATTCCACAACAAAGCAACAGCTTGCGGCATTTTCAAATCGTTACTCACTAATGTCAAAAACTGCTGTTGATACTCTTTATTAATGCAGCCTCGCGCAGGCCATTTTGCCATAATGTTGCGCAATCGCTTTAACGCGATGCCGGCACTATCTAAAGCCGCTGTACTAAAATTTAAGTGCGATCGATAATGAGCGCTGAGTAGTAAATAGCGAAACGCTAATGGATCGTACCCTAGCTTTACTAAATCTTTGAGCAGCAATGACTTACCTGACTTGGATAGTTTTTCATTATCCAGTTGTAGGAAATAGCCATGCATCCAAAAATTTGCCGGCTGATGGCCGTGTCGCCCTTCACACTGTGCTATCTCATTAGAGTGATGTACCGGTATGTGGTCTTCTCCCCCTACATGAATATCAAAATGAGTACCTAGATATTTTTCAGACATGGCTGAACACTCTATATGCCAACCTGGAAAGCCCATTCCCCAAGGGCTTTCCCATTGCATCTGACGTTCAGTTTGGCCATTACTGACCGAACTAAACTTCCACAAGGCAAAGTCAGTGAGATGCTTTTTTTGTGCCAAATCCACTCTTTTTCCCGCTTGCAACCCTGCTACATCTAACCTTGCCAAATGCCCGTAACTTGCAAGTTTACTGGTATCAAAATAAACGCCATCTGCTGTTTGGTAGCAAAATCCTGCATCTTCTAATGCTTGGATGTACTCTATTTGTTCATCAATATGTTCTGTCGCTCGACACAGATCTGTAGGCTTATTTATGGCTAACAACTCTAAATCGTTAATAAACGCCGCCTCGAAATATTTGGCTATATCCCAGGCAGACCCACCATGTTTGCGAGCACCTTTTTCCATTTTGTCTTCGCCGCTATCCGCATCTGATGTTAAATGCCCTACATCAGTGATATTCATAACATGTTTTACTTTATACTGATTTATCTCTAAAACCCGACGTAACAAATCAACAAAGATATAACTTCTCAAATTACCAATATGTGCATAATCGTAAACAGTGGGTCCGCAGGCATACAAAGAAACGACACCTTCTGAGATAGGCGTTAAAGGATAGATACCGCGTCGATAAGTATCGTATAGGCTAACTTTAGGTTTTCCCTTCACTGTTTTTGTTTCTAAATTTGTTTGCATTAGCTTGTTCTCTTACTGTTTTTGGATAGCTCTATTTTAAAAAGACAAAAAAAAGCCGCTTATGTTAAGAAGCGGCTTTAGATTTATGTACACTAAGTACTATAAATTACACCGCATTTTCTCACAGCAACGACAGCACGCAGTAATAGATTGACGAGAAAATACATCGAATGAATATACTGTTGATTTTATATGCTGGTTTGTAAGGTACATCGCAGATATCGCTCTAGATAGTTAACTATTTATGTCAATGTTGTTTTTAAACCGCAGAGAAAGCAGTTACAAATTTTTGTGTCAAAAAACGTGCTGAGCTGATTATTCAAGAATTCACATTCAGTTGTCAAGTAATTTACTCTTTGCTATCTATGCTAATTCAACAGTTATCGCTGATGATAACCAATCAAAAAGTAGTGTTTTACAATATTTATGAACACCTTTAGCGCGAGCTAGCCGTTAACTCGCTTCACACAGACAGCTCGATATTATTTTCATGCACAGTGTTTTAGCACAGCTTATAACTGTTTAGCTGATAACGCCCATAAACCCGCGCAAGAGAGCAGTGATCCACCAAATACATTAAACGCCCGCTGTGTTTTAGCAGAGGATAAGAAGCGCTGAGCTTTACCTGCAAACATGGCATAGAGCGAGGCGTTCAGTGTCGCTAACAGCACAAAAGTGCTGGCCAGTATCCAAAGTTGCGCACTGACATCTGCATTAACATTGATAAATTGCGGCACGAAAGCCACAAAGAAAATAATACCTTTGGGGTTAAGGGCGGTGACTAAATAAGTATTTAGAAAGAGTTTAAGGCTAGAGACTGATTCATTATTGCTTTGAATAGTTGGCGGCGTAACACCTGCTTTCAACAATTTGAAACCGAGATAGATTAAATACAATCCACCAGCCCACTTCACCGCTTGGAACCAGAAAGCAGACTCTGCCAGTAATGTGCCTAAACCAAGTAGGGAAAGTGCCAACGCCGTTGAGTCGCCAAGAGCTACCGCTAAAATGAGCGGTACTTTTGCCTTATAACCATGCGATATAGAATAACTAATCACTGTCAGTATCGTTGGCCCTGGTATCATCAATAATACGATTGATGCGCTCACAAATGCTAGCCATATCTCTATGCTCATAAATACTCCAATCTTTTTATTTTTTATTTAATTTATTACTGCTTGTCACTTTTATTCCGTTAACGGTAATTATTCTTATCGCTTATTTTTAGGTACATAGTTCAAGATTGAAACGGGCACGGTTTTTCTCACGGGAAAGCCTTCAACTTCCCTGCGATCAATCACATGATCTAAACGACTTTCAATGGCACAAAGGTTTTTAAAATCACCCATTGCGACAAATGAAATAGCCTCACCGCTTTCACCTGCTCGTCCGGTACGCCCGATTCGGTGAATGTATTCTTCAGGCTTAAAAGGTAAATCGTAATTCAACACTCGACCCAGTTTACCGATATCAATACCGCGCGCAGCAACCCCCGTTGCGACTAAGTACTTAAGCTCACCCGATTTAAAATCAGCCAAGATTTTTTCACGCATAGCCTGACTTCTATCTCCATGAATCGCATCAGCGACTATACCGCGCTTAGCTAATTGACTCACAAGTTTAGCCGCACCATGTTTCTTTTCAATGAATATCAGCGTCTGATCCCATTGTTGCTCATTGATTAAATGGCTTAACAATGCGGATTTTGTATCTTTATCAACCGTTATTAACCATTGGCTAATAGTCGGGGCCGCTTTTTTATTACTCGCAATGGTTATCTCAATCATGCTATTACTGGCTTTCTTAACGGCATCTTTGTAAGGCGAGTCTTGTGCCACACTGTGATCAATACCTGAAAAACTATCCGCCAAAGCGCGCACGTCATTACTCATAGTTGCTGAGAATAATAAATTTTGGCGCTGTGCAGGTAAACGCTCGATGATTTTTTCAATATCACCAATAAAGCCCATGTCAGCCATACGATCAGCTTCGTCTAGTACTAAGCACTCTAACTCATCAAAATGCAACGCCCGCTGATAAGTGAGATCTAACAATCTGCCGGGTGTTGCCACTAAAATATCAACGCCTTCAATTAAACGCAGTTTTTGAGCCTCTGTGTCTACACCACCAAACACAGCCATACAGCTAAGATTTAAGTGTTTACTGTAGGCAATAACATTAGCTTCTATTTGTGTTGCCAACTCTCGTGTCGGGGTGATGATAAGTGCACGTATTCGTTTACCACGCAATTTACGATCTTTATTAAATTGCTCAAGTATAGGCAATACAAACGCGGCTGTTTTACCAGTCCCTGTTTGCGCGGTGGCAATTAAGTCTTTACCTGAGAGAATATGAGGGATCGCTTGTTTTTGAATCGGGGTAGCGGTTGTATAACCCAACTCTGAAATGGCTTGTAAAATAGGATCAGACAACCCAAGTTTTGAAAATGACATAGAGACTCAAAATAGTTTAAAAGGAGTGGAGCGTAAGTATAACACTGCCGCTTTTTATTACGCCTATTAGTTCTACTTGGAAGGGTGTTTAGCAGTTGCGTGATAATCAACTCATTCATACCATCTGGTTATTAATTTGTGATCACTATTGGGTGTAGCTACGACGCCATCACTCCTTAAAAATGTCGGTCAATTACTCACACCAAATAGCTCTTTTCTTAACTTTAATAAACAGCACTATTTGAGCCACTTTAAGCTATAATTTAGGTGTATTTAAACGATTGCGTAAAATGGCCAAGTCCTAGACATTCGTTTACGTAACGACATGGAGGGACTATCAAAATTAAATGGATTGCTTTTACGGTTAGCGTGTTTATCAGTAGTCAATTATATAGCAGCGAGCTAATACAGCTTAGTATTGCGAGAGACAGCAAAACTGAAAACTCTACCACTTTATTGGCTACTGCTATTTTACGAGAAGCATTACGGCGCAATAATATTGGATTAAATATTCTCTACATCCCCTCTAAAAGATCACTGGGTTGGTCAAACGCGGGGAGAATAGATGGAGAATTATTCAGAGTAAAAAATATTGCGCAACTTAGCCCTGAAAACACACAAAACCTGGTTCGTGTGGAATATCCATTAATCGATATCAAGATAGCCGCTTTTACTGCGAGAGATATTAAAGTTACTGATTGGAAATCGCTACAAAGTTACAAAATACACTATATTCGCGGACGCAAAGCACTGGCCAAAAAACTCCCCAAATTTGTCCCTCAATCCGATATTAATACCACTAATGATTTAACTCAAGCAATGAGAATCCTTGCTGTTCATCGCACAGATATAGTGCTTGCTAATGCTTATTCGGCAAACATGCTAATTGCATCTGACCCTCAGTTCAAAGGTATCAATAAAGGTCAAGTCATACAGAGCATCCAACTATTTACTTATCTCAATAATAGGCACGCTCATTTAGCACCATTAATTGGTGATACATTACGAGAAATGCGACTGGATAGAACCTATTTAGAGATAAGAAACCAAATATTTGAGTCGAATAAAAATACTGATCCTCTAAAGTAATCAATGCTGTTTGATCTATCTACGCCGATGAGCAATGATTCTGACATCTATTATAAATAATCTATCTTCAGGAAACCCACTAATGGCAACTTCTAATAACCCAACAGTAATTAGCGGTACCAGTCTCTGGACACCTGAACACAGTCTCAGCAATGAAGAATTAGTCGAGGACGGTTACGCAGTGAAATTTAATCGCGAACACGCAAGCGACATTGAAGCTGGCCACATGACTGCTAAATCGCTCTCCAGCACTGAGTTTATCGCCAAAGCCTCCGGGATTAAAAATCGCTACGTGTATGCAAAGGAAGGTATTCTTGATATCGATCGAATGCACCCTTTTATTCCGACACGGGCTAATGATGAAGTATCGCAGCAGTGGGAAATGGGGCTAAAGGCCGCTCGTAAAGCGCTGGATTCTACCAATTAAGAAGCCCGCTGATATCGATGTTGTTATTGTCTCTTGTGCCTATACGCAACGCGCTTATCCTGCAATAGCGATAGAAATACAGGATCAACTTGGCATTGCTGGTTTTGCTTTTGACATGCTCGTCGCCTGTTCAGCTGCAACTTTTGCGCTGCAGCGCGCTTACGAAATGGTCAAAGCCTGAACGGTCCGCAGTGTACTGGTCGTCAACCCGGAACTGACCTCGCCGCAAAACAATTGGCGCGAGCGTGACAGCCACTTCATATTTGGTGATGTCGCTACTGCTACAGTGGTAGAAGCTGCTAACACATGCATTAGCACGCATAGCTATGAAATTTTAAGTACTAAAGCGGTGACCAGTTACACTAATAATATTCGTTCAAATTTTGGTTATCTATCCTATGTCGATGACACTGATCCCTATGGCGAAGATAAATTCTTATTCAAAATGGGCGCAAGGTATTTAACGAAGTTTGCCCAATGGCAGCTGAGCACTTAACTGAACAGTTACAAAGCGTTGGGATTGAGAACACACAAGTTAACCGCTGGTGGTTACATCAAGCTAACATCAATATGAATATGCTGATTGGTAAACGCTTACTAAGACGTGAAGCGACTGTGCAAGAGGCCCTTATCGTATTGGATCAATATATCAGCGGGATCATTGGTAGCCTTTAACCTTCACCATGAAGACCTTCAAGCGGGCGATCTTGGGGTTATCTGTTCTTTTGGTGCCGGTTATTCGATTGGTAGTTTAGTATTACGTAAACGCTAATAATGATTTGTTAGTAGCTTAACCGAGAACAGACAAATCTCCTTACGATTGCAGCTCTCGTTCACGCCCTTAGAAATCAATCAGTGCATTAATTCATATCGCGGCTCTATTCCCAGTTTTCGATGACATTTACAAACTCACTTAAAAACTTGTTAGTTTGATAGGCATCCAAAGCACGATGGTCAATTGAAAGAGAGACATAACACATAGGTTTAATCACCATAGTGTCGTTATTATCTATGGTTTCTACTACGACTCTTTTTTCCATTTTACCGACCCCGAGAATTGCCACCTGCGGCTGGTTGATAATGATAGGGGTTGCCAGCAAACTACCACTCACCCCATAGTTAGATAAGGTAAAAGTGCCACCTTGCATATCTGCAGCAGTCAGTTTTCTAGCGCGAGCCTTTGCCGTTTGCTCAGTAAGTGCTGCAGCAATTTCAAAAAGACTTTTAGTCTGCACTGCATTGACGACAGGCACCACTAGACCACTATCGGCTAATGCCGTGCCAACCCCGATATTTATCTGATCAAATACTTGCAGGCCCTGTTCATGGAACTGACTGTTGATCTCTGGAACAACTTGGATCGCAGCAGCACTTGCCGCCAGAAAATAGGCGCTAAAAGTTAGATTGACTCCAGCATCTTGGTAGCCGAGTTTACGTTTAGCTCTATGGGCAATGATCGCACTCATATCCATTGCAAAGACACTCGTGACATGGGGGGACGTTTCTAACAAACTCTCTACCATGTGCTTGGCAATGCTGCTGCGCATTGGGCTGTGCGCAATGAAACGTGAACTCCTTAAGTCCTTTGCTACACTGGTGGCATTTTTACTGATATTGATTTCCAAGCTGGGAAGCTGCGCTATATGCCTTTCGACATCTGCCTTGCTAATTCTGCCACAACAGCCCGTCGCCTGAACATCTTCGGGGCTAATGTTTTTGCTAGCCAGCAATCTCTTTACCGCCGGCCCCAGTAGATGTCTCTTAGAATTATCTACTGCTAAACTTATATTCTGGCTAGCTTTTTGATGATTGTTGCTAGGCTGCGCTGTTGGCTCAGTGACTAACACTTGCTCGGGCGCAGCAACAGCATTCCATATTGCCAACAAATCGCCAGCGACGACTTTATCGCCAACTTGGGCACTGATCTTATTTAAAGTGCCATCACAACTGGCACTGACTTCAATGGCCACTTTATCTGTTTCTAATTCAACAATAGGGCTGTCTTTTACCACTAAGTCTCCAGGTTTTACCAACCATTGAGAAACAACTGCTTGTGTACCTTCCAATTGCTCAGCTTCCAGTACTATGTCTATCATCTTTTGCATCTAGCTACCTCTTTAACTCTCTATTTAGCTCATTCGTATGCGTGCAAGTAAACACTGCACAACACAAATTCAATCAGCGTTATCAGAGAGCTATTAACTCTGAAATCTGCGCGCTGATTGTCGCGACACTGGGCAACGCTCGCTCCAATAAATGAATATTGTGCGCACTCGGTATGTCGGGCGAGGCTAAACGCCGTATAGGAGCATCTAATTCAAAAAACAGCTCATCACTTAAACAAGCGGCTATTTCAGCGCCAAAGCCTGAGGTTTTATTATCCTCATGCACAATTAGGCACTTCGCTGTTTTAGCAACAGATTTAAATACCGCCTCTTTATCCCAAGGTTTAAGGGTTCTTAGATCAATGAGTTCAACTTGTCCTGCAAAAGCCTCAGCCGCTGTTTCACAGCGCTCCACCATGGCTCCCCAAGTGACGATAGTAAGCTTATCCCCTTCACTCATAAGCCTGGCAACACCAAACTCAATGACATAGTCATCCCCCGGATAAGGGCGTCGAGACCAAACATTGTCTAACAGCGCACGGTGCTCAAAAAAGATTGTCGGGTTGTTATCACGCAACGCAAATCGCAACAGCCCCACTGCATCCTCTGCATTTGATGGCATAGCCACTTGCCAACCAACTTTATGGGTCCACTCGACTTCATCACACATTGAATGCCAGGGATCACCGCGCCTTGCATACCCGCCGGGCATTCTGACTACCATAGGAGCGGCAAATTGATTATTGGTACGCCAGCGCATAATGCCGGCATCAGAAAGCTGTTCAGCGGCAGGTTCTGCGTATTTGCGAAATTGAATTTCCGGCACAGGCATCAATCCCGACAGAGCGTAACCGATAGAGCGCCCGATGATCCCCTCCTCTGAGAGGCTCGTATCAAATACACGCTGCTGACCATATTTGTTATGAAGCTCTAGAGTGGCACCGTGCACCCCTCCTTTAGGCCCAACGTCTTCGCCAAAAACCAGTACTTTGGGGTTAGTTTTTAATTCATGATCAAGGGTTTTTCGAATAGCCGCCAGCATATTTTGCCTAGAGCCGCTGGCATTAATAATGGGGTTGGATATAGGAAATTGATGGTCGCAACTGTGTAGACCACCGCGCAGTTGCGGCTCACCTGCTTTCGCGTAAACATAATCGGCAATATGGTCGGGGTTGGGCTCTGGGCGCTCTTTCACTTTTGTGACAGCCTGAGCAACAAGCTCTTGAGCTTCACATTGAAATTCATCCCAAGTTCTGGCATCCAGTATTTGCTGCTCTTGTAAATACTGTTGCAACTTTGGCAGCGGATCATTCGCCTGATCTTCTGCAATCAGATGATCCGGTTTATAGGTCTGAGTATCTTGAAAAGTGTGTCCGCAAAGACGCGGCACTTTGAGGCGCAGCAGGCAGCAACCTTTACCACTGCGCACATGAGCTACAGCTTGAGCAATGAGCTGTGGGGTCGTTTTAGGGTCGGTGCCATCGCCATCAACGATCAGTAAATTTTTGTAACTGGCCAAGTTGGCCACTTGGTCCCCACCAGGCGTCTGTACTGTTTGCGGAACAGATATACCATAGCCATTATCTTCAATATAAAAAAGATGAGGTAGATTGTTAGTGGTACTGATGTTGAGCGCCGCCCAAAAACCACTGGTTGACATTGAAGAGTCACCGCCCATCGACAGGCCAATCGCCTGCTCATAATTAGCATCTTGCAGTTGATCACGATGATAAATAATTGACGCAGCCCATCCCGATATGGGGCTATACTGAGCTCCCACTCCACCGCACATAGGAATCAACATAGCTCCCTGCTCTTCGATGTTAGGGTAATTACACACCACCCCTATATCACGACCGTCACTGTAGCCGCCAGATTTAGCCATCGGTGCTGCCAGTGCTTCTTCTATATCTAAACCCAAAGAAAGCACAAAAGGTCTTGAGCGATAATAACCGCTGGCTGCATCTTTGGGGTGAGTCATCATCAACCCCAATAAAATTTGCGCAAAATCATGGCCACGGGCTGAGAACTGATTAAATACGAGTTTTTCAGGGACTAATTGCTGCTCCTCGATATCGTCGATAGCACGTGATAACAGTAACAATTTACTGACTTTCAACCAATCAATCGGTGGTACAGGTTTGTTTTGCATATGTGGCTCTTTAATTATTGTTTGTATAAATGATACAAAAAACCGCATAAAATTATCTTGTTATATATCATATACAAAGTTATATTTAAGCCACTAAATTTTATGATATTGAATATTTAAGCAATTATAATTTACAAATTATTAATAGATATCGCTTTTAACAAATTAAGTCAGCAAGGAGCAAACAGTGGAATTCGATAATAAATTAGATAAGACCGATTTATTGATATTGGAGTTGCTGCAAAATAACGGCCGAATTACCAACCAAGAATTAGCCGACCGTGTCAATTTAACCACAGCGCCCTGCCTTAGAAGACTGAAACGCTTGGAGGATATAGGTATTGTTGATAGATATGCTGCTATTCTAAAACCAGAGACAGTCTCAATTAACGTCATGGCGTTGGTGAGCCTCTCACTTAATTCATTTTCCGATAGTGAAGTCGCTGAATTTGAACTTTTTGTCAGTGAGAATTCGAATATTACAGAATGTTATTCAGTATCCGGAGAGTACGATTTTTTCTTGAAACTGGTGGCGACCAGCATTGCAGAAATTGAAAACATACTTTTAAAACAAATACTTAAATTAAATATAGTTCGTAGTGCCACGACCAATTTTGTGCTGGGAAAACGAAAGAACACTACCGTTTTACCCCTGCAGCAATGCAGAAGTAAGAAATAACGTTGTGACAGAAACAAGACATTGTTTGCTCAACCAGTTTTGTTTTAATAATAGCGCTCACCTTTACCAACTAGCAGCAATTGATTAAGCTACTGTCAGATATTCACGCCCAATTTATGGTACTATACTGGCATGAGCTGGACTGCAACACTTCCTACAAAACCACTCCCCATCACTTATGATCTATAATCTTTGTTAGTGCTTAATTTGAGAGCCTTAATACCCAACCTTAAGTGATCAGCTCCGATGTTTTTTAGATAAATTTGAAATGCCCCTACTGGCGCAACCACTTATAACTTCACGGCTTTAAACGCCCAAATTTTTTTCGGTTTTTCATAGCGGTCAATTGTTTGGTGTTTAAGATCGATAAGTCGCCAATGATCAGCAAAAAGCAACAAGATATCTTGCTCACTAAAAAACCGCTTGTTAGCACCGTTAACATCGTACAATCCAGCTTCAAGCTCTATGTGACCTATCGCCCCATAATTCGTATCAAGTGTTGAGTTTAATCGACATATAAGCTGCCCGTTATTAGCCAGCACTCTGGATATTTCTCCTAATATTTCAACCGTTTTACTCCAGCTGAAATAGTGGAGCGTTAAACTCGCTATCGCAACATCAAATTTAGCATCCTTAAAGGGCAATGTTTCACTGTGATCTAATGCCAGGTATTTGACCTTATTCTCATTAAGAGATTCATCTATTGCAATGTTGATGTTTAAATCACCGGCGATCAAGCTCGATGCCTTGGTGGAAATAAACTGACTGTCAATTCCCGGTCCGCAACCTAGCTCTAATACCCGCTTTCCCTCAAAAACGTAGGCCCATGGCTCAAGCCATTTCATATCTGTATTCATCGCACTTCCCTTTACTAGCCGTGTTCAGGCGCAAATATTGCGTTTTAGATTGCTGCAAATTATATCGTAAAACATGTTAGTCAGATATCTACAGCCCTTTTCATATTGCATCGAGCTTGTGCTAAAACCGATAAAGAAAAATATTTTGAGCACCTGTATTTTTGAGAGCGACCATTGACTCAAACATTCATCTTTGCAGTTATGGCAGCATGAATCAGGACAATGTAAAACACCAGATGCCTGTCGCTGCTCTCTAAATTATTGACAAAATGACAGACGATTATTCAGGTATAAATAAATTAGGGTTCAGAGATTGTTTTATTGGTATATTTATCATACGATGCACAAAACAATACATATCGTATCATTATACATAAAAGGTTCAAATTAATGTCATCAAATATTATTTTACCGAGAATATTACAAGTAGGTGATGGCGCAAGTGATGCCGTTCTGGATGTTCTCACCAGCCTCAACTGCCAAAATCCTCTGATCATCACTGATAAAATGATGGTGCAATTAAGCTATGCAAAAAATATTCTGGCTGTATTGGCAAAAGGGGGCATTCAAGCGGACGTCTTTGACGATACAGTCCCAGAGCCAACGGTTAGTTCTATCCAAGCAGGTGTGGAAAAGGTGCGTGCTGGTCACTACGACAGTATCATTGCGCTCGGCGGTGGCAGCCCGATAGACAGTGCAAAAGCGATTGCCATTCTCGGTAAGTTTGGCGGTAAAATGCAGGATTACAAATTCCCGCGCATTGTCAACGAACCGGGATTGCCTATTATCGCTGTTCCCACCACAGCAGGCACCGGTTCAGAAGTTACCCGATTTACCATTATTACCGATGAAGTAACGGACGAAAAAATGCTCTGCGTCGGTGTTGGTTTTATGCCTATCGCCGCTTTGGTCGATTATTCACTGACCTTAACACTGCCTCCAAGAACCACTGCGGATACGGGCATAGATGCGCTTACGCATGCGATGGAATCCTTCGTCAGCAAAAAAGCCAATGCTTATAGTCAAAGCCAAGCGCTAGCGGCTATGAATTTAATCGGCCCTAATTTGCGTGGTGCCTATCACAATGGCAACAATAAAACGGCCCGTGAAGCCATGATGTTAGGATCTACCCTTGCTGGTGTTGCTTTTTCCAATGCATCTGTCGCGCTAGTGCACGGTATGAGCCGGCCTATAGGGGCTGCTTTTCACGTACCGCATGGACTGTCTAATGCCATGCTACTTCCTGCTGTCACTGAGTTTTCAATCCCCTACGCATCTAAAGGCTATGCCCAATGCGCCAGAGCGATGGGGGTCGCCAATGAGCAGGACAGCGATGATCAGGCCAATGCACTGCTCATGAGCGAATTGCGAGCACTTAACGCAGAGCTGCAAGTACCCAGCCTCGAACAATTTGGTGTTGACAGACAAAGCTATCTAGATCTATTACCGGTGATGGCCGAGCAAGCACTGGCATCCGGCTCTCCCGCTAACAATCCGATTGTGCCGACCAGCGAGCAAATTATTTCAATCTATCGCGGTCTATGGTGAGCTCACTAGACGTGCATATTCATTTATCTATATCTTCATAAAACAAAGAGTACAACATGGAAACTATCGGTCATTTAATCAACGGCGAAATCAACACTGACGCAATCAGCTTACAAACTGTTTACAACCCATCCACTGGCGAGGCAATCAAGCAAGTAGCCTTAGCATCAACACAAGTTGTTGAACTAGCTATCAGTGCCGCTGAGCGAGCTTTCCCTCTCTGGCGTAACACCCCTGTGGGTAAGCGCGCCGCTGTTATGTTCCGCTTTAAACAGCTTTTGGAGATAAATGCTGAAAAAATTTGCCAGCTAATCGGTGAAGAACACGGCAAGATATCGCATGACGCCGCCGGTGAATTACAGCGAGGCATAGAATGTGTTGAATATGCCTGCGGTGTCGCAGAACATTTAAAAGGGGAGCACAGTAAAAATGTGGGGCCTAACATTGACTCTTGGAGTGAATTTCAGCCTTTAGGAGTCGTGACTGGAATAACCCCTTTTAACTTCCCGGCGATGGTGCCACTTTGGATGTTTCCGATGGCTATTGCCTGCGGCAACACCTTCGTACTTAAACCTTCTGAGCGAGATCCATCATCAACTCTTTATATCGCGCAACTTTTAGAAGAAGCGGGATTGCCTGCAGGTGTAATGAATGTCGTTAACGGTAACAAAGTAGCGGTAGATACACTCCTGAGCGATGATCGCGTAAAAGCGGTGAGCTTTGTGGGTTCCACACCTATTGCCGAGTATATTTACACGACGGCTAACGCCAACGGAAAGCGTTGCCAAGCTTTAGGAGGGGCCAAAAATCACGCGATAGTCATGCCGGATGCGGACATGGATAATGCGGTAAACCAATTATTGGGCGCTGCATTTGGATCTTCAGGTGAGCGCTGCATGGCACTATCTGTCGCCGTGGCCGTTGGTGATGAAGCAGCTGATAGTTTGGTCAGTAAAATGCGTACCGCTATGGGGAGCCTTAAAGTTGGAGCATACAGTGATAGCAAAAATGATTTTGGACCTGTCATCACCCGTGCCCACCAGCAGAAAGTCGTTGGTTACATCGACAGTGCGGAATTAGATGGGGCAACCGTGATCGTCGATGGCCGTGTCCCACACGTTGCAGGGTACAGCGACGGCTTTTTTGTCGGAGCCACTTTAATTGATTCGGTAACCGTGCAAATGCAAAGCTACCAAGAAGAAATATTTGGTCCTGTATTGCAAGTCGTTAGAGTCGACAGCATGGACCAAGCTATGCAGTTGATCAACGATCACGAATATGGAAACGGTACTTGTATCTTCACTCGAGACGGTGAAGCCGCACGCTACTTTTCTGATCATATCCAAGTGGGCATGGTTGGAATCAACGTTCCTCTACCGGTACCTGTTGCTTACCATAGTTTTGGCGGGTGGAAGCGTTCACTCTTTGGGGATTTACACGCATACGGCCCTGACGCAGTGCGTTTTTACACTAAGCGTAAAACCATCACTCAACGCTGGCCATCGGCCGGTCTCCGTGAAGGAGCCAGTTTTTCATTTCCTAGCTAATCTCTTTCCAAATAGATGACGACAGTGTAAATGCCACTAGCTCGACCGCTCACCATGCGTGTGACGGTCGATTGAAGCACTCCCACTACAGCCTGTATTAGACGAATATCAGCAGGCACATTGCTACTAAGATTGCATCCCTATACACAGGTTTCCTCTAAATGAACGTTTCAAAATAAATAAGAGGTAAGAGACTGGTTTTACTGTAGAATTGATTAAATCAGTTAAATTGATGCATAAATGTATAAAAACTTACGGCTTCAATGGATCTCTACAAACCGCATATAATCAGTCATTTGTGCTAATGCGCATTGAATTTAGTGTTTAGATTAACGAGACAATAATGAGCAAAACAACCAAGGAAAAAGGTTCTTCGATCACCCGTGTATTAGAGATTATTGAAATAGTATCTAAAGCAGATCGCCCTATATCCCCCGCTGATTTGGCCTACCATTTAAATATTCCAAAACCCAGTATTCACCGCTTATTGGTCCAACTACAAGAAGAAAACTTCCTACAGCTGAACATGCGTGGTTTAGTCGTACCTGGTCACAGAATGCAAAGCATCGCCTTAGGTGTTTTGTACAACAACCGGTTTAAAGCCGTTCGCCAGGCTATTTTAGCCCAACTCACCGAAACAATCGGCGAAACATGCGGAATATCTATTCCCAACGGCGTGGATATGATTTATTACGATAGAGTGCAAAATTCAAACCCTATTCAAGTGCACTTGCCTATCGGTAGTCATACCCCGACTTATGCCACCGCCAGTGGAAAACTCTATTTGAGTTCCCTAAGCAATACTCAATGCAAAAAAATCATTCAAAAATTACCGCTACAGCGCTATGCTAGAAACACAATTACCCAAGTTGATACTTTGCACGAAGAGATACAAAGTATTAAACGCTCAGGTATCGCCACTGACAATGAAGAATTTATTGATGGTATGGTCGCCATTGCGACACCTATTCAAAGTGCGCAAGGAAAATTATTTGCCTGCCTTTTTGTCCACGCACCCCTGATTCGAATGAGCTTAGAGCAGTTACTAGAATTTGCACCTTTATTAGAAAAAGCCTCTATCGAACTAGCCGCGTTAGTTGATGACAACATTAACTAAAGTAACAATAGTCCATCTCCTATTAGTTTGAGTTGAAAATATTCTATGTTTTGTTTGGTAAGTCTAGAGCTTTGCTTTACTGAACGGCTTCAATGAGACCTCAGCATAGCTGATTGCATTTAATAATACAGCGTTAAAAACAGGGGCGAACAGACTCCGTTATTTCGCCTTTTTTTATTAAAACATTACGGGCTAGCTGAAGCTGTTATCTACTTCGCTACGTTATGTAGAGGTCTCTCAATATTAAATATAGTATAAAAACTCCACCTAATCTGATCAGCGTTGATGTCAGCTTAAACTATGACACTGATGCTCAGCTAAACCTTTAATGTCAACCTTAATTCTGAATAGATCTCCGGCCATAGGCTGTTGTTTTCTCTGAGTATCATCTAAGTCGAACCAAGCAGAACAGACAAATAAATCACTGAGATCAGCCCCACCAAATGTGCACCGCGTAGGATTAGCTACCGGTAAATGGATGGTTTTATCTAACACTCCCGCAGGGCTATAGCGGCACACTTTCCCGCCACCCCATAACGCCACCCACAAATACCCTTCAGCATCTACCGTCAAACCATCAGGCATCCCATCAGATTCGCTAAATGTTATAAAGGTACGTCGCTGCGTTAATTGCCCAGTCGCAGTATCCTGACTAAAGACTTCAACTTCATATGCAAACATATTACTAATATAGAGCAAGCCACCGTCTGGGCTCCAGCTAATGCCGTTGGCGACACAAAAATTGTTAGCCATCGGGGTAATTGACTCAGAACTGGTCATACAAAATAGTTCTCCATCGGCGGCTTCCAAACAAGTCTCATTTAAAGAACCTGTCCACAAGCGTCCCTGTCGATCAACCACTGCATCGTTTAGTCGTACACTCTTTTTAGTTGCCAGTGGATCTGCAAGCAAGCGATGTTTAGAAAAATCTCTCTCCCAGTGATACAGTCCTTGTTTAGTCGCACTCAACCAAGTACCGCTGTTACACATGGCTATTGCAGTGAGCGTCATCGGCGTGTTGTAGCACTGGTAATCCCCATTTTCTGGATCCAATCGGTGAACTTTATTACCCTCTGCGTCCACCCAATAAAGTACTTGCTCTGCAATGTTCCAAATTGGGCTTTCTCCAATCTGATCTTGGCTATTAAAGAGGTGCTCTATTAATGGCTGCACTTAACTTCCTCTCAATTAATAATGATTAATCTTCTAACAAGGCCTGTAAACGCCATGGTTCTGCCATTACTTTGGCCAATCGCTGATAGTGTTGATAACGCATTTGATAGAGCGCAGTCAGTGTGGAGTTTGGTTGGTACTCTTTGTCAATTGAACACATAGAACCCATTGCACTGATTATGTCAGAAAAAATCCCGACGCCGACGGCTGCACCTATTGCCACACCTTTTGCTCCAATTTCTCGCCCGGTAGAAGTGCTTATAGGTACATTTAATACATCGGCGAACATTTGCGACCAAACTTCACTCTTGGCTCCCCCTCCCGCCAATACAGCACTGCCAAAAGGGGCACCGGCGCTTCTCAGTTTATTAACATGATTTAGATGAGCGAAGACGACACCTTCATATACCGCGTACAGTAAATGCTCTTTACTGTGCCAACCAGCAACCCCATAAAATCCTGCGCGAGCACTGACATAATCATTACAACCATGCAAAAAAGGCAGATAAAATGGTGAATCAGCTGAAGGCTCAATAGCAACCACTTTTTCATTACACAGCTCAAATACCGAACAGCCTAATTGGGTTGCCTGCTGTTGTTCACTCTGGCAAAACTCACGCACAAACCACTCTAAATTAGTCGCTGAAGTGGCACTGGACTCAATCAACAAATAGCGATGTTTATCAAAAATACAATTCATAAACACCTTGGGATCAACGACTGGTTGATCCACTATTACCTGATTAATGCTCCAGGTTCCCGCTATCAAAGATCCCTGACCGCTTTCCTCAACAGCTGAGCCCAATGCCGCAGCCACTACATCGAACATCCCTGCAATAACAGGGGTTCCCTGTTGAAGACCTGTTGCTTGCGCAGCTGATTCAGTCACTTTGCCTACTATTTCAGTACTGTCAAACACTTCTGGAATTAAGTCTTGTAGCTCTGCCAAATCATACAACTCTAGTAACCGAGCATTGATCTCTCGCGTTGATATTTGCATTAATCCAGCACCACTGAGGTCGCTATAATCAGTACCCAGCTGACCAGTGAGGCAATAATTCAGATAATCCTTGCAGAAAAAAACGCTCCCTATTTGGTTATATATGTGGTTGTCATAGCGCTTTAACCAGGCCAGTAACATGCCTGTCTGAGCGGGCCATATCCCCTGCAAGTTATAATCATATATCTGCTGCCAACGCCCTTGCTCGCGCCAGTGTTCTACCAGTTCTGTCGCTCTACTATCCAAAGATTGTATGGCCTTTAGCGGATTACGTTGCTCGTCCAGTAAATACACACCATTGCCATGACCGCTGCACCCTATCGCCGCTACCTGAGAAGGGTGAATCGCACTCTTTTTAATGACCGTTTGAATAGCCTTGCCCGAGCGTAGCCAAAGCTCTTGCATATCACGCTCTGCATGCCCTGGATGAGGATATAAAGTGCCGACAGGTTCAGTACACACCGCTATTTCCTTGCCGCACAGATCAAACAATGCCGCTTTGGTCATAGTATTTCCGGTATCTAGCCCTATTACATACTGCTGCATTTACTTACCTCAATTGTTTCATCTACAGTGCGAACGCTTTTTTCCCATTCAAAATCAAGCGCACAGCTTAAGCTAAGCTGGTGCCTTAACCATTGTTATATATGGCTAATGCAGTTTCAACACTTGCCCCATCGTGAATCATCGCTTTAAACGCTTTGACCACTAACTTGGTATTATCGTGTTGATAAATATTGCGCCCATAGACCATGCCCATAGCTCCTTGCTGTAAAATAGCGTGTGCTTTAGAAAACACCTCATGAATATCTTCTTTACCCCCGCCACGCACAAGTACTGGACAACGCGCAGCCTCTACCACTTTATGAAAATCCGCAGCATCTGCGGTCGGATCCGCTTTTATGATATCAGCACCCATCTCTCTTGCCATGCGCACTAATGTCACTATTTTCTCCAGATCGCCATCCACCATATAGCCGCCTTTAGAGCTATTAGATTGCATCACCAACGGCTCAATCATCAATGGCATACCATATTTTTCACATTCATTGCGTACCCGAGAGATATTCTGAACACACTGACGGAATAAATCAGGCTCATTTGGTAACATAAACAAATTGACAACCACACAGGCAGCATCCATCTGCAATGCCGCTAGAATAGGGTCTTTTTCATTTTGCATCAAAGACCACATAACACGATGTGCCTCAGCGTTATACGGGTTGCCTAAATCGACGCGCATCACTAGTGCTGGCTTATTTTTTCCCGGGATATTTTGCAGTAAATCGCTCTGCCCATAATTCATTTGAATCGCATCAGGATCTGCGTCTACCAATTGATTGACCACCCCTGGCATATCTTCCAAACCGTTTAGAAAAGAAGGTTCGTTACAGACACCATGATCTATCGCCACATCCAGACATTTTCCGTGATGGAATAACCTATTCATCCGCACTTTTTTAGTTTCAAACATACTCTTTCTCTCCATACGAGGGTCTATTAATCAAAGTCGTTCTATCAAGACCGTGATTGGTTTCTAAAAATTCTAAAGTACTCTGCAATTCTGCGTCTTTTTTCAGCATATCCCAGCCTTTTAAATCACTCAAAATCAGGTTTATTTCTTCAATGACAGCTAAATTTAACTCGCCACTAATTGCCAGTGAGGTACGTCTTAGTAATATATCTAACAGTGTTTCTACTCTCTCTTCACTGATCAGACAGCGGATTTCTCCAAGGGAATATTGGTGGTGATGCGCTAGCTGCACATCACTGTCATCACAATACTCTTTTAGCAACCAAGCCTTTGTGCCATAGCGCTGTAACAGCGTTTCTGCTCTAGCCAGGCTCAGCTTAGTGCCGCGTGTAAACTCCTCTAACCAATGTGCTCTTTGCTGATTATCCGCAGGATAGTCACGGCCACCGCCTATACTCTGATTTTGGCTGCTTTGAATTCGATCTAAGCCCAACTCCACCAGCAATTCGTCGCTGACTTGTTCAGCAAAGGAGCGAAATGTAGTCCATTTTCCGCCAATCATGGAATACACTGGGTAGGGGCGATCGGCATCTGCTGGTTGTAAATGGGTACTGTGATTACGTGAGATTTGACCATTGAAGTCGGTACTACTGGAGGGCAGCGGCCGTACGCCGCTAAAGCTATAAACAATTTCTTGCGGTTGTATTTTAATATCTGGGAATACCCCAGCCAGCGATTCTAATATGTAGTTGCGTTCTTGTTCTGTGCAAATCACACCTTGTGGACTGTCGACTTTGATATCCGTTGAGCCGACTAGCACATTGCCAAAATACGGGAATAAGATGCATACCCTTCCCTCTTGATTTTCGAAGTAGATCATGTGATTGTCTATTGCTGAAAACAAGGCTGCATTATTGATGATCAGGTGCGATCCTTTAGTGCCGCCAATGACCTCTGATTTGAAGCGCATTTTATGATTGGTGAAATCGATCCATGGCCCTGCCGCGTTAACGACAATTTGAGCACTAATACTATTTTCTTGGCCTGTGAGCGTGTCTCTAAGGACAAGTGTACTTCCCTCACAGCTCTCTAAACTCATATAATTTAATGCCAGCGCACCTTCAAATTGCGCTTGCACATCTAAGATCATTTCCAAACCTAAGCGCTCAGGATGACTTATCCAAGCATCGTAATAGGTGGCACTACAGACCACATCGGTATTTATTCCTCGCCAACGCTGAACCGTGCTTTTTGCACTGTTATAGCGATGTTTAGGCATCACCCTTTGGCTTGCAGTCAAAATATCATAGAACCATAAGCCCATTTTTATGACCAAAGCACCGCGGTTACAGGGCTTGTCCGATAGACCTAAAAAGCGTAGCGCACTTTCCCATAGACCACCAAACCACGAGTAGATAGGAATAGTCGTCGCTAGAGGTGAGACATAATGGGGGGCATTTTTTAATAATAGATTTCGCTCTCGCAACGATTCCCGTACTAGCTCATATTCGGCATTTTCCAAGTAGCGTAATCCACCGTGAATCATCCGTGATGGGGCTGAACTGGTGCCGCCACAAAAATCATTTCGCTCTACTAATAATACATCGACGCCCTGCATTGCGAGTTCACGATACAATCCAATACCATTGATTCCGCCACCGATCACCACTACTGAATAGGCGGTTTTTTTCTTTAATCGATGCAGCAATGCTTGCCGATTATTCGTTTTCATAATACTTAACTACTCTAAATTTTTGACAAGGGGACTTCAGGGAGGCTGCTGAGAGCCTCCTATTTTTTATGGTGTATAGGTATAGAGCTTGAAGGCGCTAGGAGTCTGTCGGACTTAGCGCTAATCTACTGCAAATAGTCATCGACGGCGGCCGTTATCTGCAAAGTATCAGCTAAGCTTAGCTGCACTTCACCGGCTGCTGCATTTTCAGCGGATTGTTGGAAATTTCTCGCCCCGCAAAGCGCGAACATCAATGGCGATTGAGCGACTGTCCAGGCAATCACAAGCTGTGCAATACTGATGTTGTAAGACTTGGCCATCGGTTCAATTTGTTCCAATAATGACTGTATTTTGATTCGGTTTTCAAGGCTAAAACGTGGGTCATTGAGCCGTTGATCGTCACCGCTAAATTGACGATCTGGTCCTATTTTCCCGGACAAAATGCCTTGAGCCAATGAAGAGTAACTCAATACGCTGGTATTATAGTCACCGCAGATAGGCAGTAACTTTCCTTCTATTTCCCGATCAAGCATATTGTATTTTTCTTGGATAACATCTACCGGACCACACGCCAAGTACTGCTTTAGCTCAGAGGCTGATACATTACTAACACCAATAGCGCGTATTTTTCCTTCTTTTTTAAGCGCTAAAAGAGTCTCCATTGTTTCCTCAATCGGGGTGGTTGGGTCCTGCCAGTGCGTGATATAGAGATCAATATAATCTGTACCTAAACGCTGCATACTCGCCTGCAGTTCTTTTCGAATAGACTGCTCTCCTAAGAACCTATAAACAGGCTTCCCCTCTTCGTCAAAGAAATACTCTCCCTGATTGTCATCCCAGACTAGACCACACTTGGTTGCCAGTACCACATCATCTCGCCTACCTTTGATCGCCTCTGCGACTACCTCTTCTGCCTTACCTAAACCATAAGCTGGCGCAGTGTCGATTAAGTTAACACCATGATCCAAGGCGCCATGAATCGCGGCGATAGACGCTCTGTCATCAGTGCCTCCCCACATCCAACCGCCCATTGCCCAAGTGCCCAATCCAATGACAGATGTCTCTATATTACTACTACCCAATTTTCTGTATTTCATGGTCGTGATTCTCCTATTCTGGCGACACTTTTATTTACGCGCTAAACATTTAATATTGAATGGCAATTTTTCCGACAGTGGCACCGCTTTCTATCTTCTTATGTGCGCTTTTTAGTGTATTCACGCTCATGCCAGACAATGTTTCAGTCAAAGTTGTTGTTAAAACGCCGTTATCCA
>Ga0209395_1001086_pt1 | contig 39086 bp, 25 predicted proteins | sample GOMGulsemesocosm_3_FD_184635 | JGI IMG/M metagenome (GOLD analysis project Ga0209395, IMG submission 184635) | Methane-oxidizing microbial communities from mesocosms in the Gulf of Mexico - GOM9D Gulf of Mexico (SPAdes) (version 2) | ecosystem: Environmental > Aquatic > Marine > Cold seeps...
TAGAGATTGTTGGAATGCGATTGGATGATGCCATTAAATTTATCAAAGGAAAAAAAGGCACAGAAGTACGCTTGACCGTAAAGAAAAAATTTGACGGTTCTATACGAGTAATTTCTATTATAAGAGACATTGTAAATCTTGACGAAACTTTTGTAAAATCTAGCATTGTCGAAAAGAAGGGAAAAAAATATGGGGTCATTAATTTACCGAAATTTTATATTGATTTTAGCGACAAGAACTTTAGAAACTCTGCCAAAGACATGGAAAAAGAGATTGCCAATCTCAAAAAAGAAGATGTTGAAGGTCTATTAATTGACCTGAGAAATAACGGAGGTGGTTCTCTAAAAACAGCTATTGAAATCGCAGGGTTATTTATCAGCGAAGGCCCTGTTGTTCAAGTAAAATATAGAGGAGAAAAACCTGTTGTCAAAAACGATACTGATACTAAAATCCAATGGAATGGCCCATTGGTAGTATTAGTAAATGAATTATCTGCTTCTGCATCAGAAATATTTGCGGCCGCCATGCAAGATTATAATAGAGCTGTAATTATTGGAGGAAATCAAACCTACGGAAAAGGAACAGTTCAAAACATATTGCCCATCAATCAGTTTTACCCAAAATACAAAAAGGATTTAGGTTTCTTAAAAATGACCATTCAAAAATTCTATAGAGTTAACGGAGGTTCTACTCAGAAAGAAGGCGTATATTCTGACATTGCAATGCCAAGCAGGTATAGTTATATGAAGGTTGGAGAAAGAGACATGGAAGGTTCTTTAGAATGGGATAAAGTTGCAAAAGCAAATTACCAAGAAGTAAATTCTTATGTCAATTTTAGCGATGTAGTGAACAATAGCAAGGAGAGAATCATAAAAAACTCTGCTTTTAAATTGATCAATGATTATGCGAAATGGCTAAAAACTGGTCAAGAAGACACTACCTATTCTTTAAACTATAAACAATTTAAAAAAGACAATAAGAATCACAAAAAAAGTGGAGAGAAATTTAAGTCTGTTTATAAATTTGATTCTGATTTAACTTTTGTTTCTCCTAAAAGCGAATTACCCTTAATAAAATCATCTGTTGTTGATGGAGATAAAAGAATGGCTTGGCATAAAAACTTAGCTAAAGATATTTATATCTCTGAAGCTTTAAATGTGTTGAGCGAATTGAAAATGAGAAATTTAAATCAAATAATTAAGAACTAACAATTCTATTTTCTTTATGAATTTTCAAGTAACCTTTGCTACCAAATGGTCAGATTTTGATCCAAATAGACACATGCGCCATACTGCATACAATGATTATGCTGCAGAAGTTAGAGTTCGATATTTTAAAGAACAAGGAGTTTCTATTGAAGATTTTGCTAAAGAAAATTTAGGACCAATTCTATTCAAAGAGGAAACTTCTTTCTACAAAGAAATCCATATTGGAGAGGATATAACTGTAAACCTTAGCTTAAAAGCAGTTTCTAACAATATTGAAAGATGGAAATTACTACATCAAATTTTTAACGAAGAAGGTAAAATTGCAGCTGAAGTAATGGTGTACGGAGCTTGGATAGATTTAACCAAAAGAAAACTCGCAGTTCCTTCAGCAAAATTCACATCGTTATTTTCTTCTTTGAATAAAACAGAAGATTTTGAAGAAATCATCATAAAAAGCAAACGTTAAAAAAAACTTAATATTAGCCTCTTCACCGAACAAGCAATAGGTTTGTATATGGAGAATTCTATATCTTTAAAGTTAATTCATTACAATTAACTTAACCTTACGCTATTATGTTCAATAAAAAACAAGCACTTGCCATTTTTTCTGGTGTGCTTTTTTGCTTTAACTCATTGCATATTTCGGCCCAAACCGATTATAGCAGTCACAGCAAACTCTCTCAAAAATTAAAAAACTTACATTCGAATTATTCTAACCTCAGCAAATTAGAGGTGCTAACAACAACTGTTGGAGGTCATAAGATTTGGGCTTTAACCTTATCTAAAGGAAACGCAAAAAACAAGCCCGCAATTGCAATTGTAAGTGGTGTTGATGGAAAACACATATTAGGTCCAGAAATGGCTGTGAATATTGCAGAAGATATCCTAAAAAATCATGCAGATGTATTAGAGAACACTGCTTTTTATATTTTCCCAAATATGAGTCCAAACGCTACAGAGAATTATTTCTCATCTCTAAAACATTACAAGAATGGAAATGCAAGAAAGACAGATGATGACAGGGACGGAGCTATTAATGAAGATCCTTTTGAAGATTTAAACAAAGATGGACTCATTACTTTAATGCGTATTGAAGACCCAACTGGTGATTATATTTTAAACAAAGAAGACAATAGAATTGTACTTCCTGCGGATAAAAACAAAGGCGAAATTGGCTCATATAAAGTACTCACAGAAGGGATTGACAATGACTTAGACGGGCAGTTTAATGAAGATGGAAACGGCGGAATTCAATTCAATAAAAACTTCAGTTATAAATACCCATACTTTAAGCCTGGAGCTGGAGAACATGCTGTTTCAGAAAAAGAGAACAGAGCATTATTAACTTTCCTGTACGAAAAATGGAACATATTCTCTATCATTACCTTAGGCTTAGAAAACAATTTATCAACTCCTTTAAAGTACAACGCTGGCAATGCAAAGAAAAGAGTACTTACAAGTATACTAAAAGAAGACGCTGCTTTGAATAAATTTTTATCAAGCAAGTACAACAAAATTGTTGATACAAAAGGTGCCCCAAAAAACACAGGAAAAGGGGGAGACTTTTTCCAATGGTCGTATTTTCATTTCGGGAAATTAGCGTTAAGTACTCCAGGTTGGTGGGTTCCACAAGTAAAAGATTCAACCAAAAAGGCTTCAAAAAATAAGTACGTAAATTATTTACGCTGGGCTAAAAAGGAAAATATTAAAAATGCTTTTGTAGATTGGAAAGAGATTAAGCATCCTAATTTTCCGAACCAAAAAGTAGAAGTTGGCGGAATTACACCGTACAAAATGTACAACCCACCATTTAAACTGGTAAAAGATATTAGCAAAAAACACACAGAATTCATTATTGAGTTGACTAAAATCCAACCTAATGTTCAATTACAGAACATTAAAGCTGAATCAGTAAGTAAAGGATTTACAAGAATCACTGTGGATGTTCATAATGCAGGACTATTACCTACACATACACAGGTTGGAAAAAAATCTAGATGGTTGCGTAAAATTAAAGTGGCACTGAAACTTAATAAAAACCAGACAATAATTACAGGTAAAAAAATCATCTTGGTAACTAATATTGACGGTGACAGTTCTCAACAATTTACTTGGTTGATTAAAGGCAAGGGTAGTATTGGGATTGAAGCAGGAACTTCTCATACAGGAATAGACACAGCAACAATCAACTTAAAATAAAAATTTCAGAAAAATGAATTTACAATCATACATACGTCAAACGTTATTGTTATTATTTTTATTTCCATTAGCAATTAACGCACAAAAAAGTACTGAAATTTTTAGAGCTGCTGGATCCCCTCATAACCCAAAAGTTCAAATTTCATTTAATCGTTATTACACTTCTGAAGGATTAGCTGCATTGGGTAAAAAAATTGCAGATGCGCATCCAAACTTAGTCAAAAGAAAATCCATTGGTAAATCGGCCAAAGGAAAAGATATTTGGATGTTGGCCATTACAAATTACAACATTGGAAATGCTGACACAAAACCTGGTTTTTATGTGGATGGAAATATCCATTCAAATGAAATTCAAGGTGGTGAGATCTGTACCTATACAGCTTGGTATTTAACCGAGAACTTTACCGACAACGAATACATCAAAAATATGTTGAATGACCGTGTTTTTTATATCGTTCCAACCATAAACCCTGATGCTCGTAATGATTATATGAAAGAACCAAATACTGCTCACAGTCCAAGATCTGGTATGATCGCATTAGATGATGACCGCGATGGCTTGTTTGATGAAGATGGATATGATGATATTGATGGCGATGGATCAATTACAAGAATGCGTAGAAAAAACCCAAATGGCAATTTTATTATTGACCCAAAAGATCCGCGTAAGATGCTTCAAATTGGACCAGATGATGTTGTTACTGCACAACGTTATGAATATTTAGGTAACGAAGGAATTGACAATGATAAAGATGGTAGAATAAACGAAGATACACACGGATATTACGATCCTAATAGAGATTGGGGTTGGAAATGGCAACCAGATTATATTCAACGTGGAGCGTACAAACATCCATTTTCTTTACCAGAAACAAGAGCAGTTGCTGACTTTGCTTTGAGCAGACCAAACATTGCAGGCGCTCAGAGTTTTCACAATTCTGGAGGAATGATTTTAAGAGGTCCTGGCGCACAAGAAGACAAATCTACTTACAACAGACAAGACATTAAAATTTACGATGCAATTGGTAAAAAAGGAGAGAAAATTATTCCAGGATATCGCTATCTAACGGTGTATAAAGATTTGTATTCTGTGTTTGGTGGTGAATTAGATTGGTTTTATGGAAGTCGAGGAATCTACACGTTTACCAATGAAATATTTACATCATTTGCATATTACAAAGACAAAAACGGAGGACGGAGTCAACAATATGATTTTGACAAAGACTTGTTGTTAAATGATGCTTTTACTCCTTGGAAAGAATTTAACCATCCAACATATGGAAAAATTGAAGTGGGCGGATTTAAAAAGAACTTTGGAAGAGCAACCCCTGGCTTTATGCTAGAAGAAGAAGCGCATAGAAATATGGCTTTTACTTTTTACCATGCACATCACATGCCACATTTATCTATCTCAGAAATCAAGGAGAAAAAATTAGGCGGTGGATTGAAAGAAGTAACGGCAACAATTAAAAACGACAGGTTAATGCCAACACACGCCAGTCAGGATTTAAAATATAAGATTACAAGACCAGATTATATTAGTATTAGTGGAGTGAGTGTAATTGCAGGAATGATTGTTAACAATGATGACTTCAATGTGAATACAGAACAAAAAGTAAATCCTAAAAAGATAAGAGTTCAGAACATTCCAGGAAACAGCGTTGTAAAAGTGCGTTGGATTGTAAAAGGAAATTCAAAATTCACCATAAAAATTGACAGTGCAAAAGGAGGGGTAGCGACCAAAAAAAGTAATTAACTAAAATTTTACTCGTATGAAAAAAGTATTTTTATTACTATTTGTAGTTGGTATCGGATTTAATGTGAACGCACAAAAATCCGACAAAGAATTGATCACTAAAACCTGTATGAATTATATAGAAGGTTTTTATGAAGGAAACACCGATAAATTAAAATCAGCTTTACAACCGACTTTACATAAGTTTGGTTTTTGGAAATCTAACAAGTCAAACAAATACGGCAAGCCTATACCAATGACGTTTGAAGGAGCGTTGAAATTTGCCGAAAATGTAAGAAAGAAGCAAAACTTCGCTAAAAAAGGATCTCCAAAGAAGATTGAAATTCTTGATGTTTTAGATAAAATTGCTGTAGTTAAAGTAACCGCATATTGGGGAACAGACTACATGCATTTATCAAAAAAAGACAACAAATGGATGATTGAACAAGTGATTTGGCAAGGTCCAAACACCAAATAAAACTAAAAAAGCTTCTCAATTTTGAGAAGCTTTTTTTATGTATTAATACCAGCGTTTCTTTTTCTTCTTAGAAGCTTCTGATTTTCGTCCTTTTCTATATTTACTTGAGTTTGGCGATTTATGAACTTCTGGTTTTGCCAGTGGATCTAATGGATATGGGTGTTCTTCTTCAACATCAATGTGCTTATTAATCAACTTCTGAATAGACAATACATAGTCTTTTTCATCCGCAGAACAGAATGAATATGCCATACCAGTTTTACCTGCTCTGGCTGTTCTACCAATTCTATGTACATAGGTTTCTGAGATGTTTGGCAAATCAAAATTGATTACTGCGTCTACATTTTTCACATCAATTCCACGTGCAGCAACATCTGTAGCAATTAAAATATTTACTTCACCAGATTTAAAATTATGCAAGGCTTCTTGACGTAAAAGCTGTGTTTTATCGCCATGAATACTATCTACTTTATAGTTGTTTTTTAGCAGTGTTTGTTCTAATTTATCTACACCATATTTTGTTCTTCTAAAAATAATAATGTTTCCTTTTATAGTATCTCTCAACAAATGCAAACACAATTCTATTTTATCTGGTTTCGGCACATAATACAATAACTGCTCAACACTTTTTACAGTTGATGACGTTGGTGCTACTTCAATTTTCACTGGATCTTTTAAAATTGTTTTTGCTAATTCTACAACCTTATAAGGCATCGTAGCAGAGAACAATAAGGTTTGTTTTCCTTTTGGACATAATCGATCAATCTTCTTTACATCATCAATAAAACCCATGTCCAACATCAAGTCAGCTTCATCTAAAACCAAGGTTTCTACAAAATCTAAATGAAGAGCCTCTTGCTTGTGTAGATCCAACAATCTTCCTGGAGTTGCAATTAAGATATCAACTCCTTTTCTTAAAATATCCTTTTGAGGTTCTATAGAAATTCCACCAAAAATTACGGCAGCTTTTAAGTTTGTAAACTTGCTATATTTTTGAAAATTTTCTTCAATCTGCAAAGCCAACTCACGAGTTGGACTTATAATTAATGCTCTAATTTTCTTTCCTTTCTTAGAAGCATCTTGCTTATCAAATAACATTTGTAAAATTGGCAATGCAAAAGCCGCAGTTTTACCTGTACCAGTTTGCGCAGATGCAATTACATCCTTTTTTTCTAGAACTAACGGGATTGTTTGTTCTTGTACTAAAGTTGGATTCTCATAACCACTTTGAGTAATGGCTTTTAAAATAGGTTTGTTAAGCGCTAAGTCTCTAAATTGCATAGTTCTCTTTTAAGATGCTGCAAAGATACAGCAAAAAAAAGAAGCTTTATGTATGTACATAAAGCTTCTTTTTTTTAAAAAAATTTAGTCTTTTATTTTCTATCTCCTAATACTCTCATCAACATTAAAAATAGGTTGATAAAGTCTAAGTACAACATTAAAGCGCCAACAATTGCGCTTTTTGCTTCCCCTTCAGATCCTATTTCGTTGGCAGTACTCATTCTCTTTATTTTTTGAGTATCATAAGCTGTCAACCCAACAAAGATCAATACACCAGCATAAGTAATAAGCCAATACATCATTTCACTTTGCATAAAAAAGTTTACAACAGAGGCGACAATCAATCCGATTAAAGCCATAAACAGTAAGTTACCCCAAGAGGTTAAATCTTTCTTTGTATAATATCCATAAATACTCATTATTCCAAAGGTTCCTGCAGTTACAAAAAATGTAGTTCCGATAGATGCACTTGTATACATTAAAAACACAACAGACAAGGTCAACCCGTTTAATGCTGCATACGCAGTAAAAATAACCCCAGCTGTTTGTGCAGATATTTTTTGAATGACAGACATTAAATAGCCTACTAATAAAACTTCTCCAATAATCAGCCCAAAAAACACCAATCTATTTCCAATAATAGCTGATATTAATTCTGGTGTTGACGCAACCCACATGGCAATTAAACCTGTAATTGCTAATCCACCAGACATCCAAGTATACACCTTAGACATAAATGCTGCTTGAACAACTTGTGTTTGCTCTGCAGTATAATTTCTACTTTCTAATTCCATTTTTTTTACTTTTCCTTATTGATATAACTTAATTGTCTATTTGTTTTAGGCTGTATAACTCCTAACTGTACATTTGCTAAGAACTCTTTTTGTAAGGACTTGCATTTTAGTAAATCTTTTTTCAAGCCTTCAAAATCATTTAAAGCACCTTTTACTTCTGCTCTTTTTAAATACAACATTGCTTCATACGCATTAGATTGTATTGCTTTATTATAATATTTCAATGCTCTCTTATACAACTTTTTTGATGCAAACTTATCCGCCATTTTCACATCCAATTCATAAGAACTATTTGGCGATAAAAAATTATAGGCAATTTTATATTTTTGCCTTGTTGAATGCCCATCTACCTTTGTCGTATTCCACATTCCACTTGTTTTCTGAATAGCCAAAATTGCATTTATTGCATGTTTCTGAACTTTAAATTTCTCTGGAAAAACACTTTCGATATTTCCTTCTTTTGTGAGCGAAAAAGAAACAATAACTGTACCATTCCCTTTTGAGTGGTTGCCATTTAATGCTAAGAAAGTTTCTGCTAAAAAATTGTCTGGTGTTCCTTCTTTAAAAGTAGATTTTTCAAAACTACTTTGACTGAATGCTGATAACCCAAGAAACAAGGTTAAAATAAAAATATAGGGATATTTCATTTTAATGCTTTTTTGATACTCTGTAAAAATACAAAAAGAGCAGCAATTATGCTGCTCTTTTAACTAATATTTACCTTTTACTACTTCTTTATTAGCCCCGCAATAAATAGAACTACCGCAGCACCAATAACTCCTTCAATCAAATCTCCAACAATTCCATCCATGAAACTTATGCCCAATACTCCGAAAAGCCAACCTCCTACTACACCACCAACGATACCAAGGATCATGTTTATTAAAAATCCAAAACCACCACCTTTCATCATTTTTCCGGCAAGAAAACCTGCCAATGCTCCAATTAAAATTGCGTACAACATATTATAAAATTTAAGTTAGTTAATAATTTTAAAGATAGTAAAATATTAAGTAACAATAAACTAGCGCATAAAAAAAAGCCTTTCGAAAATCGAAAGGCTTTTACTTTTGTACAGGCGGAGAGACTCGAACTCTCACACCTCGCGGCACTAGATCCTAAGTCTAGCGTGTCTACCAATTCCACCACGCCTGCAAAAGGAGTGCAAATATAAACAATCCTTGTAAATTGCAAAGAAGTTCTTTACAATTTTTAGTATTTTTGAAATTCATCAAAAAACAAGTATGCAAAACAGAAAATCATATATAGAAAACAACAAGGATCGTTTTATCAAAGAATTGGTTGAATTGTTAAAAATTCCTTCAATCAGTGCGGACCCAGCATTTACTCAAGATGTATTAAACACCTCAGAAGCTGTTAAAATCAGTTTAGAAAAAGCAGGCTGCGACAAGGTAGAAATCTGTGAAACTCCTGGATACCCAATTGTATATGGTGAAAAAATAATTGATCCAAATTTACCAACAGTTTTAGTGTATGGACATTATGATGTACAACCTGCTGATCCAATTGAATTATGGGACTCTCCTCCTTTTGATCCGATTATCAAAAAAACAGAGAAACATCCACAGGGAGCAATTTTTGCACGTGGTGCTTGTGATGACAAAGGTCAAATGTACATGCATGTAAAAGCATTAGAATACATGACATCTACAGGAAGTCTTCCTTGTAATGTGAAATTTATGATAGAAGGAGAAGAAGAAGTTGGCTCTGAAGGATTGAGTTGGTTTGTTCCTCGAAATAGAGAAAAATTAGCCAATGATGTTATTTTAATTTCAGATACTGGAATGATTGCAAATGATATTCCATCTATTACTACCGGATTACGTGGTTTAAGTTATGTTGAAGTTGAAGTTACAGGACCAAACAGAGATTTACATTCTGGTTTGTATGGAGGTGCCGTTGCAAACCCAATCAATGTATTGACAAAAATGATTGCATCCTTACATGATGAAGATTACCACATTACCATTCCTGGTTTTTATGATGGCGTTGAAGAATTATCTTTAGAAGAAAGAGCAGAAATGGCAAAAGCGCCATTTTCTTTAGAAAATTATAAAAAGGCCTTAGACATCGATGCTGTTTATGGCGAAAAAGGATATACGACCAATGAGCGTAATTCTATTAGACCAACCTTAGATGTAAACGGAATTTGGGGAGGTTATATTGGCGAAGGGGCTAAAACGGTAATTGCTTCTAAAGCAAATGCCAAAATTTCTATGCGTTTGGTTCCTAATCAAGATTGGAATGACATTACCGAATTATTTAAAAATCATTTTGAAAGCATCGCTCCAGAAGGCGTTACTGTTAAAGTTACACCACACCATGGCGGACAAGGCTATGTGACTCCAATAGATAATATTGGATACAAGGCAGCGAGTAGAGCATATCAAGATACCTTCGGAAAAACACCTATTCCACAAAGAAGTGGTGGTAGTATTCCAATTGTTGCCTTGTTTGAAAAAGAGCTGGAAAGTAAAATTATCTTAATGGGATTCGGATTGGATTCTGATGCAATTCATTCTCCAAACGAGCATTTCGGAATTTTTAATTACTTAAAAGGGATTGAAACCATTCCTTTATTCTACAAATATTTTACTGAATTAAAAACCAATAATTAACTGTTTTTTAACGGTTTATATTGTTGCGTTAAAATACTTTTATAAAAACTATCTAAATATAAAAACTCTCATGAAACAACACCTAACAAAAGCACTTGCTATTGTACTAACAAGCACGCTTTTTTTTAATTGTTCTACTTCTAATGAAAATAAACAATTAACTACAGACAGTTATAAAAACGCTGCAAAACACATGGACAGAAGCTGGTACGGCTTGGTTCAAAACCAAGTGTTGTCGCAAGATTGGTCTGGTGATGAAATCTTAACCTATGCTAAAAGAACAGCAGAAGGAAAAGAATTTATTTCTGTAAACACAAAAACGAAAGAAAAAAAGGCTGCTTTTGATCATCAAAAATTAGCAAGCGGAATCAATACTTTATTAAAAAAAGAATTTAAAGCCACTCAATTACCTATTAGCGCAGTTTCTTTTGACAACAGTAACAACTTGAATTTTAAAATTGGCAGACAAAATTTCTCTACAAATCTATCTGACTATTCTGTTTCTGAAACAAAATCGAGCCATGTAAAATCGAGTAGAAACGAACATCTTTCTCCAAATAAAAAATTGGCAGCATTTATAGAAAACTACAATCTTTGGGTAAGAAATATAAAAACGGGAAAGAAAACACAGTTGACTTTTGATGGAAAAAAAGACTATGGATATGCAACCAACAATGCAGGTTGGATAAAATCTGACAATGCAGTTTTAAAATGGTCTCCAAATTCTGATAAAATTGCAACCTTTCAGCAAGATGCTCGTGGTGTTGGTATGATGTATTTAACCTCTACAAACGTTGGGCATCAGAAATTAGAAGCATGGAAACATCCATTACCTGGTGATAAAACTATCTTCACTATTGAGCGTGTAATTATTCATTTAGGAACAAGACCTAAAACGGTTCGTTTAAAAATGGACAAAGACTTTCAGAGAGGCTCTACTACAGATCACATTGCTGGTCGTGGTGGAATTTTATTAGACGCACAATGGAAAAAAGACGGTTCTGAATTTGCTTTTGTCTCTGGTTCTAGAGATCATAAAATAGCACATTTACAAATTGCAAATACTAAAACAGGTGCAGTTCGTTCAATTCATAAAGAAACTGTAGACACTTATTATGAATCTGGCGTAAATGCAGAAAACTGGCGAGTTCTTTTTGATTCTAATGAGTTTATTTGGTTTTCAGAAAAATCCAATTGGGGTCATATCTATTTATACGACTTAAAGACAAAACAATTGAAAAACCAGATTACTTCAGGTGAGTGGCTTGTAAAACAGATAAAACATATAGACCAAAAAAGCAGAGAAATCTATTTTACTGCTGGTGGAAAAGAAAAAGGTAATCCGTACCATGATTATTTTTACAAGGTTGGTTTTGACGGAAAAAACAACACCAACTTGACTCAAGACAAAGGACATCATTCAGTACGTTTTAATGCTTCAAATAATTTCTTTGTAGACACCTATTCTACTACATCTACTCCACCTATTTCTGTTTTAAGAACTAACAATGGAGAAAAGATAACTAATTTAGAAACTAGTGACATCACTGAGTTAAAATCGAAAGGATGGAAAGCTCCAATTGAATTCAACGTAAAAGCTAGAGACAATAAGACCGATTTATATGGTGTATTATTTTTACCTACAAATTATGATGAAAGTAAATCATATCCAGTATTAAATTATATTTATCCTGGACCACAATCTGGTTCTGTTGGTTATTATGGGTTTAGACCAGTTTGGAGAGATTTTCAAGCTGTTGCTGAATTAGGATTTGCAGTGGTTGCTGTAGACGCAATGGGGACACCAGCTAGATCAAAATCTTTTCACGATTTCTATTACGGAAACATGGGAGATAATGGTTTGCCAGATAATATTGCAACAATCAAACAACTAGCAGCACAATACAAAGGAATGGATTTGGAACGTGTTGGAATTTGGGGACACTCTGGCGGTGGATTTGCATCAACAAGAGCAGTTTTTGCCTACCCAGAATTTTACGATGTTGCCGTTTCTGGATCAGGAAATCATGACAATAGAAATTATGAGGCTGATTGGGGAGAAAAATGGCATGGGTTGTTAATTGAAGGAAACATGGAAGGTAAAGGTGATGGAACAACCAATTATGACAGCCAAGCAAACCAACTAATGGCTAAAGAATTGAAAGGAAAATTATTAATTACTCATGGTTCTATGGATAATAACGTTCCGCCATCTAACACCATGTTGGTTGTAGACGCTTTGATTAAAGCGAATAAAGATTTTGACATGATCATGTTTCCAAACCAAAGACATGGTTATGGTAATATGACCAATTATATGACACGTAAACGTTGGGATTATTTTGTGACGCATTTACGTAATGAAATTCCACCAAAGGAATTTGGTTTAGCAAATTTCAAATAATAAAAAAAGCCGCTCAACAGAGCGGCTTTTTTTTATTATTTTATAAAGTATGCTTTTATAATATAATCTACCTTCGGGAATTTCTCTCTTAAAAAAGCATTTCCAAATTGATTAATAGAATCTTGCTTACGCCCTAATTTATCTCCGTAGCCATTATAAAACTTTAAAACGTTTTCCTTACCTGCAATCACTTTTGCAATCACCGGAAAACCTTTTACACCTGAGTATTCAAGCTCATCTAATCTATGATTATCTTTTAAATTGATAAATATCTGATTGGATCTTGTTCGCTTTCCTCCTCTCGCAAATGAAATTGACATGGCGTCGTTTTTGGCCAATACTGGTTCATCATCAATCCCTTTAAGCCAGCTTTTATTAATCAATGAGTCATTATGAATTCCGAATTGAGCTACAAATTTTGGCACCACTCTAAATAAAGCTACATCATCATAATAACCATACTTAATCAATTGAAACAACCTATCAACTCCTTTTGGAGACCAAGCTCTTCTTGCTACAATATCAAAATTTCCTTTTGTGGTTTCAAAACGTGCTTTGAATGTTGACGGAGCCTCTTTCTTCAACCATCTCTCATTAAACTTTTTAGGTGCACAAGACGCGATTAAAACAATACTTACTAGTAATAAGACTCTCTTCATTTGATCTTTTTTATCGGTTTATTTATTGATGGAAACAAATGTATGAAAAAGAATAATTAAAAATAATTTAAACTCTACACTTGTAGAGCTAATCATAAAACCATAGAGCAACATACAATTATCAAAAGCAGAAGAACAAGTAATGCAATATTTACGGAAACGTAATACTGCTTTGATGAAAGACTTATTAAAAGATTTTCCTGACCCAAAGCCAGCTACAACAACCGTAGCTACATTATTAAAACGCATGGACGACAAAGGTTTTATCGATTATAAACTTTATGGTAAATCAAGAGAATACTTTCCGTTGGTTAAAAAAACTGACTATTTCTCTAAACATGTTAATGGATTGATTAAAAACTTCTTTGACAGTTCTGCGTCTCAATTTGTTTGGTGATATTGCTAGGGTTTTATCACTTGGTCTTAGAAAAGAAAAAGATGCACAATTAAATCGATTCTATTTATTATGAAGTATTTTATTTTCTCTTTTGGTTCCTAGTTTTATAATTACAGTTGCTCCAACAATATTAGATACAACAGTATTTACAGAAGTAAATACATTTCAACAGCTCCCAATATCACACAAGTCTTTATCTACCTTGAATTAATTCTAGACACATAGAGGCTTTTTTTTGTAACATTTTAGTGCAAACGTCGTTCTAATAGAGTAATTACTCAATTCCTTCCTATGTTAAAAAAGTTCTTCTTAAGCTGTTCTGGTGTAGACATCGATATTATTAATGAATGTTCTAATGGTGAACAGAATAAATACACCGGTATTGGTGCTACTGTTTTCTTTACTGCGGTTATGGCGTTTATCGCTTCTAGTTATGCATTATATACTGTTTTCGATAATTACTTTATCGCTACAATTTTCGGATTGATTTGGGGCTTATTGATTTTTAACTTAGATCGATTTATTGTTTCTACCATAAAAAAAAGAGATAGCAAATGGAAAGAATTGGCGCAGGCAACTCCAAGAATAATCTTGGCTATTATTATTGCAGTCGTTATTTCTAAACCCTTAGAATTGAAATTGTTTGAGAAAGAAATCAACCAAGTTTTACTAGAAGAAAAAAACCAAATGACTTTGGATAATAAAACTCAAATTGCAAAACAATACACTCCAGAAATTGAACAAACAAATCAAGAAATTGCAGCTTTAAGAAATGATATTACGACAAAAGAAGCAACAACTGATGCTTTGTACGAAACTTATATTGCCGAAGCTGAAGGTAGAAAAGGAACTTTATTACTAGGGAAAGGCCCTGTATATGCAGAAAAAAGACAAAAACACGATGCTGCTTTAGCAGACTTGAAACAATTAAAGATTGCTAACAACAATAAAATTCAGGTGAAGGAAGCACATTTAGCAAACTTGGTAATAGCACAAAAAGAGCAAGAATCTAAAACGCAACCCATCATTACCAATTTTGATGGATTGATGGCACGTATTACGGCATTAGGGAAATTGCCATTAATTCCTTCACTATTTATTTTCTTGTTGTTTTTAGCGATTGAAACATCTCCAATTTTCGCGAAATTGATATCACCAAAAGGTGAATACGATTACAAAATAGAGGATAATGACACCGCCATTAAAAATTGGGTTGCTCAAAAAGTAGACCAACGAGAAGCGATGCTAAAAACAGACATAATCATCAATAAAAAAGTATACGAAGATATTTCTGAAGAAGAAGAATTATATGATTATAAACGAAAAAAAGCACGCGAGCTGATGCAATTACAAGCCGATGCTTTTTATAAGAAACAGCAAAAAATGCTGTAAAACTATATCCGTCATTACGAGTGTAACGAAGTAATCTCTCCATTAAGAAAAGATTACTTCATTCGCAATAACAATGCTATTCTTTCTCTGGCATTTTCTTCACGTAATCTGTAATAATTACAATTTGTGTCGGACCAACTTTACCTTCAATAAATTTTGCGTTTTCATGATCTAAAGAGATTCTACGAACCGCAGTTCCTTGTTTGGCAACCAAACTAGATCCTTTTACTTTTAAATCCTTGATTAAAACAACAGAATCTCCAGCTTGTAAAATAGCACCGTTTGCATCTCTGTGTATTATCTTTTCACTATCATCTAAATGATCGCCAGATTCTTTTGCAAAACGTAAATCTGCATCTTCCAAATACAACATATCTAACATATCCTGTGGCCATCCTTCATTTCTTAATCTAGACAACATTCTCCAAGCAGCCACTTTTACAGCTCTATATTCACTCCACATAGAATCGTTTAAACAACGCCAATGATTTACATCTGTGCTTTCTGGCTTTTCAATTTGAGTTGTACACGTTTCACAAGCAAGTAAACTTCCGTCAACACCACTTCCACCAACAGTAGAAGTTGGTTTCAACTCATAAACTGATAAATTATCTTTTGCTGCACACAATTCACATTGCTTTCCACTTCTATCTTCTAAATCTTGTAATACACTCATTTTGTTTTGTTTTAAAAAAACAAAAATACATTTAATAAATTCTAAACACAACTTCAATTATTTTAATATAATCCTTATTTTTATCCTTTAAAAACAATACTATGGAATTAAAATCTGAACGACTCATTCTTTCTGAGTTTGCTAAAAACGACGCATCTTTTTTTTATGATTTAGCGAATGACCCAGATTTTATTAAATATATTGGAGATAGAAATGTGAATTCGGTTTTAGATGCAGAGAAGTACATAACAGATAACATAATTCCAAGTTATACTATTCATAATTTTGGCTTTTATATTGTTCGACTTAAAGAGGACGGAACTTCAATTGGCATGTGTGGACTTATCAAAAGAGATTGGATGGACTATGTTGAGATTGGCTTTGCATTTTTAACAAAATACCGAGGTAAGGGATATGCATTAGAATCTAGTATTGTTACCAAAAACTTTGCGAAAGAAAAACTAGGAATCTCTCCCTTATCGGCGATTACAGATGTAAATAATGAAAAATCTGGCAATTTATTAAATCGTTTAGGTCTTGAATTTACTAGGTTGATTAATTATCCTGGTGAAAACAAAAAGTGTAGATTGTATTTAGAAAAATAAAATCGTCATTTCGAACTTCTTTCTGAATCAAACCATGAGAGACCGAAACAACTTCAGCTTGACACTATTGCTACTTTAATTCAAGAGATGTAAACTGAAATGAATCTCCATTGAACAGGCCTTTATCACTTAATTTTAAAGACGGAATTACCAACAACGCCATAAAAGACAAACTCATATATGGTGCACGTAGCGTACTACCCATTTCTTTAGCCATTGCATCTAATTCTGCATATGCTTTTCCAATTTCCTCAGCAGGTTTATCAGACATTATTCCGGCTACTGGCAACGAAACAATTTTAGATGTTGTTTCAGTTACAGCACAAACTCCTCCTTTATTTTCAATCAATAAATTGACTGCTTTACAAATCAGCTCGTCAGAAACTCCAACAGCAATAATATTATGTGAATCGTGGCCAACAGAGCTTGCTATTGCGCCTTCTTTTAACCCGAAATTTTTGATAAAAGCAATTGATGGATCGGCGTTTTTATAACGATTTACAACCGTCATTTTTAACACATCATTCTTTGTATTTGAAACTAAATTACCCTTTTCAATCAACGAATTCGCTTCAATTTCATTGGTCACCAATTCGCCATCCAATGCTTCAATTACGCGTATTTTTTTTGCAGACGACTTGAACTCAAATTCAGAAACAGCTTTAAAACCAGTATCAAAATTATTAAGCACCTCAAAATCAACTGACTTCACAAATGATTCGCCATTTTTCGCCACCAACTCACCGTTAATATAGGTTTCTAAGACATTAAAACGTTCTAAATCTTCCAACACAATAAAATCAGCTTGATCACCTTGTTTTAGTAAACCAACATCTAACTTATAGTGGTTAACAGGATTTACACAAGCTACCTGCAATACATCAAATACATTCATTCCTTTCGCAACTGCACGTTCACACAATTGATTGATATGTCCGATCAATAAATCATCTGGGTGTTTGTCATCAGAACAGAACATCATATTTTCAAAGTGTTCTGGCAATAAATCTATTAAAGCTTCAAAATTCTTTGCTGCACTTCCTTCACGGATAATTACTTTCATCCCTTTCTGCAACTTTTCTAACGCTTCATCATAGGTGAAACATTCGTGGTCGGTAGAAATTCCTGCAGAAATATATTTGGTAATATCATCTCCTCGCAAGCCTGGTGCATGACCATCTATTGGTTTGTTATTATGCTTTGCCCAAGCAATTTTTTTCAGTACCTCTTCATCATCAAACAACACACCTGGATAATTCATCATTTCTGCCAAATACTTAATATCAGGATTCGACATCATTTTTTTTATATCATCAGAATCAATGATAGCCCCAGCACTTTCAAAAGAAGTAGCTGGCACACAAGAAGGAGCGCCAAAATTAAATTTCAATGGAACTTTCTTTCCATTTTCAATCATAAAATCAACACCTTTCACACCCAATACATTGGCTATTTCATGTGGATCAGAAACCGTTGCAACTGTACCGTGAACAACTGCAATTTTTGCAAATTCAGAAGGCACCAACATAGAACTTTCTATGTGAATATGAGCATCTACAAAACCAGGAAGGATGTAATTTTTTACTTCATGGTTTGATTCTTTAATTGAAGAAACCTTACCATTTAGAATTTCTATTTCTCCTTTATAAATTCGTCTATTTTGTATGTCTACGATATTCCCTTGTACAATCATTTGCTTTCTATTTCTAAAACAAATTTACAAAGAAAAACAGCGAACTAATAGATTATTTTATGGGATCTATTTTTACATCATCACCCAACCAACTTTGTAGCTTAGCAACTATTTTTTGTTGATCTTCTTTCGAGAAATCTTTAATTCTTGTACCATGATGTCCGTTTTCTAACACCATTTTCAATGCATCAACTTCGGGGTTTGGGTTTGGAGCACAGGCTCCCCAAGGATCATTCCCTCCATAAACATATAGTATTTTATCTCCTTTACTCTCTACATAATCTCTCACTTCTTTGATGTAATTTGAATTGTAGTTCAAATCAATATCCTGAGGGCCAAAACAAATCAGTGAAGACTTTTTTATATGTATCAATAAATCATTAACGGGTGTAAAATCATACCCATAATACCCCAATTCGGTCATGTGTTGATAAAATGACGGCAAATAATTGTATATCCCGGCATCACTAAACAAATAAAAGCCAGCAACTCTTTTCAAATATTCAAACAATTCTTTAGCAGGCGAATTTTCATTCGGAATGTCTTCACAGTTGCTTCCCCATTGCCAAAAAGAAAAAGGGAACTCTAACACAGCATGCTCTAAAGCTTCATCAATGGGCATTTTGGTAAATGATATTTTTCGAGACACAGCATATTTTTTTAATTCTTTCATTACGTCAGCTCTATTTTTTAAAACTGCCCTCTGAAATTGTTGAATGCTTTTTCTACAAGCTTCGCTCCCAACTGAATTAATTAAGTCAATTGTTCTTTTATCCTCTTGTGTACTAATTAATGGAGCAACATAAGGCACGGCAACATCAATATCTTTTGGATACTTAGATTTATAAATCATCACTGTTTCTCCACCTTTACTTATCCCTGTTGATAGCCATTTCTTTTTATAAATCCTTTTTAACTTGGTTACAATAGCATGGTAATCTGCCGCTGCTGCATCATTCTTTAAATATTTCCATTGGATAGAATCTGGCCTCGATTTCCCATAAAAACGATACTCAACCATTACTTGATTTGCCTTCAACAATGTACTCAGCTCATAGGTTTGATGCCTCGCATTGTATCCTTCCGTTACTAAAACAGTTGGATTGTTATATCCAGAATGTGATACATATATATGATGGTCAAAAGTTCCTGATGTCAGATCTCCATGGTCTAAAGGTTGTTGGATAGTCAATTCGAAAGATCCTGTAAAATGATCCGCTATTTTCACTGAATCTATTGCTGCTGTTGGGAACAATATTTCTAATTGCTCTTTAAAAGTCAGTCCCTCTAATTCTGTTTTAGTAGTAGAACAAGAAACAATTGCTACAGACACAAATAGGAACAATAGTATTTTTTTTATCGCTTTCATTTTTATGATTTTAATTCTCTAAAATTAAAAGAAGTAAACCAATCAAGCTGATAGTATGTTAACCAAGTATTCGCAAATGTTATGCGAAAACAAGTTAAAATGTGATTGTATCATGCCTTTTTCCTACTTTTATCCTATGGATAAAATCAAACAAATTAACAATGAATTTATTGAAGAAAATACTAATTTCTCTGAGTTAATCTCAGAAATAGAAAACCATTTTTCTACAGATGAAGTTATTGTACCACTACGCCATCATCACGATTTTCCAAATCCAGAAGTGCAGGCTGATTCTACTTTATTGTTGATGCCAGCTTGGAATCCAAGCAAAAATGCTGGAGTAAAAATTGTTACTGTAAGTCCAGAAAATGGGCAATTTGATTTACCATCCATCCAAGGAACTTATATTTATTTTGACGCCATAAAAGGATCTATTAAAGCAATATTAGAAGCGAAGAGTTTAACTGTAAAAAGAACTGCTGCAGCCTCTGCATTAGCCTCATCCTATTTATCAAGAGAAAATTCATCAGCATTATTAATGATTGGAACAGGGGCCTTATCAATCAATTTAATCAAAGCTCATGCAGCTGTTCGCCCAATCAAAGAAGTTTTTATTTGGGGGCGGAATTTTGAAAAAGCATCAGCTATTTGTGAAGTATTGAAAGATGAAAATTTTACAAGTTCTCCAATAAAAAACATCCAAGAAAAAGCTAGCGAAGTAGATATTATTTCTTGTGCAACTTTATCAAAAACACCACTTGTTTTAGGCAAATACCTAAAACCAGGACAACATATTGATTTGGTTGGTGCTTATAAAAAAGACATGCGAGAAGCAGATGATGAAACCATTTCTAAAGCTTCTGTATATCTTGATACATTTCAAGGTGGATTGAAAGAAAGTGGAGACATTGTTACTCCACTACAAAACGGTATATTGAGAAAAGAAGACATCAAAGCTGATTTATTCCAACTGTGTTCCAATCAAAAAACAGGAAGAAATAACCAAGAAGAAATAACCATTTTTAAATCTGTTGGTCATGCTTTAGAAGATTTAGCTGCGGCAAATTATTATTATAACAAATATTCAAATGAATAATACTTATCAAAATATACGTATAAAAACTGATTTCACTCCCAACAAAGATTGGCTACAAATCAAAACTATTGATATGCATACAGGCGGAGAACCGCTACGTGTTATTATTGATGGTTTTCCTGAATTAAAAGGAAACTCCGTATTAGAATACAGACGTAACTGTAAAGAGAACTACGATCATCTGCGAACTGCTTTGATGTTTGAACCTCGTGGACATCCAGATATGTATGGTTGTATTTTATTACCTCCAAATGATGATGATGGAGATTTCGGAATTATCTTTTTACACAACGAAGGTTATTCAACCATGTGTGGTCATGCAATAATTGCTATTTCTACATTGGCCATTGAAATGAATTGGATAACTGTAAAAGAAGGAGATAATATCTTAAAAATTGACGCTCCTTGTGGCCGAATCACTTCTTTTGCGAATGTAAAAAACGGGCAAGTAACAGGTGTTCGTTTTCATTGTGTTCCAAGTTTTGTTGTTGGTTTAGATAGGACTGTAGATGTTAAAGGGTTAGGAAAAGTAACATACGATTTAGCCTATGGTGGTGCTTTTTACGCCTATGTGGATATGGGAAAAAACAACTTTGATTTTGATTTAAGTACGGATTCTTACAGAGCTTTAATTACCAACGGAATGAAAATCAAAAATGCTGTAATGGAATCTGATAAAGAAATTACCCATCCTTTTGAAGAAGACTTGAGTTTTAATTACGGAACCATTTTTATAGATAACAACAAACAACCGTCTGGAGTTGACAGTAGAAACGTGTGCATTTTTGCTGAAGGGGAAGTTGATCGTTGTCCAACAGGATCTGGGGTTTCTGGAAGAATGGCTATTCATAAAGCTAGAAAAGAAATTGATTTCGGAGAAACCATGACCATAGAAAGCATTACTGACTCTGTATTTAAAGGCTCAGTAATTTCTGAAGAAGATTATGGCCCATTTACAGCTGTAATTCCACAAGTAGAAGGAACAGCATACATCACAGGAATGCAAACTTTTGTAATTGACCCAAATGACCCAATGAAAAACGGGTTTATATTAAGATAATACATCTCTAATAATTTTAAAATCATTCACAAACAAAAAGGGCTGTCAATTATTGACAGCCCTTTTTTACATTCAAATATAACAATTAATGAAAAAAATTTAATTTTTAATCTATTTCAGAATTTGCTTGAATTTCTGATAAGGGTACTGGTAAGTACGAGTGTTGCGCAGAACTAAACCCTGTTCTCCCTGCTGTTTGCATAGCTTGATCCAACATTCCCCATCTTCTTAAATCAAAAAATCGTACAGATTCTAAAGTTAACTCCATAGTTCTTTCATGAATAATCTGCGTTTTCACATCCTCTTTAGATGTTACTGTTATTGCAGGCATATCACCATGCGTAGCTCTTATTTTATTAATATGAGTTATCGCCTCAGGTGTACCTCCTGTTTCATTTAATGCTTCAGCATACATTAATAACACATCTGCATAACGCATAAGAACAACATTTACTCCAACGTAAGAATTGTTATACACATAATTTGGCAACCATTTTCTAAAATACGCATGATTATCATAAGTACTACCATATTGCCAATCCATCAACTGATCCCAAGTGTAGCCTTGCATTTCATTGGTATTTGTATCATTAAAGAAAGGATCTCTAAAATACACTGAACCGTATAATCTGCTATCATAACGCCCAGTAGTAGCAATCATCCCTTCAGTTTTCATTTCGGTAACAATTGCAGGATTTGCTTCAATTCCTCCCCATCCACCAAGAGACCAATCACCTACAAAAGCGTGTAATCTAGTAGCATTCCAAGAATTTGCATCACCACTTTTAAATTGCAGTTCAAAAATTGATTCTTGATTATTTTCATTTTCACCATTAAACAAACTTAAAAAGTTTGGGTCTAAATCATAAGTTCCAACATTGCCATCAACTATCTTTTTAAATGCTGCTGCTGCATTTCCAAAATCGGCTCCATCAGAAGATGTAGCGTCACCTGCTTTATGCATATAGGCTTTTCCTAAATATGCTAATGCTGCACCTTTAGTTGCTCTACCAGCTGGAGTGTTTCCAACAATTCCTAACATTGTTTCAGCGTCTTGAAAATCTTTAATAATCACATCCCAAGTCTCTTTTCTACTAGACAACGCTTTATCAATTGATTCTTGAGAAATCATTTCAGTTCTAACTACTATTTGCTCAAATAAGGTTAATAATTTGAAATGGTAATATCCTCTTAAGAAAGTCGCTTCACCAATGATTTGTTTTTTTTCTTCATCTGAAATTTGCTCAGATGTCATTTCTCCAACTTTCGTAATTACCTGATTGGCAAAATTTAACCCTTTATAATTCGTAGTCCAAAGCACATTTAAAAATGTATGCCCATTGGTATAGTTAAAATTAAAAATTGACATCCAATGTCCATAATTAGTAGCATCTGGCCCAGGCAAAGCATAATCTGATCTAAAATATTCTACAACAGATCTACCTTCTTGCCATCCATCCCAAAAATTACTTCTTGCTTCTAATTCTGAATACACTGCTGTTAGTCCAGACTGCGCGTCTTCTGCATTTCTCCAAAATGAAGTTGACGTTAGTTGATCTGGAGATGTCTGCTCAATAAAAGCATCGTCTTCACAAGCGATTATAGTAACTGCAAAAAAAGAAGCTACAACTATTTTATATATATTTTTCATTGTTTAAAATTTTAAAATTGAAATTGCACTCCTAAAATCACCGATTTATATTTTGGATATAGTGTTCTATCAATACCTCTAGATAAAATACTTCCTCCAACTTCAGGATCTAAACCACTGTAATTGGTGAATGTAAACAGGTTTTGTCCTGTAACATATACTCTTAACTTATCCAATTCTAATTTGTCTAATAAGCCAGTTGGTAAGGTATATCCTAATTGAATTGTTTTAATTCTTAAATAAGCTCCGCTTTCAAGAAAACGTGTAGATGCTCTATTGTTTTGATTAGGATCTCCAAGAACTGCTCTTGGAATTGAAGTATTCGTGTTTGAAGGTGTCCATGCATTTAATGCTTGTGCTTCAAAGTTTCTTCCACTATCCAATCCTAGAGACTGAAAGCTATTTCCATTGTATATTTTATTTCCACCGACTCCTTGAAAGAAGATATTGAAATCTAATCCTTTATAATCTGCTGATAAATTTAAACTATATTCAAATTTCGGAATCGCTGTACCACTATATATTTCATCATCAGTATTGATAACACCGTCGTTATTTTGATCTACAAAACGAACATCTCCAGGAGCTGCATTGGGTTGTATTAAACTTCCTCCTACACTATGAGCATCAACCTCTGCTTGGTTTTGAAAAATTCCATTTGCGACAGGTAAAAAATAAGCTCCAGGTTCGTACCCTACTTTTGTTTGGTTCACAAAATGATCAGAACCAAATTTTAATCCAGCTCCATACAATACCTGATCATTGCTGCTTAATTGAGTTACCTCACTATTAATTGTTGTAAATGTTGCAAATGCAGCATAGTTTATTTCATTCTTGCTATTGGTATACCCCAACTCAAACTCAAATCCTTTATTTACAAATTCACCTACGTTTACAACTGGACTTCTAATTCCTGCTGCTGGAGATACAACTTTTGTAATTAATAGATCTTCTGTAGAAGTGTTGTAATAATTCATCGACCCTTTAACAGAGTGGTTTAACATTGTAAAATCCAATCCAAAATTTGAAGACACATTGGTTTCCCATTGTAAATCATCATTTTGTAAAGTTCTAGCAATACCACCTTGATATGAAGTTTGTGGATCACCAAAAACATATCCACCGTTATTTTGACTTTTCCCTTGAGAAATTAGCGCAACATAATCATAATACCCTAAAGCGCTGTCATTACCTGCTTGCCCCCAACTAAATCGCAATTTTAGAAAATCAAAAATATCTTGATCTTTCATAAATTCTTCCTCAGTAATTTTCCATCCTAAAGCCAAAGAAGGAAAGACTCCATATTTGTTATTCTTTCCGAATTTTGAGCTTCCATCTCTACGAATACTCGCTTGAAACAAATATTTATTATCGTAGGAATAATTCACTCTACCAAATTGAGAGACCAAACTATATTCAGCATTGGTACCACTACCTGAATAAGTTCCATCATTAAAAGCATTTAATGTATTAAAACTAGTATCTAAAATAGTCGCTGGAATTTTATTTCCGTCATCATCTAATTTATATCCTTCTGCTTGCACATAAGTTTCCTTGAAAGGCTCAGAGATTCTTTGATAACCTGCTAAAAAATTGAAATTATTCTTACCTAATTCTAGTTTGTAATTTAATGTGTATTCTTGATTTATTCTTCTAAACTCATTATTATACTCAGAGACAAAAGCAAATTCATTTCCTTGTTCTTGCACATCTCTTACTCTGAATGCTTCGTGAAAACTATATGAATAGTTTGATAAACTTGATACTGAATAATTTGCTTTAGCTGTTAAATTGTCTAAAATTTCATAGCTCACATTAACATTCCCTAAAAAGTATTTCAACTTCGTATATCCTTTTCTAAAGAAATCTTCTCCTACTGGATTTCTGTGATCAGGCAAATCACCATCTCTATAACCATATCCAGATTGCTTAGATGAGTCGAATACTGGGATTAATGGAGATATTTGAAAGGTTTCTCTCAAAGAGAATTTTTGATTTTCTCTATAAGTTTCACTGTAATTTAAACTCGTATTAATTTTTAACTTATCTTTTGTAAACCCTAAGTTAGCATACACTCCTTTTTTGGTAAACATTGAGCCTATCAACAATCCTGTTTCATCTGCATAACTAGTACCGGCACTATAATTAAAATTCTCTGATGCACCACTCATTCTTACATTTAGTAAGTTCAACTGACCATCTCTATGAGTTTGATCAACCCAGTTTGTATTTACTGCTGAAGGTGCTGTTACATATTGTGGTAAAGCCACACCCGCATTTTCGTACATTTGCTTGTGTACACTTACATATCCATTAGCATCCAATAAGTTCAACTCTTTTCTAGCTGTATTGATACTGATAGATGATTCAACTTCTATTTTTGTAGCTCCTTTTTTTCCTTTTTTTGTAGTAATCAAGACGACACCATTTGCTGCTCTTGTACCATAAATTGCTCCAGAGGCTGCATCTTTTAACACTTCAATTGACTCAATATTCTTTGCGTCAATAAAATATGGATCTGCTTGTACACCATCAATTATATATAATGGTTGATTACTCCCAAAACTACCAATACCTCTGATTAAGATATCTGCACCAGAACCTGGGCTACCAGAAGAAGAAGTAACAGTAACACCAGAAACACGTCCTTGCAATGCATCAACTGGGTTTGTAGTAACCACACGAGTCAATTCTTTTGCTTTTACTTGTCCGATTGCTCCAGTAACGTCACTTTTCTTTTGAGTACCATAACCAACTACAACTACTTCATCTAATATTGATGAATCTTCTATTAAGGTTACATTAATTTCTTTTTGATTTGCTACAAGTACTTCTTTTGTTTCAAATCCTAAATATCTAAATATTAATATTGATGTTTCACTAAGTCCTGTAATTGTATAGTTACCATCAAAATCAGTTTCTACACCTTTTTTGTCGTTTCCTTTTACAGTAATTGTAACTCCGGGAATTCCTGACCCTAAATCATCAATAACTTTTCCTTTTACACTTCTAGCATCTTGCCCATAAGAATTAACTGCAGAACCAATGACGATTAAAAATGTTAATAATTTAAGAAAAGAAAATTTAGGTAAATAAACACCTTTTCTATTTTTTTTTGTTTTCATACTTACTTATTATTTAATTACACAAAAAACATTAACAGACTAAAAAACAACAACTTAAAAACACTTTTTAAACCATTCCCCATTCAGACATGGGGCTAAACTATATGTAATTTCTCAATAAACCAACTAGTACCTACCAGTTTGTATTAAATTAATTATTATATATTTGTTGCATGAGTATAATCCTAGTGAAAGAAAATTCAGGCGTACCTAAGTACAAGCAAATAATTGCTTCCCTTGAAGAATCTATTGTAAATGGAAAAATAAAAAAGGGAGATAAACTCCCTTCGATAAATAGTATTAAGTTCCGTTTTTCATTATCAAGAGACACGGTATTACTCGCATACAATGATTTAAAAGTTAGAGGAATAATACAATCAATTCCAGGAAAAGGGTATTATATAAAACGAGAAAACATTGAAGTATCACAAAAGATATTTTTACTTTTCGACGAACTTAATGCCTTTAAAGAAATTCTATATAAATCCTTTTTAAAAAAACTGAACCCTAATATTGAAGTTGACATCTATTTCCACCATTTCAATTACGATGTCTTTAGTAAACACATCTACGATAACATAGGAAATTATAATCATTATATAATTATGCCGGCTAATTTAGCCGACACAAATCTGGTTATAGATAAACTACCAAAAGAGAAAGTTTATATTTTAGATCAAACCCACCAAGAACTGTCAAAATATCAAACAATTTATCAAAATTTCAGAAAAGATATTAAATCTGCATTGAATGAGTGTTTTACAAAATTAGTTAAGTACCGTAAAATCGTTTTCATCTTTAACGAAGACAAACAGCCGAAAGAAATGCGAGATGGCTTTTATGATTTCTGCGAAGAACATCAAATGACAAATGAGGTAATTTCCAATAGCGAGAATAGGACGCTTCAAAAAGGTGAAATTTATTTAATCCCTGAAGATCGAGACTTGATTCAAATCATCAAAAAGATGAAAGAACAACAATTAAATATTGCCACTGACATTGGAATTATTTCATACAATGACACGTTATTAAAAGAGATTGTAGAAGGAGGAATTACAACCATTTCTACCGATTTTAATGAGATGGGAGAAAAATTAGCTGAAATTATTTTCAACAAGGAATTTTCCCAAATAGAAAACACAAATCACCTAATTTTTAGGAATTCTATATAAAAAAACCTCTAAATAGAAGCACAAGAAATAACAACATGAGAAAAACCTTAATATTATTTTTAACAGCAACTCTCTTTTTTAGCTGCATTAAAGAAGAACAAAAAGACTACTTACAATTCAGTGAGAATATATTGAACTATCAAATAACACCAACACATAAATTTGACAAATCTGGATTGATGTTTTCAGATCAAGGTGCTTGGTTTGGGTATAGTTTTCCTGATTCAATTTCAAATGTGACAGGATTTTCTGGACCTTTTTTAATGACACAACAAAACGGGATTTGGGCTAGTACTTCTTTAACCAACTTAGCTATAGAAAACACCAATTGGAATTCTCATACCACTACAAGTTTCAATAGTCATTTAGAACAAATTTTTACGTCTGACAATCTAGAACTAAAACAACAGTTAGTGTTTTCTTCTGGACATACAGCTATTATAAAATCGACATTAAAGAATACAAGTACATCAACACAAACAATCAAGTATCATTTTAAAAATAAAGCATTATTGACCGATGGATTGGAGCTTTCAACAAACAACAACCAACTAACCATAAAATCATCTAAAACAGATGCCATCGGTCATGTTATTTTCCCTAAAAAAGTGTTGCTCAAATCGACTGACAGCACATATTTTTCTGATAAAATTAGTATTGATTTAGAACCTAACGAGACAAAACAGTTTACAATTTCACAAACATTCATTTTCAAAGAATACTCTTGGAAAGACGAATTGAAATCAATCTCCAATTCAAATTTTGAAACAGTATTAGAAGCTCGTAAATCGAAAAAAAACGCTGAATTAGGTTTACTTATTGAAAACAGAAAACAACAATTTTCTAATGATAAATATGCTCAAGTATTGGCCAAATCACATTTAACCTTACAAAACAATTGGCGAATTGGAGCTGGTGAAATCAAGAATGAAGGTTTGTTTCCGAGTTATCATTATAAGTGGTTCAATGGTTTTTGGTCTTGGGATTCGTGGAAACATGCCGTTGGCCTGTCTTTTTACAATTCTGAATTGGCAAAAAATCAAATGAAACTCATGTTTGATTTTCAAAGCGAAGATGGGTTTATAGTTGATTGTGTATTTAGAGATATCTCAATTGAGAAACACAACTATAGAGATACAAAACCTCCCTTATCAGTTTGGGCAGTTGCAAAAATCTACGATAAAGACCTTGATATTGAATTTATAAAATACATGTATCCAAAACTTAAACTGTATCATGAATGGTGGTACAACAAAAGAGATCATGATCAAGATGGCCTGTGCGAATACGGTTCTACAGACGGAAGTTTAATTGCTGCTAAATGGGAAAGCGGTATGGATAATGCCATTCGTTTTGACAATTCTAAAATTGTAAAAAACGATGAAGGTGCCTATTCAATTGATCAAGAATCCGTAGATTTAAATGCCTATTTATATGCTGAAAAAATTTACCTAGCAAAACTAGCAACAGTTTTACAAAATAAAAAAGATGCACAAAATTTCACAAAAGAGGCAGCCAGTTTAAAAGCAAAAATTCAAACCCAGTTTTATGATGCAAATGATGGCTGGTTTTACGACACTACCTTGGATGGAAAAACATTTATAAAAGGAGAAGGCAGTGAAGGATGGACAGCATTGTGGGCAAAGGCTGCTACACAAAAACAAGCAGAGGCCGTTAAAAACAAGATGATGAATCCTACGAAATTCTACACCAAAGTTCCGTTTCAAACAATGAGTGCTGACCATGAAAAATTCAATCCTTTAAAAGGGTATTGGCGAGGACCAAATTGGTTAGATCAAGCATATTTTGGTGTAAAAAGCTTACGTAATTATGGATTTAATGAAGATGCAGATAAAGCAACTATTCAAATTATAAAAGGAGCTGAAGGGGTTTTAGGAAAAGGAAAATCTATCAGAGAAAACTACCATCCTTTAACAGGAAAAGGATTGAACGCACAGAACTTTAGTTGGAGTGCAGCTCATATTATTATGTTATTACAAAAAAATTAAATGGAGTACAATCAAATAAAAATAGCAACAGACCAAGCAGAAAAAATCCTCTTTAACCTTTATGGTATTATAGGAACTGCTACTGCTCTTCCAGGTGAAGTAGATTTTAATTTCAGGATCAAGGTTGCTAATTCAGAAGGATATATTTTAAAAATATCTCGTCCAAACGAAGATGAAAACTATTTAGATTTTCAACAACAATTATTGCAGCATGTTGAAGCCAATGGGCAACAATTAATCGCTCCTAAAGTGATTAAAGACAAAAGCAACACTGCAACATCTACTATAACCGATTCTTTTGGTAATGAGCGAAAAGTACGATTGTTAACTTGGGTTTCAGGAAGAGTTTGGAGCTCTGTGAATCCACAATTAGATAATTTAAGGTTTAGTTTAGGTGAGCAATGTGGTTTATTAACACAAGCATTACAAGGATTTGAACACACAGAAGCAGAACGAGATTTTGTTTGGGATGTAGCACAATCTCTTTGGACAAAAGAGCATATTCATTTATTTTCAAATGAAGAAAAAGAAATCATCAGTTATTTTCAAGAACAATTTGAAGCTAAGAAACCATCCTACGATTTATTAAGAAAATCTGTTGTTCATAACGATGCAAATGATAACAATGTCATTGTTTCAGAAGAGCTCATCAATCCAACCGTAAAAGCCGCAATAGATTATGGAGATGCAATTCACACACAAATTATCAATGATCTAGCAATTGCATGTTATACGAACATAAATCATCCCGATCCTTTAAATGCAGCTTTACCAATTGTTAAAGGATACCATTCAACATTCTCGTTACAAGAAAAAGAGCTGGCTCACTTATACAATGCAATTGCCATGCGTTTGGTGATTTCTGTTACAAAGTCTGCCATCAATAAAATTGAAGAACCAAATAATGAGTATTTATTAATCAGTGAAAAACCTTCTTGGCAAATCTTAAAAAAATGGAAAGCAATTCATCCCGATTTTGCTGAATATTCTTTTAGAGCAGCTTGTGATTTCTCTGCACATCCAAATGAAGAAAAATTCAACAGCTGGACATCAAAAAACAATTTCTCCCTAACTGAATTATTTCCTACCATCCATAAAAATGAAGTACACCATATAGACATGAGTGTTTCGAGTAAGTTTATTGGACATCAGCAAGAATTCAATAATATCGACATGCTGCAATTTAGAATTGAACAGGTTCAAAAAGAGGTTCCAAATAAAATTATTTCTGGTGGTTATTTAGAACCAAGAGCTTTATATACTTCAACTGCTTATGACACGGTCGGAAATAACGGGAAACAAAGCAGATCTATTCATTTAGGAATCGACTATTGGTTGCCTACACACACACCTGTTCATGCCATTTTAGATGGTAAAGTAGTGATTGCTGTTAACGATGCTGGTGACAAAGAATATGGTGGTTTGATTGTTTTAAAACATCAAATAGAAGACGTAGAATTTTACACTTTATATGGTCACAACACCGTAGAGAGTGTATTAAAGCATACTGTTGGAGATCGTATTCTAAAAGGAGAACAAATTGCAATTTTAGGCAATTATACTGAAAATGGGAATTGGGCACCACATTTACATTTTCAGGTATTACTGTCTCTTTTTGATTATCATATTGATTATCCTGGCGTTGCTTATTTAAGTCAAATAAATGTTTGGAAAAGTGTGTGTCCAAACCCAAACTTACTATTTAAATCTGAAGCATTATTAGAGAACACATCACTTACAAATGATGAAATCATCAACTATAGAAAACAGCATTTAGGTAAAAGTTTAAGTCTACAGTACAAAACCCCCATTAAAATGGTTCGTGGAGCTGGGCAGTACTTAATGGATCAATTTGGACGTAAGTATTTAGACACCGTTAACAATGTTGCTCATGTTGGTCACGAAAACTACAATGTAGTAAAAGCGGGTCAGAATCAAATGGCCCTGATCAACACCAATTCAAGATATTTACATGAGAATATTAATGAGTTAGCTAAAGAATTAATTGAAACATTACCACCTCAATTAAATGTGTTGCATTTTGTAAATTCTGGTAGTGAAGCCAACGAACTGGCTATACGAATGGTAAAAGCTGTTACCGGAGAAAAAGATATAATTGCCAGTGAAGTTGGTTATCATGGAAATGCAAATATGTGTATTGATATTTCATCATACAAATTTGATGGAAAAGGTGGACATGGAGCTCCAGAACATACACAAATATTCCCTTTACCAGATACTTTTAGAGGCAAATACAGAGATGAGAATGCTGCAACAAAATATGCAGAAGAAGTTCAAAAATGTATTGACAACATTCAACAAAAAGGAAGAAATGTTGGTGGTTTTATCATAGAACCAATTATAAGTTGTGGAGGTCAAATTGAATTACCTGAAGGATTTTTAGCGCAAGCATATAAATCAGTAAGAAAAGCTGGTGGAATTTGTATTTCAGACGAAGTGCAAGTTGGTTGCGGACGACTCGGAAAAGCATTTTGGGGGTTTCAATTACATGATGTAATTCCAGACATTGTGACCATTGGAAAGCCACTAGGAAACGGACATCCAATAGCTGCAGTTGCTTGTACACAAAAAGTTGCAGACAAGTTTGCAAATGGAATGGAATATTTTAATACGTTTGGAGGAAACCCTGTTTCTTGTGCTATTGCTACTGAAGTTCTAAGAACAGTTAAGCAAGACAAATTACAAGAAAATGCATTAGAAGTTGGTGAATATTTGAAATCAGAATTGCATACCCTTTCAAACCAATTTACAATTATTGGAGATATTCGTGGACAAGGATTATTTCTTGGAATTGAATTGGTTGATGCTGAATTAAACCCGCTAGCCGCACAAACAGATTATTTAGCAAATAGAATGAAAGATCATGGTATCTTAATGAGTACAGATGGCCCAGATTACAATGTATTAAAAATCAAACCACCGATTGTATTCACTAAAGAAAATGCAGAAGAATTGCTCTTTTATCTTAGAAAAATATTTGCAGAAGATTTCATGAGGCTTGAGAGTTAATTATAAGTATTACATTTATAAACTTATAAAAATTAAACACCACTGTTATGCGTAAAATTCTAGTATTATTACTAACTTTTTCTATTTCACTTGTTTCTTTTGCTCAAAAGAAAACAGTAAAAAAAAGTACCAAATGGGATGTAAACAATCCTCATAAAGATTGGAAATACAATTCTTTCAATTTAAATACCAATGAAGGTACTTGGATGAATTTAGATGTAAGTCCAGATGAAAAAACCATCGTTTTTGATTTATTAGGAGATATTTATTCAATGCCAATTACCGGAGGAAAAGCAACGCAACTACGTTCTGGATTGGCTTATGAAGTACAACCAAGATTTAGTCCAAACGGGAAATACATTTCTTTTACTAGTGATGCTGAAGGAGGGAATAACATTTGGGTAATGACTACTGACGGAAAAAACGCGAAGTCAATCACAAAAGAAAAATTTAGGTTGCTGAACAATGCTGTTTGGTCAGCAAATGGGAAGTCATTAATTGCTCGTAAACATTATACCTCTACTCGATCTGTTGGTGCAGGAGAAATGTGGCAATATCCACTTTCTGGGTCGGCAGGGTTGAAGTTAACCAAAAGAAAAAATGATCAGCAAGATGTAAATGACCCGTCAATTTCATCAGACGGAAAATATTTGTACTATGCAGAAGACATGTATCCTGGAGGATTTTTTCAATATAATAAAGATCCAAACAAACAGATTTATGTTATCAAACAATATAATTTTAAGACTGGAAAAACAAAACAGATAACTGGCGGACCTGGTGGAGCTGCAAGACCTATTATTTCTAAAGACGGAAAGTTGTTAGCTTTCATTAAAAGAATTCGAACAAAAACAGCATTATATATTCACGAGTTAGAAACTGGTAAAGAATGGCCAGTAACACAAAGTTTAAGTAAAGACCAGCAAGAAGCTTGGGCGGTATTTGGAGTGTACCCACATTTTACATGGTTACAAAACAATAAAGACATCATTATTTGGAGTGGAGGAAAAATCAACAAAATTAATATTGATACGAAACAAGTTACAAACATCCCATTTCAAGTAAAAGAAAAAATAAAACTCGCTAAAACACATCGTGTAAAAAGGAAAGTTTTTCAAGAATCATTTACTTCTAAAATGATTAAAAATGTACAAACTTCTCCTAATGGGAAATCTATAGTTTTTACTTCTTTAGGACATATTTACAAAAAAGAGTTACCAAACGGAACTCCAAAAAGAATTACCAAACTAACAGATTTTGAAGCAGAACCTAGTTTTTCTCCTGACGGTAAATTCATTGTTTTTGTAACCTGGAATGATGCTAACCTTGGTGCTATTTACAAAGTAAAAACGGATGGTTCAGCATTGCAAAAATTGACTTCTAAAAAAGGAATTTACAGAACTCCTTCATATGACAATACTGGAGGGGAAATTACTTTTAGAAAAGAAGGTGGAAATGGAGACCAAGGATATGATTACACGAAGAAAACAGGAATATATACTATGAAATTTGATGGTAGCAATGCTAAGAAAATTTCAGACAATGGAGAGTTTCCAACATACTCTACAGATAACAAAAGAATTTTCTTTCAAACTGGAGGTTCGTTCTTTGGTGGATTAACAAAACGCTTAAAAAGTGTTGACTTAAACGGAAAGAACGAAAAAACACATTTCAAGTCTAAATTAGCAAACAGATTAGTACCTAGTAAAGACAACAAATGGGTTGCATTTATTCATTTACACAAATTATACATTGCTCCTTTTGTACATAATGGAAGTGAAATTAATTTAGATGCAAACACCAAATCTTTCAATGTAGAGAGTTTGTCTAAAAATGCGGGTATCAATTTACATTGGTCAAAATCAAATGATAAAGTTCATTGGACATTAGGAGATGAATATTTCACAAAAAACATTGTAAACAATACTACAAATCCATTTGCAAAAAGCAATTTAACTACGAGTACTAATTCAGGAATCAAAATTGGATTAACTTCCAAATCTGATGTTCCCGAAGGTAGAATTGCCTTTACACATACTCGATTGATCACAATGGAAAACGATAAAGTGATTGAAGATGGAACCATCGTTATCTATAAGAACAAGATTGAAAAAATCGGGAAATTTAGTTCAGTAAAAATTCCTTCGGATGCAAAAGTATACGATATGAAAGGTAAAACGATCATGCCAGGAATTGTTGATGTACATGCTCATGTTGGCGCCTTTAGAAATGGTTTAAGTACACAAAAACATTGGCAATTTTATGCGAATTTAGCTTTTGGAATTACCACTTCTCATGATCCATCTGTGAATACTGCTGCTGCATTTACATTAGAAGAACTTCAAAGAAAAGGGGCTCTTGTTGGGCCAAGAATGTTTTCAACCGGATTTATTTTATATGGTGCAGAAGGAGATTTTAAAGCCGTAGTAAACAATTTAGAGGATGCACGTTTTGCAATCGCTAGAACCAAAGCATTTGGTGCTAAATCGGTAAAAAGCTACAACCAGCCTAGAAGAGAACAACGTCAGCAAATTATGCAAGCAGCAAAAGAATTAGGCGTAAATGTAGTACCAGAAGGTGGTTCAAACTTTTATTCAAATATGTCTATGATTTTCGATGGTCATACGGGTATCGAACATAATATTCCGGTTGCACCAGTCTACAAAGATGTTTTATCACTATGGAAAAATAGTAAAACTGGATACACTCCTACATTGATTGTTAATTATGGCGGAATGAGTGGAGAATATCAATGGTATCAGAACTTTAATGTTTGGGAGAATAAAAAATTATTAAAATATACACCAAGGCATGTAGTTGACACACGTTCTCGTCATCGTTTAATGATTCCAAAAGAAGAGTATAAAAATGGTCATATCTTAACTTCTAAAACGGTAACAGACTTATCAAATCTAGGTGTTAAAGTTAATTTAGGTGCACACGGACAATTACAAGGATTAGGTGCTCACTGGGAATTATGGATGCTACAACAGGGTGGAATGTCTAATTCAGAAGCTTTAAAAGCTGCAACGATAAATGGGGCCGAATATATTGGTGTTGCTGACGAATTGGGCTCTTTGAAAGCAGGAAAACTAGCCGACATTATTGTCTTAGATAAAAATCCTTTAGAAAACATTCAAAACTCTAACTCCGTAATTTACACAATGATTAACGGGCGACTGTATGAAACTTCTACGATGAATGAAGTTGGAAATTACAACAAAAAAAGAAGTCCTTTTTATTGGGAAAGTGGAAACTACAACCAAGGAGTTCCTTTAAATTTAAAAACAAACAGCTTTACAGTGCCAACATGTAGCTGTCACAACTAAACTAATTGCTAATTTATTTTTAACCGAAACCAATGATTAAAAAAATTCTAATTCTATGTTGCTTTGCAACTATTATTTCAAGCTGTAACCAAGAAAAACTGACACCAATAGCAGCACAAAAGAATCACTACAATCATCAACTATTTGAAGAAAATAAATTAGCCCCAAGAGCTACCTTTTTTGCTTTTGAAAGTAAAGACATTGAAAATAAAGAAAATTCAAATCGTTTCTATAGCTTAAATGGAGACTGGAAATTTAATTGGGTAAAGGCCCCTAAAAAACGACCAACAACATTTCAGAATATAAATTATGATGATTCTGATTGGAAAACAATTCCTGTTCCAGCCAACTGGGAAGTTGAAGGTTATGGGCACCCAATTTATTTAGATGAACGATATCCGTTTACAACACAATGGCCAGATGCGCCCACAGATTATAATCCCGTTGGAACCTATCGTAAGGAAATAACTCTTGATAAAGAATTCTTATCACAGGACATTGTCTTGCATTTTGCAGGAGCGAAATCAGCAATGTATGTATACATTAATGGAGAATATGTTGGGTATTCACAGGGAAGTAAAACTCCGGCTGAATTTAATATTACAAAATATTTAAAAGAAGGTAAAAACTTAATTGCGCTTCAAATGTTCCGATGGTCTGATGCTAGTTACTTAGAGAGTCAAGACATGTTGCGAATGAGCGGAATTGAACGTGACGTCTATTTATATTCGAGACCAAAAGTGTTTATTTCTGATTATCATGCAAAAACCACTTTGGATGATTCGTATGCAAATGGAATTTTTAACGGAACGATTTCAATTACAAATAATACTGATACAGATGTTTCTAAAGAATTGACCATCATTCTACAAAATAATTTTAGAGGAACGCAACAATTAAAAATCCCAGCGAATACGAGTATCGATTTTAAGGTTAATAAAACCATTAAAAATGTAAAATCTTGGTCCGCTGAAATTCCAAATCTATATGATTTACAAATTTCTTTAGATGATCAATTTATCAAAAATAAAATTGGTTTTAAACGTGTAGAGATTAAAAACTCTCAAGTTTTAATCAACGGAAAACCAATTTATATCAGAGGTGTTGACAGACATGAAACAGATCCTTTTACAGGACATGTAGTGTCTAAAGAATCTATGGAGAAAGACATCCAATTGATGAAGCAAAACAACATCAATGCAGTGCGTTCTGCGCATTACCCCAATGATCCCTATTGGTTAGATTTATGTGATAAATATGGTTTGTATGTGGTTGATGAAGCAAATATAGAAAGTCATCCGTTAGCTATAGATAAGAATACTCAAATTGGTAACGAAATGAGTTGGTTACCGGCACATATGATGCGCACAAAACGTATGTATTATAGAGATAGGAATCATGCCTCTATCTATTCTTGGTCTTTAGGAAATGAAGCTGGAGAAGGAGAAATATTTAGAACAACTTACAAATGGTTAAAAGCTCAAGACAACAACAGAATTGTGCAATATGAGCCTGCAGGAAAAGAAGATTATACAGATCTATATTGTCCGATGTATCCAAAACCTGAATATTTAACAAAGCATGGAAAGTCGAATTCTGACAAGCCATCTATTATGATTGAATATGCACATGCCATGGGAAATTCTGTCGGAAATCTACAAGATTACTGGAATATCATTGAGAAATACGACAACTTACAAGGTGGGTTTATTTGGGATTGGGTTGATCAAAGTTTAGAGTACAAAGACAAAAAGGGAAAACCATATTTGGCATACGGACACGACTATCATCCAGATTTACCAACAGACGGAAACTTTTTAAACAATGGTTTGGTGGATCCATATAGGAATCCACATCCGCATTTATCTGAAGTTAAAAAGGTATATGAACCAGTTCAGTTTCAATATTTAGGCAATCAAACAATAAAAATTACCAACAAGAATTTCTTTGCAGATTTTTCTGATAAAGAAATGCGTTTTAGAATCTTAAAAAACGGGAAAGTAGTTTTTGAAAAACAGCATATTACTATTGATGTAAAACCACAGTCATCAGTTAATATGAAATTCAGAGATATTCCTGACATGTTTATTCCAGAGAATGAATATTATTTAGAAGTAAGTTTGGTTCAAAAAACAGCAACAGCGTTAATTCTGAAAGGACACGAAATTGGATGGGACCAATTTGCCTTAAAACATGGAGCTGTTGTACAGTACATGAAAGAGAACAAAAACGCTTTAAAAATCATCCATTCAAGTACTGAATTTACAATTCACAATAAGAAGACTGAACTAAAAATCAATGGAATATCGGGAGAAATAACTTCATGGGTTTTTGAAGGAAAAGAAATTACCAATCAACCAATTCGACCAAACTTCTGGCGTCCACCAACCGATAATGATTTAGGAAACGGAATGGACAAGTGGGCGAAAATTTGGCAAGAAGCAAGTTATAATTATAAGGCAAGGCTCATTGAGAAACCATCTACAAAAGATGGTTATACTTCTTTTAAAGTAGACTATCAATTACCAAATGATGAAGCAAGAGTAGTTGTTAATTATTTGTTACATCTTTCTGGTAATTTATCAGTAATTTATTCTTTTAAACCCAAACAAAAAGACTTACCCAATCTTCCTCGATTAGGAATGTACCTCAACATCAATAAAGATTTCAATGATGTTTCTTGGTATGGAAAAGGGCCAGAAGAAAGTTATTGGGATCGAAAAAACGGACAAAAACTTGGGATTTATTCTGGAAAAGTAAAAGAACAATTCCATGTGTATTCTCGTCCGCAAGAAACTGGTAATAAAACAGATGTTCGTTGGGCTCAAGTTGAATCACAAAATATCAAATTGAAAACCACAAGTCAAAGCGTATTCAATACTAGCGTTTGGCCATTTACCATGAAAGAACTCGATTTTAATTCGGACGAAGGCGGTATATCTGCTTCTGGATTGGTGCCAGTAACTAAAAAACATGGTGCAGATATAAAAATCGGCAACTCCATTCAATGGAATATAGATTTCAATCAAATGGGTGTTGGAGGAGATACTTCTTGGGGACGATTAGTTCATAAAAAATATACTAT
>Ga0209395_1001087_pt1 | contig 39074 bp, 32 predicted proteins | sample GOMGulsemesocosm_3_FD_184635 | JGI IMG/M metagenome (GOLD analysis project Ga0209395, IMG submission 184635) | Methane-oxidizing microbial communities from mesocosms in the Gulf of Mexico - GOM9D Gulf of Mexico (SPAdes) (version 2) | ecosystem: Environmental > Aquatic > Marine > Cold seeps...
ATAAGGGATGTGAATACACTCACAATTGCAAAGGAGGGCCATGATGATGCTAATAGTCCAACTTTTGAAAATTATCAGCATATCAAAAAAATTCTAAACTGCCACCAAAAGCGTTTCCCTAATGCACAAGTCCGCAATATTCACCCACCTTGTGATAACACAGAACATCAGACTTCTACCGCTGATTACAATTCAAAATAAATTTTCATTTCGGTTTTCATTGTGCAAATACGTTTGCATTAATCACACGACAAAACCTAGAAAAACACTACTACATCATATGATACAACAGCTTAAAATTCTGGAATGAATACTGCTATACATCTATTAAGGTAATGATAGTTTCTCCCAACTAATTCACGTGACTATTTGCACCCCAAGTTAATCAGGCCAGTTGTTTTAAATCATTAATGTGGCCTATCGAAACATCAATTTAAAATCACCACTCATAAATATTCTTAACGAGATGCATTACAAACTTGAGGAAAAAAACATGGCTAGTTTAACTTGTTTTAAATCTTTTGGTATTCACGGCTTAATCGATGAAGACATTGATGAATTTATGGCTTTTAGAACGGGCTTTGCAATGGCTACACACCTCAAGGCTAATAATATCGTGGTTGGTGGTGATAATCGATTATCAGCCCCCGCATTTCAACGTTCAGTAATCCATGGGCTTCGTAGTGCTGGATGCAATGTAATCGATCTTGGTTTATGTGGTACAGAAGAGGTCTATTTTGCTACGGCCTATAATCAATGTGATGGTGGAATCATGATTACAGGTGGTATCGATGACCAAGAGTCTATTGGCATGAAGTTAGTAGGTCCACAAAGTTGTCCAATTACTGATGCCAATGGTTTATTAGATATTAAACAGCTGGTCGATCTATATGAACCGAACCTAAAGCCTAATTTTGGTGATGTTGTATGTCAAAATTTCATGACACCTTATATTGAGCACCTTCAAACTTTTGTTTCATTAGATAGCATTAAACCGTTAAAGATCGTTGTTAATGCCGGAAATGGTACGGCAGGATTAATTATTAACGCCATCGAAGCCAGCTTTACCGAAAAGCGTATCGCGGTACAATTTATAAAACTTAATAATCAGCCCGATGGAGACTTTCCATTAGGCGTACCAAACCCAGCACTTGCGGAGCAACAAAAAGCAACACAGGAAGCTGTTGTAGCTTATCACGCTGATTTAGCAATAGCATGGGATGCCGATTTCGAGCAATGTTACCTTTTTGATGCTCAAGGCAATTATATAGAAAAAGATAATATTGTTTCACTGATCACCCCATCACTATCACAGAAAAATACGGAACAAAAAACATGCGAATACCATTTCTCTGACTTTTTTTTGGCGAGTAGCGGTATGTTGCCATGGATGATGGTTATCGAGCTGATGTCGATACGTGGCCAAAGCCTCAATCAACTCGTTTGTCAGAAAATGGAGACTTACTCTTCATTAGCTGACATCAATTGTGAAGTTTACAATACTGATTTTGTTTTTGATGTTGTAGAAAACACCTTGTCTCAATATGCAATTAAAATTCAACATGATGATGGATTATCAATGATGTTTACTGATTGGTGTTTTACTTTGCGTTGGTCCAATACACAATCTCTCATTCAGCTCAATGTGCATAGTCGTGGTAACCCACAATTAATGAAGGCACAAACGCGTTATCTCTTAGGTTTAATTAACCAATTGCCTGTAGCTGTCTAACTGCAAGGTTAGTATCTGTTTATTTATACCCTAAATTGTGCTAAAAATAATACATAGTTGAAAGCAAGGAGCTGAAATTCATGATTATTTTTCGCCACTCATTTATTACGTTATTAATTTTGTTGTCATCGATATCGATTGTTTATGGAAAACAACAACTGCCCTACCATATTTACCTAGATGCTGATTTCACTACAACAAAAGAGTCTGCATTGTCGATAGAAAAAGGGATAAAAACAGCATTAGCTGAGCACAACTACCTCTTAAATAACATCCCCTTTAAAGTTATCATTAAAGATCATCGAGGTAATTCTCGGCGAAGTACTAAACATTTAAAAGAATTTGTAGCAGATGATCGTGCATTAGCTCTGTTTGGAGGCTTACATTCTCCGGTATTACTCACCAACAAAAGTATGATTAATAGCCAAAAGATACTCACGTTAGTGCCTTGGGCAGCTGCGGGCCCTATTACTCGGACCAAACACAATGAAAATTGGATTTTTCGTTTATCTATAGATGACAGTAAAGCGGGGAATTACATTGTAACGCAGTCATTAAAACAAGGATTCAAACGTCCGTATTTACTACTTGAAAATACGGGATGGGGTCGTTCTAATCAAAAGACTATGTCCAACACATTAAAAGCCAATAATATAGCTTTAGCAGGTTCCCAATGGTTTAATTGGGGCATTGATGATAGTCAAGCACGGATTATTCTGCATTCTATAATTGATTCCAAAGCAGATGTCATTTTTTTCGTGGGTAATGCACCTGAAGGCATTACATTTTCAAAACAGTTAGCCGCGCTGTCTTCTAAAGTTGCAATGAGAAGCCATTGGGGAATAACGGGCGGCGGTTTTTCACGGGCAGTAAATGCCAGTGAACGTGCAGCTATTGATTTGCAATTTATTCAGACGCGATTTTCTTTCGTATCTTCACCGCAGTCTAATTTTTCGCAGAATGTTTTTACGCAATTAACAAAGCAAACAAACATCAAAACTCCGGCAGATTTAGCGGCGCCAACTGGGTTTATTCATGCGTATGACCTAACAAAATTGCTAATAGCAGCTATCAACCAAGCTAAATTAACCGGCGATAGAGTAAAAGATCGCGACGCCATTCGTTATGCTCTAGAACATCTAGAAACACCGGTTTCAGGTTTGATAAAACGCTATCACAAGCCTTTCTCTCCTTACAATTCACATACACCTGATGCCCACGAAGCACTGAATCCCAACGACTACATGATGGGTTATTACGATAACAATAATACAATTCATCTAAACAATGAAAAAGTGAATTAAACTTAAGATATGAATCAAACCTCAATATCATTTGCAATGGCAAAGTTTATCTTTGTCAGCTATTTGGCCCTGGCTTTAGTCACAACTTTTATTGTAGTAAACCAAGCCGTTAAATCGGTGAATGAACAGCAACAAGCGTTTATTACGCTACAAATGCAAACCATTAGTGATAACTATCGTTTGTTTCTAGAGAATCATCTCACTATTTTAAATGCGCAAAGTAATCGACCAATTATAGTGCAAACTCTTATGCAAAATAATGGCAACGCTCAGATAATTGCTGAACACCTAAAGCACTTACGGTTTTTAGGAGAAAAATATGATTATAGTCTCCTCGACTTTGACGGCGAGCTTGTTTATTCCACCAATCAAAGCTCCGATTTCTACCATGATGATGCAACATGGATAACAAAATTATTATCAAATAAAATCAGTGATAATATTAGTTTTAAAAAGATAGATAACAAATACTATTGGGTATTGGCAGCACCAATTACGTACAACAATAGTGTTGAAGGTATTTTTACCACCACAATACCCATCGAGCGCATTCATCATCAACATAAATCCACAGCCCAATTGCAAACATTGTCTATCGAGTTTATTCATCATCAACAATCGATCGCGCTATTTGGCCACATTAAGTCTGGCATTAAGCGACAAATTGAGTGGCTAGATCTTGACCTCAAGTTAAATTTCACCTTTGATGATACCGCGATTACATCATCAATTAATGATCTGATTATTCAGCTTACTGTACTCATTTTACTGGCCATTTTGATCATTACATTGTTAGCGTATTACTTAGGATATCGATATATTGTAACGCCAATATTATCCTTAGCATTAGCCACCAACTCTCTCCAAGAAGGAGATCAAGGCATTCCCCTTAAAGCAGATATAAAAATTAAAGAATTATCTAATTTATTCAATAATTTCAATAAAATGAGTAAAAACATATCTAAACGTGAACAGGACCTTATCTCGAGTAAACAATTATTGATTCAAAGTCATGAAGATTTAAAACTCAGTGAGTCACAACGAGTGCAATCAGAAAAAATGGCAAGTTTAGGTGTTTTAGTCGCTGGTGTTGCTCATGAAATTAATAACCCTATTGGCTTTGTTAAAAGCAACATCGACACATTAAAAAGTTATTGGCTTGATATACAGGATTTATTATTCCAATTGCAATCTGACGTCACTACACCAGAGCAAAAAGAACAACTTGCAGCTCTTTATAAAAAATATGATATCGACTTTTTAATCGAAGATATTAACCCTCTTATTGATAGCACAACCTCTGGTATAGAAAGAGTGACAGAAATCATTCAAAGTTTAAAATCATTTGCCAGAGCTGACGCACCTCAAAAAGTATTAGCGGATTTAAATGAAGGGCTTAATGCAACTATCGTTATGGCAAAAAACGAACTCAAGTATCACTGTGAATTAGACATCGACCTTGCGCCGCTTCCCCCTGTACTAATGCATCCAAGTAAGATTAATCAAGTTTTTATGAATTTATTAATTAACGCTGGGCAATCGATTAAAGACAAAGGCACAATTTCCATAAAAACTTTTATTGAGAATAATGATGTCATCATAACGGTAGCGGATACAGGATGCGGCATTGCCCCAGATAAACTGGAACAAATTTTCACCCCTTTTTACACCTCAAAACCCATTGGCCAAGGCACAGGGTTAGGACTTTCCATTTGCCATCGTATTATCACGCAGCATAATGGTTCTATTAATGTGACTTCAGTTGTCGGTAGTGGCAGTTGCTTTACTATTTCATTGCCTATGGAATAGTAAAGCCAATTATGTATCACTTTGCTTAAAGGTCGATTACTCCTACCACTATTAACTTAACTTTTTACGTCCTAAATAGACCATGGCCAAATGTTCAATCTTAGTAAACAGCTTAACGGGTAATAATTTTAACCAAGCACCTATCAATGTAATACAGGTGCGGCTAGGTTCCTGAAGTAATATTCTAATATCGCAAATCAACGCTCTATGAATCAGTTTAACGGCATCAAAGCGACTTTGTGTTTGCACTGCTCTTCGCGCCATATAACGTAATTGGTACGCTTTGGCTAATTGATAGTATTTCAGAAAAAATACTGGATCTTTATGACGATTAAACTTAACAGCCTGCTTCCAAGAAGCATATTGTTTCTCCAGATTAGCCGACAAGCCGCCCTCATTAACGCGATAATACGTTAATGGCTGTTTAATCCCCTCAAATAACCATGTGGTTGAAATAGCGATGCGTGTCCATAATTCAATATCTTCTGATTGTCTTAAGGTTTCATTGAAATACATTCTACGGTACTTATCTTTTCCCTCACCGTAGTACCCTATCTCATCGAGTAATGATCGACGTATGACTGGTGCCGAACCATTACCAATAGGGTTGCGACAAAAAATGTGCTGTTTAGTGATATCCGTTAATTTAGGGTATTGCCCAATGCCCAGTAAATTACTTTCTTCATCGACAAACAGTGACGGGCAATAACTAATACCCACACGAGGATGTGAATTCAAATGTTTGACATGTTTGGATAACTTATCCTTTGCCCAGTAATCATCAGCATCGAGCAATGCCACATAGATTCCACGAGCCGCATCAATGCCTGTATTTCTTGCACCTGACAATCCCCGATTACGCTGTGAAATAACGCGAATTCGCACATCGTCAAATTGATTCACCACATCGAGTGTATTATCGCTGCATCCATCATCAACCAAAATCAATTCAAAATGATGAAAGCTCTGACTCAATACAGAACGTATGGACTGTGAAATATACTTTTCTACGTTAAACATTGGAATAACGACCGAAACAATAGGAACAGAATTAATATTCATGAGATTTTCTCCGATTGAAAATGGCAAGATAGTTAGCGGCTTTGCTGATCAAGCGATGACCAAAATATAGCGTTATACACCACAGCACCCCGCTACAAACCATGACTTGAGCAAACTCCATTGGTTGAGTTGGGGAATAAATAAATAACACCGTCAAACTAATGAGCAAACAAATAAAGCGGGTTACTATTTCCCGATTAAAATTCGCTTGAGCACGCTCAAAACTACAATAGGTATCGACAATAATTGAAGGTAATGCAACTAAGCACATAACGGTGACGACTGGGATCATTGAAAGCCATTTGGCATCAAATAAGATAGGAACATAAAAAGGTACCAAACCAGCTTGCACAATAAATAACAGTCCAACCGCAAAGGTCACTACATAGACTAAGCGTTGATGCTTGATTAATGTGTCTTCCCGCTGTAATTTACAGAGAAATGGATACAGCGCACTATTGAACACATTGCTCAACGATTGGCTTAATCCTATGCCTGCATTTTTGGCGAAACTGTATAGACCAAATAACTCAGGAGACATAATTTTAGCCGCGATAAAGGTATCTGCATGCACACGTAATGATTTTAAAAATTCACTACTAAATAACTGACCAGAGGTACGCAGCAACGATTTAATTACAGTAGGATTAAAGCCTAGTCCATAGGATTTCATTGGTATGAATGAGAACAGAATAAGCCATAAGACCGAAAATACTATTTTTCCATAAGCGACAGCCATAAAGTCAGCCTGCCACCAAGCAAACAACGCTATGGAAATATTTTCCATAGAAACACAGATGCCATTTAAAATACTAAATTGACGCATACGATTAGCACGTTGTAGCAAGAATATTTTAATACATACCCAAGGGTAAAATAAATAAGTTGCTGCCATCACTTCTAATAAGAAAACAAGGTCCTGATTGTCGTACCAAGAGGCGATGGTTTGCGCAATGCAGTATTGGACTATGGCTAACGTTAAGCAAATTCCCCATTGAATAGTAGCGCCATTTTTTGCATAGGCCTCTAGGTCGTCATTGCTGCAACGAATGATTTGTGAGCCAGTTCCTGCACGCAATGTTAAAGCCAACATTTCATGGCAAGCCAAAGCCAGTGTCGCAGTGCCGTATGAAACAGGCGTTAATGCGACCGCTAATACAATAATGGTGACAATGCGAGACACTTTAGCTACTAACTCCGCACCTAAGAGCCAAGCAGCATTAGAGAATAGCTGCAACACAGGGCGAAATAATTGTTTAACATTATCAACTAACATATCACCCTCACTTAAATTAATTTATCTTAAAATAAACACTTCAAGTTCCATTCCAACATGTAAAAAAAACCTAACTAACTATTTTATATAGTTAAATAGTTAATTAGGTTTTAAGTAATATATTGTCACTGCAGGAAAATTGCATATTGCGATTGTCAATCATTGTACGTTTTGCATTTTAAAAACATTATTCTGGCAGCATTTCTTGCCATTGTTGAATTTTACGATAAAGCGTCGATGGACTGACTTCAAGTTCACTAGCCGCTTTTACAATATTACCTTCACACTTATCGATAGTATGCTTTATTGCTCGGCGCTCAACCTCAGCCAATGACATAATTTTTCCGTCAATAGGTCCTTGCGATGTTATTGATGGCGACTCAGGAATTGATGCAAAGTCTAGTGACTGTTCAACCACAGGCTGAGTGATATTTGATGCTGTAACACCGCCTTGTCCTTGTAATTGACTCGATAAAATATTTTTGGAAATAAGTGGACCATCAGACATTACTACTGCACTGTGAATGACATTTTGGAGCTGACGAACATTACCCGGCCAGGTGTAATTTAATATCAAAGATTCAGCATCAGATGCAAATCCCGCAAAATCTTTTTCTTCAATATCGCTATAGTAAGTTAAAAAATGCTGTGCCAATTTCAGACTATCTTGCTCTCTATCCTGTAAAGGTGGTAAAAAAAGAGAAATAACATTAAGGCGATAGAATAAATCTTCCCTTAATTTCTTATCGGCTATCGCTAAATGAGGGTCTCTATTAGTGGCACAAATAAAGCGAATATTGGCATGTTCTTCTTTGCCACTACCTACTTTTTGGTATTTTCCATCTTGAATGAAACGTAATAATTTAGCTTGTAAATTAATATCCATTTCACCAATTTCATCTAAAAATAAACTGCCGCCATTAGCCAGTGATGCAGCGCCCTCTCTGTTTGATATAGCGCCAGAGAATGCGCCCTTAACATGACCAAAAATTTCAGACTCCATCAATTCTGAGGGTATTGCTGCACAATTTAAGGCAATAAAAGGTTTTTCTCCCCGCTTACTTAAACGGTGAATAGCATGGGCAGCTACTTCCTTACCTGAACCGCTGGGACCTGTTATAAAAACAGACGCATGGCTCGGCGCACACTGTTCAATGGAAGAGTAAACAAATTGCATAGCCACGGAGTCACCAATAAACCCTTCAAAACATTCTTTGCGATATAACTGATACTGTTCAATGGTCCTGCGCATCAAGGTACGTTCAGCTAATGCTTGCTGTAATTGCAATGCTTGCTTGAGTTTGACAATTAAATCGTAGTTATCCCAAGGTTTTTGAAGATATCCCCAAATATGTCCATCATTAACGGCTGATAGCACCATGTCCATATCAGCAAAACCAGTGAGGACAATGCGAACCGTTTCAGGGGTGATTTTTGCAACTTGCTCAAGTAATTGATTACCACTCATTTCAGGCATTCTCATGTCTGAAACAATCACATCAACAGGGGCATGTTCAATAATTTCAAGTGCAATTTTACCACTCGATGCCGTCAATATTTCAGCATCTAGCTTTCGTGAGATACGCTCGAGAGAACGCAGTACTGCAGGTTCATCATCAACAAATAATATTCTTGGTCCATTTATGTTTTGCATAAGCCACCTTTCTATTACATCCAGTAATACACCTAAACTATCCGCAACGGACACCACTTTCCTTCAGAAAGATTAGGTGAAAATTATTCTAACTACGTTTATTCCTTAAGCTATCAACAAGAAGTTTGATAAATAAAATATTGATTAAAACGTATAGTTAGCCAATAACTACTAATGATTATGTATCAAATTCATCATGAAAACAAAATATAGTTTCATGATATTAAAGCTCAATCATAGTCATCAGTGACCACAAATTACGGCACGGCAAGCACAGCACAATTACATAAGTCATCACTCTCAAAAGCTGTCATTTCTCCAGCATTAAGCCCTGGCACAGGAAATAAACGCACAGTCAACGGTTTATTCAATCGATAAGCCATGGTGCCAGTATCTCTCATCAGCGCCGCTATTTTATCCGCTGGTGTATTACCGGGAATAGGAACGGTATCTAATCCTATACCGCACACCGCGCTGTAGGTTAACAAGGAGCGAATATCAAAATTGCCCTTTATAGTGCCTTGCGCTAAGCCATTATCTTCGGTTAGAGCCAGCATTAAACCGGAAAAACCAACAAGCTCAACTTCTTTAACAGACTTAAATACTTTCGTTAATAATGAGGCCCCTTCTACTGTTCCTGATGCACCAAAATATTCGATGCCCATTTGTTCGTATACTTCCACCATTCTAGCGCAGTCTTTAGATGGCGCCGCTGAACTGTCAAACCCTGCAAACTTATAAAGTGACTCGTCAGCTGTCTGCTCAACAATATGTTTTATATTATTGATATGGTGCCCAAGCGCAGCGCTCATTACCTCAAAATAACCTTTAAATTTATGACCATGACTTAGACCGTCATTGGATTGGTTGAACGTTTTTAGTACTTGAACAAGCAAATCTGGCGTTTCAAGGCCAATAACAAATTTATTCCCCAATTCTTTTCTATGATAACTCGCTGGAAAATAGGGGATCAGCGGCTTACAGTTAAAATTCACTGTAAAGTTAAAATTCCCCTCACCTCGAGGCGTAGTGGCACTAATCTGTTGCACCGCTTTAACAGAGTGTTCGATTAAATCGTTGTCTAAAATTCCAAATTCATCGAGTTCAACATTGACACATACATTGCATAAATCACCAAACTCACGAATTAACTCAGGTAAAAGCTCAATTTCTTTTTTCGTTCTAGCTTCACCGATTGCAAATCTAATACGCATTTCAGAGCTATTGAACGTTTTTAATAATTCACTTAAGTCGCTTAAATCTGCCCTAGCCGTTTCAAGGCTCGTTGTATTTAAATATTCTCCAAAAGGATTCGTAACAATTCTAATAGATTGGACAATATAGTTTTCATCACTAAATTTCTGACTTAAATTAAGGCAGAAATCAGAAGCTTGCTTGATCTCTCCACTCCAATTTCCCTTATCATGCTCTAAGGATAAAAATGTCGTTATTGTTCGTATTTTACATAGCTTTTTATCTTGATACGTCAATGTTTGCTCCTTTAAAATCGTTTATAACATGGCCGCATTGAGTATGCTTTCTATAGTTTATAGCTAAACGATAATTTATTTACAGTATAATTTCAATGACTTAGTTTATGTATATTTGTGTTACACCAATTGATATAAGTATGAACTTGGCCGTATAGAGTATTCATACTTACCCTTTCATACAAGCTAGTGAGAGAGTGAAACTTAGGGAGGAAGCGACTGACATGCAGTCGTCTTTAATGATGGCGCAGTAAGGGGCGAGCATTAACCAAATATCAATGAGTTTAATAAGCGAGAACAATTATTTGGATAACTTAAAATCTAAACATATTTTTTCATTTTAACGTTTCACAACGTTCGAGCTAAATAACGATTTTTCTTAATGAACATAAATAGTGATTTACCACCAAAAACTATCGATGGATAAGGCGTTAAAATAATAGCGCCGATGATAGCTTTTAATGGCCAACCAATACCCATATTTGACCAATACAGTTTTGTCGCTTCGTCTTTTAACTCTACAGACACATTTAAGGCTCTTTGCGCATCATTCATGCCATCAAAGTTAAAACCTATTTGGTACAATCTTAAATCTGCATACAAGTGTGGCCAATAAGCCCATAAAACCAAACACAAAAACATCAAGGGTAGTGATATCAGATTAACTCCAATAAAATCATCACACCAAATGGAAGTGATAATTGGAATTAACACAACAATAACCATTAGCACTATTTGTATCACTACTTCTAAAGATCCCACGAATCACCTAACAACACTGTAAATTAAGAATTATCAGCCAAACATCTGAATATTAAAGACAATAGCTGAGATCGCTCAAGTGTTCAATACCTGAGCGACTCAATTATTATAATTATCAGCTCGATTTCTAATATTCATTCTCACTCATACTCGTTAACGCTATTTTACTGACTTTGCGTAAAGTGATGTTCAATAACGCCGTTTTCATCAATTGACACGATAACATCGTTTTCAACACCTAACGCATTGAGCTCTAATAGCACCTTTTTGACATTATTTGGTAATTCAAGGTTTAAATAGATACGGCCATTGGTGCCTGTTTTTCGCTTTGTTAGCAACGATTTTTCTTGAAGCCGAGGATCATCATAATCAACAATTTCACTGTTGATTACCGACACTGACAACATCAAGTTTTCACGCGGTTGATTGGTCGCATCGGTCACAAATATGTCAAGAATAACGGTTTGAAAATTCGTAAACTTAAAACTGGGTTCAACATATAACTCGGATGAAGATTGAGCCGCAGATGTTAACTTGTCTGAACTTGGCGTGTAATCTACAGCCGGTGTCGGCGTTACAACTGGCGTCGGTGTCGGCGTTACTACTGGCGTCGGTGTCGGCGTTACTGCTGGCGTCGGTGTTGGCGCTGCTGATGAGCTTTCGCTGCTACCGCCTCCGCCTCCACCTCCACCACAACTAGCAATAACTAACACCATGGCATTTACGATGAACAATTTTTCCAGTTTTTTTCGTTGATTTATTAATGTGTTCATAGTATTTCTCCTATTATCTGTTGATTAATATATGTGATGAGTTCGGCCATTGAATAGATACCACTGTTGCTCTTGTGCTCCAGAGCTTTCTACCCAATCTTCATAGGCAGGATAAGCCCAGATAACATCAATGTATTCTTGTGGATGGCGCCACTGTGCATCAATTTTAAGTGCCCATGGCAGGTTATTTTCATTTTTAAAATAGCGGTTACTACCAGGCTCAGAAGTGTCATCTAGCTTTCCAAAACGTGTGACATCAAATAGGTCAGTAGGGGCGTAATCAGCAAAGTGAATCTCTAAACTCCTGTCGTTAGTTCTAAAAATGAAAAAGTCTAAACTAGAGTGATTCAATGAGGCTAAAGGCGAACTTAGCTCAACGTCTAATTCAAATGGCACAGCATCAAACCCAGTACAGTCAACAACCGTATTAAAATGCGCACATTTTCCACTTTCACCCGTTTGAGTAAACGTATGGCTGTCTTGCCAAAAAACTAATACAGCGTCTGTTTGATACTCTTCAGGTGTTTTAGAAAATGTTTGGTCATCAATGGTTAAGCTCGCTTCAGCAATTTTACTAGGATCAACATCTATCATGCGCATGGCGAAACCATTGTGATAAGCCGCCCCACGAGCATCAATGAATCCCGTAATTTTAAAGCCAGTGATATCACCGTCCGCATTATAAATAGTACGCAATTGCTCCCTAATGACTAAATCATTGAGATCATAATCACCAACATTTGGCCAGTTATCTTCAAATGCCAAGGTGACATAATCAGCCGCATTGGGATAATAACTACTTGAAGCACGCTGGTAGTCATTTGGGAACTCATCGGCGTCATCATTTACACCATCGGCATCACTATCATTAACATCAGGAATAGTTACCAATGCACTGCTGTTTATTGCACTAGCAGGGCTCGCTTTTACACTAAATACGGCATCGTTAAAATCGTTATCTCCCCATGTTCTTGGTAAATCTTCAAACCCCAATATCACTTCTGAAAACTCACTGTCATAGAGTAAAACTAGATGTTGACGCAAAGAGGGATCACTTTCTGGATTAAGATGTTTGAGCGAATAGTAATACGGCACAGCGGTTGGCTTAACGCCAGTGTAATACCAAAAACCATTGGCTGCGATGAAGAACCCAATATGGGTATCAGCCGAAAAAGTACCCAAGCTCAAACGATGACCATTAGTTAAGTGTGGGTACGAAAGATTTGGAAATACAATAGTTTCTTGAACGTCCGCAGGAGTTAGTGGTGGGTTGTCGGGGTCAAACGTAAAATATCCAAAGGAGTTACGATAACCAGCACCTTCGTGAATAAAGGTAACAAAGACTTCAGCTTCTTCAGACAGGCTTATTGTTGCTCCCGCATCGTCAGTCATAAATGCTTCATTAACGTGCGCTTCAGGTAATGCGTTGTTAATACGCGCAAAGAATTCGGCATTATATTCATCATATTTCCACTGAACATCATCTGGTTTACCCGTGCTTTGTTGATACCCAATAGGCCATGACTGCCCCGTTAAAAAAGTCCAAATATATTGGCCATCTTCAGTTTCTGTTGAGTACACAACGTAACTTAGCCCTAACAGCATAGTGGTCATCAAAAATATACGTAAATTCTTCATCACATCACCTCTCAATTTTTAGTCACATAAAAGCTTGGGATTGAATAAGGAATGTTGCGATTACCATGCCAATTATTTAAGCTGTTGTTTTTAAAGCAAATAGCGTGTAAGTCAAGCCTACTAAAAGAAAAGTATTTGCATTTTGCAATGCAAATACTCGATCACAAGTTAGATTTTTAAATACAAACAGTTTGTAGATTGGGTTTGTGAGCTTGAACATTCCTTTAAGGATATGTCCGACTGGATCTGAATAAAGTATAAAAAACAGAAAAACTGGAGACTAATCCAGCTTTTTTAGTATTAAGATTGAGAAGACATAGCACTATAAATTACAGATTAGATAAACTGAAATTTAAGCTTCTAACAATTCTAATAATTGCGCTTTAAAATCAGCACCAAGATTGACATCACGTAGGCCATACTCAACAAATGCACTCATATAACCTAGTTTGCTGCCACAATCATGTGATTTACCTGTCATGTGAAATGCTTCAACAGTCTCAGTTTTCATCAATTTACCAATAGCATCTGTTAATTGAATTTCATCTCCAGCACCTGGCAATGTTTGCTCTAAAAATCCCCATATAGAACTAGAGAGTACATAACGCCCTACCATCGCAAGGTTTGATGGTGCTTCATCCATTGGAGGCTTTTCTACAACGGCTATCATGGGTTTTGAGTGACCTGGCTCAAGGGGAAATCCATTACAATCAGCCACTCCATAATTACTCACTTGGGACATTGCCACTGGTTCAACCATAATTTGGCTCGCCATATTCTCATCAAAACGGGTTATCATTGCCGCTAGGTTTTCAGCTTTTAAGTCGGCAGATGCTTCGTCTATAATCACGTCCGGTAATACAACCACAAAAGGTTCATCGCCAATAATCGGCTTAGCTTTTAATACCGCATGTCCAAGCCCTTTAGCCTCACCTTGACGCACTTGAATAATTGTCACATCATTTGGGCATATAGAATGAATTTCATCAAGAATTTGTCTTTTAAGACGTTGTTCTAATGTCGCCTCTAACTCAAACGATTTATCAAAATGATTTTCAACGGCATTCTTAGATGAATGAGTCACTAAGACAATCTCTTTTATGCCAGCAGCTATACATTCATTGACGATGTATTGAATAAGAGGCTTGTCTACAATCGGCAACATTTCTTTAGGAATGGCTTTAGTTGCAGGTAACATTCTGGTGCCTAAACCGGCTACTGGGATTACTGCTTTTTTTATTGAATTTTTCATAATAATAAGCCTTTTAAAAGTGATTCCATTGACCAAAATAAGCGTATTGATTACCAGAACATATGGTCATCCTTGATTTTTCGTGAGCCTTTAAATTGGACATCACGAAATAGTTAATAACGCTTTCATCTTCATACTGCTTAACGGTTAATTCTTTGAATATAATTATTGGGATTGTATAAGTGATATAGCGATATTCATGCCAACCATTTAAGTTATTGTTTTTAAATAACAATACAATTTTACTGTAAAGATAATGAAAAATATTTTTGCATCCTGCAATGCAAATCATCGTTCTAATTTCATATTTGCAAACGATTTATTAAATGTAAAAACACATTTAACTATCATCTCAGCAACTCAGGAAATTTACAGTTAACTGTTTAAAAACAATCAATTAAATGACGAGATGCCAAATCATACAAACTCCTAATCAATGGAAAGTTTAAATAGGAACGAAAATTGCTAATTTGAAGATATAAGACAATTAGCTAATAGAGGAAGCTGACATGAATAAAGACACACTCGTATTTAGTATTGCCCTCAATGGCTACCAATGGCGATATCATAAATACCTCAAATCACATTTAGCCTTTGCCAATAAATTTGGATATCAGTATCAAGCAGTTACTAAACCCTTTTTATCTCAATTAGGTATTGAGTGCTGCTGGCTCAAACTCACACTAATGCACACAGCGCTTTTAGCGGGGTACAAATACGTTATATTTTTAGATGCAGATGCCTTTGTTCAGGAAAACTGCCCAGATATTAAAACTATCATTGAAGAAGATAAGTATTTGTATATGGCAAAGGGCTATTCAAAACGCTTTAATTCAGGGGTGATGATAGTGAAAAATAACCCACTTATACGTGAGTGGGTATCTAACATAATTAACAATCGAGCCGTCACTATTGAACCCAAAAATGATGTGGGTTGGGGAGAAAACAGCCATATCATTCAATATAGCCACGGTTGTAATTTTGTAAAAGAACTGCCAACTCAATGGAACAACACCTACGATATCTATTTAAATGACTTTATACGCCACCAAAATTTTGGCCCCTTGCGCAGCGGGTTCTTTGATAACTGCCTTCACAAAGTTATGTTTGGTATCGCTAATAGAACGATGCGCCTTTATCGATTATTAAGGACATTGCGTAAAGAGACCCCTTGTTGTGATCTGTTGATGGCTGAAACACAAAAAGTATTAGCTATTTATCCTTGCTTTAGCAAAACTCCTTTGATGAACCATTATATAAAACTAAGAAATCCAATAAAAAAATTCAAATATTAATGCATCTTTATACTCGTAAAATAGGCCGCGCCTAACCTACTTCCATCAGCGGCCATCAGTTACCTTCCCGACTTTATCAGAATTTTCAGACACCTTGTCAAATTGGTCTAATTAACATCTTTAATAAAATAGCCACCAAAAACACGCCCTCTTTCTAATGAGCAACATTAGATTTATGTGCTTGTTCAAAGAGTGAATCATCAACTAATTTCAATTTTAAAATTTCATCGCAAAATAAAAAACATTTCTTAAATTGCAATCTAATGCAATACAAAAAAACAAGCATAAAAATTTATAACATTACAAAACAGTAACTTAAAATAATTACAAAGATTGGCACAGCTTAAGCAATCATATATTCACTTAGGGGAAATATTTAACATAACAGGTGGGAATACTATGAAAGCGTTAAACAATTCAATGCCTCACTCACACAAAGTAATCTCTTTTAAAGCGCGAGTCCCTGTAAAATCTGCGCTATCTAGCCGAGTAGCTGCCGCTGTGTTAATGACATTAATGACACCTTTATTTTTTATTAACGTGTTAACGGCATTAATCAATAGAGATAAAATCCTATTGGTAGACAAACAACAAGACGCACTAGGTAGAACCGTCGTGCTACATACTTTTAGCCATGGCCTGTGGCGAAAAAGTGCAGTGTTGTTTGATATAGCTCGCGGCAATTTAGGCTTTAGTGGTGTGCCACTAACTCATTCACTCACAAGAGAGCAACAACGCACTATTCGCGATAGATTCACTGTAGCGCCCGGCGTATTTAGTTTGTTTGATTTACATAAAAGCAGTGGTGTAGTCGTCGATGACGTAGAGCAACTGTTGTTACAACAACTCAATGCCACTTCTATGCAGCGTGCGGCTTTAATTTTCAAAAGCATGGTGTGTGCATGCCTTTATTCACATAAAAATACGGAAAATGACAGCCCTCAGCACATCAACCTATTTGGACTTAACGTAGCTAATTCAACTATGTTGGAAGCCGTAAACTGGATTACTGCTGCTAAAGGTCAAGACACACCCAACGTTGGGTTCTACATTAATGCTCATTCAATTAATTTAGGATTTACACAGCCCAAGTTTCATCAACAATTACAACAAGCCGATGCATTATTTGCTGACGGTTCAGGCATGCGATTAGCCGCCAAACACGCAGGTCATCAACTTAAAGATAACAATAATGGCACTGACATGTTGCCGCACTTATGCACCAGCTGTATTAAGAAAAAAAAATCAATTTATCTGTTGGGTGCACAGCAAGGTGTAGCGATGAAAGCCGCCATTAATTTGAAGAAACAATACCCTGAACTTCAGATTGTAGGTGTCCAACATGGTTTTATTGACCAAGACAATGTTGACACTGTCATCACACAAATCAATAACAGCGATTGCGATATTCTCCTCGTTGCCATGGGTTCGCCAATGCAAGAGTCATGGATATTAGAACATCGCAGCGCCTTAAAATGCCAAACGGCGCTTGCCGTTGGTGGATTATTCGACTTTTATGCTGGAGAAATATCTCGCGCTCCAATGTGGTTAAGAGAAATTGGTTTGGAATGGATATGGCGCCTCATTCAGGAGCCAAAAGCTAAGTTTTATCGTTATGTAGTAGGCAACCCAATCTTTTTATTTCGTATCTACTTTCTAGGTTTAGCGTCTAAAGGAGAAAAATAATGACTATTCAAATAATCAATAGAGCAGTAACTAACCCTAAGTTTTCTCGTCCCAAAAACGGTAAAGTTACTCAATACGGACATCGTGGTATTCCCCTTGTTTTACAACAATTGGCGGCTGCCCTCGCACTTTTATTATTAAGTCCATTGCTACTAATTGTCATGATATTAATACGCCTTGAAAGCCCTGGCAGTATTTTATTTTCGCAAGTGAGAGTCGGCGAATATGGACGACACTTTAAAATGTATAAGTTTCGTTCAATGTACTTAACAACTGACCCACGTTTTAGAGCACCAGATCCTAGTACGAGCTCTCGTGAAGGTGTTTGTAAAAAGTATATTAAAGATCCACGCATGACCCTGATTGGTCGATTCATTAGAAAATACTCGATTGATGAATTACCGCAATTATTTAATATCGTCAAAAGAGATATGTGCTTAGTCGGTCCTCGCCCTGCTTTAGCTATTGAAACCTATGAATATGATAATAATGATCAACAAAGATTATTTTCAAAACCAGGCCTTACAGGTTTATGGCAAGTATCAGGACGCGCAGACACTACTTTTAGTCAGCAGTTACAATTAGACACAGTGTATATTGCACAACAAAGTGTTTGGATGGACTGTAAAATAATTTTAATGACGGTTCCTGCTGTTATAACCGCTAAAGGAGCGTATTAATCCCCCATCAATAACCGCCCTGTTGGGCGGTTTCTTTTACCATTCCCCTACAGAACACTCCAGTGAACTAACATTCATTTTGCAAAATACTTAAAAGATCACGTCGCAATTTAAAAAAATATGCTTTTGAGCCTATTATCAAGATGATCACATTAAAAATATAACCATAAAAATCATACACCTCCTTCAAATCATTCAATTGGCACACTTTCTGCAAATACACTGTTATATCAAATAATATCAACCATGGAGCAGGATATGACAAATAATAAAACCAAAAGTAATAACGTTATATCCAACTGCGTAATTAGCCTTAGCCTTTTATCTTTAGTCTTGAGTGGCTGTGCAAGACATTCATCAAGTGACTTAGACCAGGGCAATATCCAATTTTATGGCACGCCAGGTCATAGCGGTGATGATTTCAAGCATGAGAAATCACCAAGTAACCTATTTGCTGCAGGCCTAGACTGCAAAAACTTTCAAGATACGGCGGCCCCAGTCAATTATCGTATAGATAAACCACTAGGACTAACAGCCGCAAATGATATCGCCGACGATAGAATCGACCCTATTCTTGCTCAAGGTTTATTACTTAGCCCAGGCGATTTACTCGAAATACATATTGAAGACGGTGAAGGCTTTAATGGCCGTTACATTGTAGATAACAGTGGCACTGTAAAATTGCCAATCATCGGCAACATCAGCGCAGCTGGTGCTACCGCTAATACCCTAGAAACGCATATAGAGTTGGCGTTAGTTCGCAAACAAGTATTTCAGCCCACCAGCGCAATAGTCACTATTCAAGTGCTTAATTGGGCTTCAATAGAAGTATCAGTAGCAGGCGCCGTATTCCAACCAGGGCGAGTACTGATTAACAAAAAAACACCTAAATCAACGCAAGTAGACCATCTAGCTGCTTATGGTGATTACTCAGAAACTCGTTTGTTATCTGAAGCCTTACGCGCCGCATCAGGTGTTAGACCTGATGCAAAACTAGACCAAGTAATTTTGCTTCGTAAAGGCTGGCAGGTACAAGTAGACATGACCGGTATATTGACGGGTAAACTAGTGAAAGACTATCCATTAGTGGCTGGCGATCGCGTAATAGTACCAAGCACAGGTTGTTTTCAACCGCACTTAGTTAGGCCTAGCCAGATTACCCCGAAAGGATTTCGAGTATTTATGTCAAACCTTATTGATTCGGCGAATGATAACAGTGGTGCAGCTATTGGTAAATACTCAACCAGTTTGCCTTACGGCACTCGTCTTCTTCAAGCAGCAGTATCTGCCAATTGTGTTGGCGGCAAAGACTGGACCAATGCACCGCGCCGTGTTGTACTATCTAGTAAAAATCCCATAACGGGAGAAATACAAGTTATTGAACGTTCGGTAGAATTGTTATTAACTATGCCAAGTCGAGGCGAAATTAATCCCTATTTAATGCCAAATGATGCCATTGCTTGTTATGACTCAAGCGTCACAAACTTCCGTGACATCGCGCGTACTGTAGCCGATTTGCTCACTCCATTTAAGTTACTGTAGGGAGGTCAACATGAAATATCCAATCGCCACATTAAGCAAGTTTGGCCTATTTAGATCACACATCTACCGTATCTTAAAACGTCCGTATCTGGTGGTAGGTCTTACTTCATACTTAGTCGTTATTTTACTAGTGGCTGCTTATTTATCTAAAAGCCCTGTTTATACCAGTAACATGCAACTTGTATTACCAGGAACAGGCAATAGCAGCAGTGTTTCGCTTAATGATATTGGTGAAGTTGTTTCTAAAACTAACACTCCATTTTCGGGAGGTGGTTTTAATCCGCGCATTAATTACAAAGAAATGCTATCGAGCAGAACCGTGATTGAGCGCGCAGCTAAAGAATTAAAGATACCATTAAAAGATTTTGGTAAAGCCAAGATTAAACTGACTGAGCAGACATCCATTATTAGCCTTGCAGTTAAAGGCCCCAGTAAAGATTTAGCGCAAACGAAAGCCTTTTCTCTTTACCAGTCATTACAGCAAGAACTTGATGAACTTCGTGCTGATGAAATACTACGCCGTGATGAAAGTATCAAAAATATTTTAGAACAATATCAAGATCGACTCAGTTTAACACGTGGCGCAATCATTGAGTTTCAACAGCGTTCAATGCTGGTTTCAACAGATCAAATGGAGCAGTTGGTATTAATGCTCTCTGGCGTCAAGGAACGTAAATTATACGCGCGGGCTGAAACAACTAAACTTAAAGAATACATTAACCAATTAAGTGAAGAGCTCGGTGTTTCCCCTAAAATGGCCGGCCAAGCCTTTGCCTTACAATCCGATGTTGAATTTAGATCGTACTCGACTGAATTAGGAAAAAGCATCACTAAGTTAACTGAATACAGCTCTCGTTGGGGCGTTAATCACCCTAAAGTTGTGGCACAGCAAAAGCGTCTCGATTTCACCCGCACGACCATCGACAAACGCAGTAGAGAGTTATTTGGTGTTAACTCAGCCACTATTTTTACTAGCTTAAACCTTGAGTTTACCCCTAAGCGCGCTCAACTTTTTGCTGATTTAATAGACTCCTTTGCAACTTACAAAGGTCAAGCGTCAATGTTGAGAGACTTAGAGCGTTCAACTGAACATTTATCAGATCAGCTTAAAATTTACTCACGTGAAGTGATTGAACTTGAAAGATTACAACGTGATTTTAATGTGGCCGAAGCGATCTTCACCTCGGCAGCCGCAAGAATTGAAGCGAGCCGAGCTGATGTATTTGCGTCATACCCCGTAATACAAATGCTAACTAGCCCATCATATCCAGAATTACATAGTAGCCCCAACAAACTTATCGGTTTAATAGCCGGTATTGCGGGGATTTTATTCATCACCTTTGGACTGTTCCTTATATGGCAACGATCTCACTTAATAGAACTACTACTGAAGAAAAGCTAGTTTGGTATGGCATTGTTTTAACCTACCCATTCTTTTCTTTCGGCGGTTTGTATGTAACAGGTTCATTACTAGGCTGGCTCATATTCGCTGTCGCCATGTTGCGTTGGTACGCCATTGGTCAAGACAAAGATGCCTTTATTCCCGCTATTGTTTGGTTATGGATAGTTTCTGGTTTTGTATTACTTATTGCCTTGCTCATTGCACACGTAAATTGGGAGTTAGGGTTCGCTAAAACCATAAAATCAACCATAGGCTGGGCTAAAGGATGGGCGCTAATGCCATTATTTTTATTCCTTGGCGCGACTGTAAAAATAAAACCTAGCATGATGGTAAGAGCAGCTTGCGTCCTTTCAACGCATTCCCTTGTTTTTGCATTTTTTACCGTCGCCCTTTATTTTTCAGGTGCTCCAGCTGATTTATTCACCTCGCCATTACAAGCCATTGGCGGCCCGGGTCCAGACTTTTTTAAAGTTAGTCTTTTTGGTTTAAACCCTGAAACAGGTGTGGGCCGTTGGAGATTCTTCGCCCCATGGGCACCGGCCGCAGGTTTTATGGCTTGCATCTTATTAATATTTTGCTCACAGGAGAAAGATAAATTCTGGCGTAACTATGGCATCGCAGGTAGCGTTGCAATGTGTTTGTTATCACAATCGCGTGCTGGCTGGGCCATATTTATCATGCTGATTCCGCTATTGGTCTGTATTGGTAAGTTTAAAAATCCATTAGGCTTAATCTTTTTTGGCATTGCAATTTGCGGATTATTCCTATTAGGCGAAACCATTTATGATTATATCAATACGGCGTATTCAGATGTGAAAGCAGCACGCCCTGAATCAACACGTGTACGTTCAGCATTAGCGCGCATTGCATTGCAGCGGTGGGAAGCTGAAGCACCTATTTGGGGGCATGGCATTGTTGAACGCGGGCCGAAAGTGGTTGAGTTTATGCCTATTGGCACGCATCACAGTTGGTATGGCTTATTATTTGTTAAAGGCATAGTAGGCATGTTAGCGCTGGCTATTCCCATGTTAATTACTTCGGTGTATTTACTGTTTCAAAGTCATAAGACTGAGATGTCCCGGACCGCTTTTTGCATGATCCTTGTTTTTATCTGTTATTCCTTTTTTGAGAATTTAGAAATTTTAGCATTTATCTATTGGCCTGCTTTACTTTGGATTGGAATGGCCCTCAACCCACGAAAGACTGGAGAAGTTTATGTTTAAAAAATATGACGCTCACATTGTTGGTTATTATGGCATGCAAAACAGTGGTGATGACGCCCTAATGTATGCAAGCTTTTGGGGAGCCAAGAACTTATTACAATGCAAAACAACTTCTGTTGGTGTGCATAACGCGTCCAATTGTGTGATGCCAGTGACTCATCAGTTTCCATTACATTTCCATCAACCATTTCCCGGAAAAAATAGACTGACTCAATATCAGGCGGCGATCCAAAGTAAAGGCATAATTTTTGGAGGTGGCTCGGTTTTACATAGCGAGTCAGACATCAATTTAAAACGTCATTTAATGCTTCTTGCTGGCGCTAAAAATAGCCGCGCCGTGGGTGTCAGTTTAGGACCTTTCCAATCGATTGCAGCGGAAAAATCATGTGCCCATTTTTTAAATGAATGTGGTTTCGTTGGGGTTCGAGATCAACAGAGTTTAGAAATTGCAAATTTTTTGGCGCCCGATGCCAACGTCGAAAAAACCTTTGACTTAGCCCCGCTTTTATTATGTGCTCAAAAACAACCTTTAACAGATATTAGACGTCAAGGTATCGCTTTATCCCTTTGTCCAGTGGCCGTTAATCCAACAGGAATAGTCAATGAACAAGCTGAACAAAAACGCATCAACGAATTTTGCCATTTAATCGAAACACTTTATGCCAGCACCGGTGAGCCAATTACCTTGCTAACTTTTAATGGCCATAAGACTTTAGGTGACTGGAAAATAAATAACGCTATTATGGCTCGCTTATGTGACAAGTTACCCATTGTTGTGAAAGAGTATAATCCCAATCCATTCACAGTATTACAAGATTTAGCACATTATAAAGTCGTGCTTAGTATGCGTTTACACGGCTCTATTTTAAGTTATTTAGCAAACACTCCCGTCATTTCAATTAACTATCATGAGAAATGTCAGGGCTGGTGTCAACAAGTTGGATTACAGCAAGATTATCGTTTTAAGCTACAAGATTTAGACGTTGAAGAAATTAAATGGCAAATAGAGCAAGGATTAGCTTATGGTTTTGCTCTGCCTGCACTCGCCGTTTCTACCGCATTAGAAAGTGCGCTATCAAATTGGAGTATTAGTCATGAACAAGCCAAATTTTACAGTAATTATTCCACTATATAATAAAGCTGAGCACATACTACGTACGCTCGAGAGTATTCAAAGACAAAAATATCAGGCGAGCGAGATCATCGTTATAGATGACGGCTCTACAGATAACGGCGTCGATATTGTTAAGTCGGCTAATTTAAAAAATTTAACGGTTGTTCAACAAGTTAATGGCGGTGTTTCCAGCGCTCGTAACAAGGGCATAGAACTCGCTCAATATGAATTTATCGCGTTTATTGACGCCGACGATCAATGGTTACCACTTTACTTGGATGAAATAGCGCGGTTAATTGAAAAGTTCCCACAGGCAGACTTATTTGGCACGCGCTACCAAATTGTTGAAGCGGGCGAGCGTTATGTAGATTCAAAAATTAATATCGGTAGAGTCGACCCTAGAGGCGTGCTTCTAGATGATTTTTTCGACATCGTATCCAAGGGAGACTTACCGTTTATGATATCGTCAGTCACTATCAAAAAATCGTTATTTGATGTGATTGATGCTTTTCCCGTCGGTGAGCCACTGGGGGAAGATCAAGATTTATTTTACCGCGCCGCTTTAAATAGCCAAATTGCTTATTCCAACAATGTTCATCTGTTATATCACCGTGATGTGCAAAATAGTGTGTGCCTGCAAAATATTCCCGATCAGGAATGCCCTTTTAGTGTTCGACTTACACAAGCCGCCATGAACATAGAGCAAGATATCAATAAGAAAATGGGTATGCTGCGTTACAGCGCCGCTCACCTATGTCATATAGCAAGAATTAATATTAGCGCTGGGCGCTTTAAACAAGCACGTTTGCTATTAGCAGACCCACGCTGCAAACTAAAGCCAAAGCATTTATATAGCCTCTACAGCCTGTCTTGGATAAAACAAACCATGGGGTATTGTGTTTCAATAATATCTAAAGTTTTGAAGATTTTCGCGTAGTAGGCAATTCATTAGACCAATTTAGGGAGTATTACCAAGGTATTATGCTTATGTATGCGATGCATAAGCATAATACTGTATACCCACTCAATTAAAGAAGATTTAAATTGCAAACAGCAGTTATGGCGGAATTTTTTCAATGTCTTTTCGGCGTTCAAGCCAAACGGTTGTTTTTGAGTCGGTTAAAGCTATTAGCTCACAAAGGCAAATATATAGTAAAGGTGGTGCCCTGCTCTTCAATACTTTTCACATCAATAAGTCCACCATGTTTTTCTATTATCCCAAAAGACACTGACAAGCCTAAACCAGTTCCAACACCGACCGGCTTAGTTGTAAAAAATGGATCGAATACTTTCTTCATTATGCCCTTTGACATCCCTTTACCATTATCTGCTACTTTAATGACAATCCAACGTTTATCTTTGGTGTTTTGAACAGATGTAGTGATGTCCAGTACCCCTTTTTTATCACACGCATAAGAAGCATTTAAAAATAAGTTCATCAAAACTTGTGTTATTTCACCACTATGGCAACTGAATTCAGGAATAACATCATAATGTGTTTTTACTTCCATACTGTATTTGAGCTCACTCCACACCACTTTAAGTGAATCGTCGATTACGTCATTAATATTACAAATATCTTTTTCAAGTTCCCCCACATGACTGACCTTTTTCAAATTAGCCACTATATCGGCGACTCTATTCAATCCTTTTACGGAATCCTTGAGCAATCCTTTGATATCTTCAATGATAAAGTCAACATCATTATCTTGACGTAATGCTTTATATTGCGCCTTAAAGTCTTCAACGTCTAAAGTCTCCAATCTGTCCATCACCAAACTATCAAGTGCTAGCAATGCTTCAGTATAGTCAGCCATAGTATTGAGATTACTTAGTGAAAAACCAATAGGATTATTAATCTCATGTGCAACCCCAGCGGCTAGCTGCCCCAATGATGCCATTTTTTCTGATTGGATTAACTTGTCTTGGGTTTCTTCTAGCTCATCAACGGTCTTTTGAAGAATAACTACACTGTCATAAAGGTGATTAGTTTTGTCATCAAGCAATGATTCGGCAACAAGCCTTGCTTCACGTTCACGTTCGTAGGCTACTTTATACGGATTAATATCAGACATTAGTATCCTTAAAACTCACAATTAGCTTGCAGCATTGAGCGCCGTCATGCATGCATTGGGGGTGTGAAATATCGATGCTTTCATTAAATTTTTTGGCTGCACCGTGTATAAGTCCAATACTAAGATGGCACAATTTACGCTTTGAACTGTAATACATAATGAGTTCACCTTGCTCAGTTTCCTCATACTCAAATTTTGGTAAATAGGCGTTTGGGTGCCCTCTTTTCACTTCAACATGTATGTTCTGATCTATATCCAGAAGAAAGGCTTTTAAATTATCTAGTTTCGAAACGTCAACAGGACTACTTCTATAGAGCCTATCAAATAAAAACTGACCGAATGCTTCTACCAACTGATCAACAGCAATGCCAGTTTTATCAGATAAAGTCACCATCATTTTAATCAGTTCGCTATCATCGTATAGCTGACCGCTTGTATATACTCCTTTAGATGGCAAATTACTTTTTTCTATTAATTCATTCCATTGTGCCATCCCCATTTTGTCTATAATCATGTCAGAAAATGCGGTATATATAGTGCCTTGCATGAAAGTCCCCTTAAACGATAAATAATGTCACTTTCGTATTATAGTTTTCTTCATATATTTTGAGCTTCTCGATCATCGATTTACTAATTTCTTGACCAGCCGTTAGCATTATATTGCCATTGGTAAGCACTAAATCTTCCATCAACTTATCACCAACTTTAAGTCCTTCAATACCGACACTAAATTCCATATCTTCATCGGTCTGTTGATGTTGAGTTAGCACTGTAAATAAGACACTAATAATCGTTTTGTCATACCAAACATCGGCGCGGGACATTAACCACGCTTGTGCCTCTTTAATACCCATACGTTTATTGTTCTCTTTTCCTGCTATCAAAAAATCGAAGTCTTTCACCACACGAATTATGCGAGAGCCCAGTGGGATATCATCCCCAGCTAAATGGTCAGGAAAACCGGTACCATCCATATTCTCATTTTGATGCAGTATATTATCTGTTAATGAGGCCAAACGATGAACACGTCCCACTATTTCAGCGCCTATCACAGGGTGGCGATTAAACTCTTCATCAAGCTTTCCAGTGCCAAAATCAAGGCTGCTTAATACATCGTCTTTGAGACCAATAATACCTATTTCATGGAGTAATGCGCTCAAATATGTACGCCTACAAGTAGCGTCATCAAGCTCCAAGTGACGTGCTACAGCCTTACATTGCAAAGCAATACGCTTATTATGACCGGTACCAAAGCCAGTGCGGTACTCAATAGTTGTAGACATCATATCTATCATGTCGTGCAGCAACACATTTTGAGTTTTAACCGTGGCGCTTAATTTGTCTTTGCTTTGCTCTAAAGCGTTGGTGCGTTGTGATACTTGCAATTCTAACGAATGATTAAATTTCGCTAACTGCTCATTTGCATCACTGAGTTTCTTATTTAACTCACGCGTTTCTTTCTTGAGCAGGTAATGTTCAGAAGCTTTATCTAATAAAAGTTTAAGTTCCTGATTTTCCCATGGTTTACCTATGTAAGTATAAATTCCGCCATCATTAATGGCCTTTATAGTGGTATCAATATCACTGTAACCCGTTAGCAAAATGCGAATCGCGTGCGGTTGGTTTTCTCTAGATAACGTGAAAAATTCAGCACCATCCATAACTGGCATTCGCATATCAGAAATAATAATATCAATATGATTATTTTCAAGGTATTCGAGGGCAAGTGGCCCGTCGGTAAAAGTAACGATATCGTAATCTTTTCTGAGCACTCTTTTTAACGAATTAATAATATCTTGCTCATCATCAAGCAATAATAAGGTTAGTTTTGTCGCTGGTTCGTCTGTTAATGAATTCATATATTCCCTCATCTATGTACCTTAGATATATCGCTAATCTATTGGTTAGTAAAGTTAAATATTCACTTCGTTAATGAGACTGTTAAATACAGTTACCTTTAAAAATAACAAAGCCGCATGAATGCGGCTTTTGGCGGAAAAATTTAAATCTGTATTATTTTTTATCAAACAACTCAATAATACTGGAAAAATCCTTAACACCATTACCGCTATTGCTATGCATTGCATACAAGCTTTGTGCCATAGCGCCTAATGGTGTGCTTGATTTAGACAATTGCGCCGTTTGTGCGGCTAGTCCTAAATCTTTAAGCATTAAATCAACCATGAAACCGCCTTGATAATCATTACTTGCTGGGGTTGATTCCATCACGCCCGGTACGGGGTTATACAATTCTAAACACCAGTTTCGGCCAGAGCTTTTAAGCATAATTTCAGACAATACACTTGGATCTAGTCCATTATCCATGCCCATTTTAAGTGCTTCACTGGTACCAGCCATCAACACAGACAACAACATGTTATTACAAATCTTAGCGACCTGTCCCGCCCCTACATCACCGGCTAGAAATATGTTCTTACCCATATCATCTAGTACGGTTTTAGCGCGATCAAAATCAGTTTGTGTGCCGCCACAAATAAAGCTTAATGTGCCAGCGGCCGCGCCAGCAACGCCGCCAGATACAGGCGCATCCATAAAGGCAATGCCTTGCTCACTTGCCTGCGCAGCAACAGCTTTAGCGCTGTCAGCATCGATGGTGCTTGAATCAATCAATAATGTTGATTTATCAACCACAGACAACAAACCGTTCTCACCTAAATAAACCGCTTTAACGTGCTTGCCAGCGGGTAACATAGTGACCACAAAATCTTGCTTAGTGGCCGCTTCGTTAGCCGTTTCACAAATCACAGCGCCGTGCGCCGCAACAGAGTCCATTGCTTCACTGCTTAAATCAAATACGCTAACTTGGTGACCTGCTTTAGCAAGATTAATGGCCATTGGGCCGCCCATGTTACCTAAACCGATAAAACCTACTGCTGCCATTGTTATGCTCCTTTAAGTTGTAAAGGATGATTTGTCTCATCCCACATTGGATTAAATAAATCATCAATTAACGCGTTATCTACTTCATCAACACTGGCAAACTTCCATTTGGGTTGATTATCTTTATCAATCAGCAAAGCACGAATGCCCTCAGCAAATTCGCCAAGCTCACCTAACTTCACCGACAGTTGTAATTCAAGTTCAAAACATTGCACTAACGACAACGTTTGACCAACCACTAACTGACGTTCTAATATTTTTGCTGATAGCGCACTACCATTGGTCATTGAACGTTTAGCACGCTTTAACCAACTATCATCATCACTCCACTGCGTAATTGCCGCAATAGTTTGAGTCAATGACTTATCTGTTAATGCTTCATCTATAAGTTGTTGATGGGTCTCTATATGGCCACTAGGGAGTTGCTCAAACACCGTTTTTTCAAGGGCCATAATGCAATGGCTCACTTGCTGATGATTAATGTCGAGATCAACGCTCCAAGGCTGTTGTAATAAGGCTTCAATTAGTGGCTGTTTATGCTCATTAAGCAAAAAGTTATCAGCCAATTTAACGTGCAAGCAATCTGCAGCATTCATTTGCGCCGCCGTTAAACCCAAAAATAGCCCTAAGTTATCTGGCATTTTATTAAGAAAGTACGTCGCGCCAACATCTGGATACAGCCCAATACTAATCTCAGGCATAGCCACTTTTGACGACGGCGTAACAATGCGGTGACTAGCACCAGCAAACAGGCCTAAACCACCGCCCATAACATAGCCATTACCCCACACAATGATAGGTTTTGAATACGTATGAATGGCATAATCTAATGAATACTCTTTAACAAAGAAATCTTGCACGAAAGGCTGCTGAACGCCCGGCATTTCAACCATCGCCTGATACAGCTCAACAATATCTCCTCCGGCGCAAAATGCTTTCTCGCCCATGCTATCTAGCACAATAGCGACAACCGTTTCATCTTTCTCAAACGTAGCAAGTGCCAAAGTCAACGAATCAATCATCGCTTGATTAAGCGCGTTTAACGACTTCTCACTATTGAGAGTTGCCTGAATAATAGCGTGGCCATCTACCGTTTTATGACGGGTATAAATGATGGCATTATTGTCCATCGCACTTTTAGTAGCACTGTTCATTACATCAGTCATTGCGTTATCCATTAACCGTTAACCCATTGCGGTTTACGTTTTTCTAAAAACGCATTAACACCTTCTTTTTGATCGATGCTGTCAAATAGCGCCACAAATTTTTCGCGCTCAAGTGGCAAGGCACTAACAATTGATCCTTGGCGTCCCATTTGAATGAGTGATTTACAGGCCGCTACGCTAACAGGAGACTGCTTAGCCGTTTGCTTAGCTAACGCCATCGCAGCATCCAAGGCTTGACCTTTTTCAACCACTTCTTCCACTAAACCAATTTGTAATGCTTTATCAGCGGTAATGCGCTCACCACATAAAATCATGCGCTTAGCCCAGCCTTCACCCACTAAAAGACTTAAATTTTGCGTACCACCAGCGCAAGGTAACAATCCGACAGCTGCTTCAGGCAAGGCCATTTGAGCTTGCTGTTCACTGATTCTAATATCACAGGCTAATGCCACTTCTAAACCGCCGCCCATGGCATAACCATTAATCGCCGCAATTGAAACACCACGAAATGACGATAATGTTTCAAATGCTTCACCAAAAATAGCCGACATTGTTGAAGCTATGCCCTTATCACCGCTAGCAAATACATTTAAATCGGCGCCAGCACTGAAGAACTTCTCGCCTTCACCGGTAATGACCAAAGCATAAATTGATTTGTCATTATTAAGTTCACGCACCATATCGCGTAATAATGTCAGGCTTTCTTTGGTCCATGTATTAGCAGGTGGATTAGCAATAGTAATAACGGCCGTGTTTTCTTGTTTTGTTAGTTGAAGTAATTGAGTCATGAGAATTCCAAATAGTGAGCGTGATTAATGCGTGACCAAGTGACTTAAAGTTTTGGCCACGCATAACAAGGTGGGAAAAAGGATTAAAGCATTTCAACAGCAATCGCTGTTGCTTCGCCGCCGCCAATACATAAACTAGCAACGCCTTTACTTAAACCACGATTTTTTAATGCGTGAATTAAGGTAACAATAATACGTGAGCCACTAGATCCCAAAGGATGCCCCAGTGCACAAGCGCCGCCGTTAACATTCACTTTATTATGATCAAGTGATAATGATTGCATGCCCAGCATAGTTACCATGGCAAACGCTTCATTAATTTCGAACAAATCCACATCATCGGTCGTCCAATTAGCCTTAGCCAATACTTTTTGCATAGCAGCAACAGGCGCAATCGTAAATTCACTTGGGTGTTGTGCATGAGTCGCGTGTGCTGTAATGGCTGCCAATGGCTTTAAGCCTCGCTTTTTAGCTTCGCTGGCACTCATCACTAATAACGCAGATGCGCCATCAGAAATAGAGCTGGCATTAGCCGCTGTAATAGTACCGTCTTTAGTAAACGCAGGACGCAAGGTTGGAATTTTATCGACTCGTGCATTGCCCGGCTGTTCATCAACACTAACAACCGTATCACCACGGCGACTAGTGATAGTCACAGGAACAACTTCATTATCAAATGCGCCGCTGCTAATCGCTGTATTGGCGCGCTCTAAAGAGGCGATGGCAAAGTTGTCCATTTGCTGGCGTGTAAAGCCAGTGTCGTCACTAGTTTGTTGGGCAAAACAGCCCATTGCTTTTCCGGTTGAAGCGTCTTCCAGACCATCTAAAAACATATGATCTTTAACTTCGCCATGCCCCATACGCATACCAGCACGTGCGTTAGGTAACATATAAGGGGCAAGGCTCATGTTTTCCATGCCACCAGCAATAACGATATTTGCACTGCCAGCTTTAATTGAATCATGTGCCATCATCACGGCTTTCATGCCAGAGCCACAGACCTTATTAATGGTACTACACACAGTATCTTGAGAAAGATTGGCTTTAAGCGCCGACTGCCTTGCGGGTGCTTGACCTAAACCAGCAGGTAATACACAGCCCATAATCACTTCGTCAACATCTGTATTGGCAAGACCAGAAGCATTAATCAAACCTGATATAGCAACACTTCCTAATGTTGGCGCATCAACTTTACTTAATGCACCGCCAAAACCGCCCATGGGCGTACGTAATGCTTCTACAATAACAATTTGTTCTTCAACGGTTTTCTCTTGACTACTCATAGTAAACTCCGACAATATAAATCAATGACAACGCGCTTTTGGCGCTGCATAAAAATTAGATAATCGATACATTACCCTAAGATACCGTTTACGCCAACGTAAACTTTAGTACAAGATTAAATTAATTTATTGATCATTGTAAACAGATTGAGACGGTCTATTTATTGCGGGGATTATTGTAGAAAGTATCACTCCTGTTGCTTAACAGCAGGAGTGATTGATTGATAGAAATGAGCTTAGCGCTCCCAAGGGGTGCGTTGCTGCAGCTCATCGAGGTCAAATGGCGTAATTTGATACACATAATAATTGAGCCAATTGGTCACTAACAAATTGGCATGACTGCGCCAACATCCCCGTGGACTTTGACTAGCGTCATCTGCCGGAAAATAATTCTCTGGTAAAATGGGGGTTAACCCAGCCTTTACATCACGATGATATTCGTCACTTAATGTAGTCGTATTATATTCCGGATGGCCTAATACAAAGAGCTTACGACGGTCTTTGCTCACCACTAAATACGCACCAGCATCTTGTGAGTCCGCTAAAATATCTAAATCTGGGTGATCATTAATCTCATCAATATTCATTTGTGCTAAGCGAGAATGCGGCACCCAAAATTCATCATCAAAACCGCGTAAAAGTGGGTCATGACTTTGGTGACGTTGATGTAAAAATACACCGGCGATTTTCTCAGGTCGAATAAAACGCTTTAATCCATAAAGATGAAAGAACGCAGCGTGTGCGGCCCAACACAAAAATAGCGTCGAAGTCACATGCTTTTCTGACCAATCAAATACTTGTTTTATGCTTTCCCAGTACAACACATCATCAAAATCGACATCCCCGAGCGGCGCACCAGTAATAATCAAGCCATCAAAATTACGTTCTTTAATGTCATCAAAATCGCGATAGAAATCATTCATGTGATCTTGCGGCGTATTTTTTGATGCCTTGCTATGAATACGTAAAAACTCAACATTGACCTGCAATGGCGTATTGGCTAACAAACGTAATAATTGTGTTTCTGTCTCAATTTTATTTGGCATCAAATTAAGCAATAACACCTTCATTGGTCTAATTTGCTGGCTCAGCGCACGGCTTTCGCTCATCACAAAGATATTCTCTTTTTGCAACTCGTTTTTAGCCGGTAATTTGTCGGGAATATTTATTGGCACGATACACTCACTTAACACAGGGCGATAACTTAATAGAAAAACTATCGATGAATTTATAACAATTTAACCTAAAGACTTCTAGACGTCTAGAAGTTTATTAAATATAATATTTCTCATCAGGGTATACACATTTACTTACGACATTTAACACCTCATTTCGTTGACTTAATATAGTCGACTAAGTACGGTACTTGGTTGCTTATCTAGTGATTAATCAATACACACACGCGATTAAAGCATCATTCACAATAATAAAATTATGGATATTCATTTAATGAAAAAGACCGCAATTATCGGTGCATCCCTTGCGACTATCGCAATCAGTGGCTGCCAAATGACCGAAAAAACACTGCCTGTCGCAAAGGCTGATAGCGCGTATTTATGGCTTGAAGACGTTCAGGGCGAAAAGCCACTAAACTGGGTTAAACAGCAAAACGAAAAAGCCTTTAAAACACTTAAAGGCAATCCAACTTATCAAGAAAGTTATGACGAGAATTTAGCGCTGCTTAATTCAAGTGACCGCATTGCATATGCGAGTCAACGTGGTGACTACCTTTATAACTTTTGGACCGATAAAGATCATCAACGCGGTCTATACAGACGTACCACATTAAGTGAATATCAAAAAGAAAATCCAGCATGGGAAACCGTGTTAGACATTGATGCCTTAGCAAAAAAAGATGGAAAAAGCTGGGTCTACAAAGGCATGAATTGTCTTTATCCAGACTATAACCGCTGTTTAGTCAACTTGTCTCCTGGTGGCAGTGACGCCGTTGTCGTGCGCGAATTTGATATGGCTACTAAGTCATTTATCGATGATGGCTTCACTTTGCCTGAAGCTAAGAGCTCGATTAGCTGGCGTGATGAAAACTCAGTATTTGTAGGCACTAATTTTGGTGAAGGCAGCCTGACTGATTCGGGTTATCCGGGCATTGTTAAAATTTGGCAACGCGGCACACCACTTTCAAGCGCTAAACAAGTGTACCAAGCGGATAAATCATCGGTTGCCGCCAACGGTTTTGTGATGCGTGATGGTAAAAATAGCGTCCATGTTATTTATGATTCAACCTCATTTTATTCAAGCGATGTATTCATTTTAGATAATGACAAAAAAACGAAATTACCTATCCCTAAAGACGCCAGCATCAGTGCCTATTTAAATGGTGATTTATTCATTCAATTAAAAAGTGCATGGGAAATCAACGGCCAATCTTTCAGCCAAGGCAGTGTTGTATATGCGCCAATAGATAAGATTTTAGGCGGCAGTGCAAACTTCAAAACATTAATTACACCGACCCCAAGTTTAGCGATCACCTCAGTGCAAGCCACTAAAAGTGCATTACTTGTGAGCGTACTCGACAACGTGAAATCTAAAGTATTACGCTTTACTAACGCCAACAACCAATGGCAAAGCGCTGCCGTAGACATTGATGACAAAGGCAGCATCAGCGTATTTAACACCAATGAAAGCAGTGACGATTTCTTCTTAACCTACACCAGCTTCCTTAAACCTGCGACCTTGTATAAAGTCGATGGCGCAAGTGGAAAACTAACGCAACTTAAAGCGCAAAAGTCGCAATTTAACAGCGATAACATGGTGACTAATCAATATTGGGCAACCTCTAAAGATGGCACCAAGGTACCGTATTTTGCCATCATGAAAAAAGACACCAAACTCGATGGTAAAAACCCAACCTTACTTTACGGTTATGGCGGTTTTGAAGTGTCACTAAAACCATCTTACAGCGCCCTGCGCGGTAAAAATTGGTTAGAAAAAGGCGGCGTTTACATTCTTGCCAACATTCGTGGTGGTGGTGAGTTTGGACCAAGCTGGCATCAAGCGGCTTTAAAGACTAACCGACATAAAGCCTATGAAGATTTTGAAGCGATAGCGATGGACCTCATTTCACGTAAAATCACTTCACCTGATCATTTAGGTATTCAAGGCGGCAGTAATGGCGGGCTCTTAATGGGCGCAGCATTTACAAGACGTCCAGACCTGTATAATGCGGTAGTCTGTCAAGTGCCATTATTAGACATGAAGCGCTACACCAAGCTACTTGCTGGTGCGAGTTGGGCGGCAGAATATGGCGACCCAGACGATGCTGCGATGTGGGATTATATTAAAACCTATTCACCATTTCATAATCTAGATGCAAAAACTGACTATCCTAAGGTTTTCTTCACAACGTCAACCAAAGATGATCGTGTTCACCCAGCACACGCCCGTAAAATGGTAGCCAAGATGCAAGATCTCGGACACGACGTTTATTACTATGAAAACATGGAAGGTGGTCACGCCGGAGCCGCTGACAACAAACAAAGCGCCGACATGTATGCGCTAGTTTATAGCTACTTATGGCAACAACTTAAATAGATTGCGATAGAACGTTTTAAAATACTACCAAAGCCGATTGAACAACAATCGGCTTTTTTTATGTCAAAAATTAATAAAAATAAAAAATAATTGTCACACCTTATAAATTTGTCGTGACTTAGTTAGTGAACCTACTAATTAATCGGAGCAATTTATGAAAAAATCAATTTTATCAGGCCTTTTTACAGCCACCATGGCATTAACCACCTTGATGCCTCAAACGGCCGAGGCAAGCTGTCTCAATAGTGATGTGAGCGGTAAAGGTCGCCCTATCTTGCTTATGCCAGGATTTATCAGTGACCAAAGTGTGTGGCAAGAAGTTACAGATTCCCTATCAACAAGCTATCAAGTTCATCAATTATCTATCGCCGGTTTTGGCAAGAATAAAGCCTGTGATAAAGCCGCCACCATTGTGGACGCAATTAATCAAGAGCTAAGCCAGTACATCAAATCAAAAAGTTTAAACAACGCAATATTCGTCGGTCATAGCATGGGCGGCTTAATGGCCTTTAACTTATCACTTGATAAAGACGTCGATATTTCCGGTGCTATCTCCGTTGATGGCTTGCCGTTTATCGGCCCAGTATTTACCCGAAGCAATGCCACAACAGTTGATGATTTAGAACCTCAAGCAGCGGCCATAAAATCTATGTATCAACAGGCTAGTGGCGCTCAGCTTGCTGCAATGACTGAGCAAGGTATAATGATTCAAACCAATCAGAAGTCTCGTTATCAAGACATCCTTGATATGGCTAGACAAACCGATGGCGGCACCGCAGCCAGTGCAATTTATAGTGTAATGACAACAGATTTACGCCCTAAAATGTCTTCGCTCACTAATCCTGTGCTACTGATTGGCGCAAGTGGTGGTTTTACAACGAAAGTACAACATGATGCAATGGCTACCTTATACCAAGCACAAATTAAAGACGCCCCAAATGCTTTACTGATTATGAATACCCAAGGTCGTCACTTTTTAATGTGGGATCAAACAGAGTGGTTAGTCGCTACCATTGAACAATTTATTGGAGAAAACCAATGAGTCAATCACCTAATCATACGGCCGATATTTCACATTTTGTAGAGCTTGCAAAAACAGGTGATCAACAAGCATTTAAACAGCTCATTGATGAACTCAATAACACAGTACACGCCATTGCCTTATCCATAACAAGAGATCTTCAATACAGTCATGACGTTAGTCAGCTGGTATTTATCAAAGTGTGGCAGCAGTTAAGTGAGCTTAAAAACAATGATAGTGTCTTGCCTTGGGTAAGACAGATAACACGTTACACCGCTATTAATTTCATTAGAGATAACAAACACAAAAGAGAATCAGCCTGCGACGATGAGACCATAGAAACATTGTTAGATCAGCTTTGCCAAGATGATATGAGTCATGACACGACTTTAATAAATCAGCAGCAAAGTGAGGTTATTAATCACCTGCTCGATAAATTACCCGATGAAAGCAGAGAAATTATCTTACTTTTTTACCGTGAAGAGCACGACAGTCAGGCCGTCGCGCAGTTATTAGGGCTTACACAAGCTACGGTGCGAAAGCGCCTGCAACGTGTGCGTCAATTACTTAAGTCTCAAGTATTAGCAAAATATGGACAAGTTATTTTTGCAACGGCGCCCGTGTCTATCGCCACCACAATAGCGTTAGCATTAACAACGACAAGTCCTGTTGCTGCGGCAACCATTGCTTCTAAAGTTACCGTGAGCCAAGGTCATTGGCTGGGCAAGCTGTTCTATTTTTTAGGTGGCGCGGTTATTGGCGCATTTTTAGGGGTGTTAGCCAACACTTTTGCCATTAATCAAACCATTAAAAAAATGGATAATCAGCAAGACATCGATGCACTGCAACGTATTAAGCGTCAGGGCAATCTGTGGATTGTTGCTAGTGGCTTAGCCCTTGCAGCCAGCTATCAATGGACCAATGGCTGGGTAATGCCAACATTCACTTATGCACTCTTTCTCATTGGTCTTGTCGTTGTGGTTAGAACAACTAATACCATTAGCCAGCGTAATTTACGCAAAAGAGCGCCTCACGACAAAGAGGCGCAGTGCTTATTAATTCGCAGTCAATGGACTTCAAAATTGGGTTATGTATTAGGGTTTGGTAGCGGAACGGCAGGTTTGTTAATTGGCTTGTACAGCAGCGGGCGCTTTGCACAGTATTTTTGAATAAGAGATTTATGAATTATGACTTCAGTGATACTTATGATGTGCTTATTAACTTCACTTATTTAATTGTAGGATGGCGCTTGCACAATATTTTAAAATAAAAGGCGTTGTTTAAGCTCAATGCCTGTCCAACATAAGACCCTAGTACTAATCGCATCAACTCATGTAATTAGTACTAAGGTGGCAATCATTATTCGCTAACGAATATGCCTTCTTGCATTTGGGCTAGTTGACCTAACCATGCATCTACGGTTACTTTATCGTGCGGCGCTGCTGATACGCCGGTAGTTAATTGGCCATCGAGTAAAGATTCAATGGCAATAGCCACTGTTAACGATACAAGGCGCGCCATGGCAGAACCACGCTCATTACCTTTTTCATCGACACCATAAGCTTGTTTAAATAGTGTTTTTTCGCCTTGGGGATCTTTCACTTCAAGCACAACAGAAAGTACAACGCGATCCGCCTCGCCTTCGTCATATTGATGCTTGTCCCACAAATCATCACTAATTTCAGTAAGCTTAGCCAAACCTTCATCACCAGATAGCGTATCAACTTGGGTAAACAAACTATCCCAAGCTTGGGCCCAGCCGTTTAAACGTAACGTACCGCGCACAAACTCTTGCACATTCCAGCCGTCGCTCATGCCATATTGCGCCACAAACGGCACTGAATCACGGTTTGGATACGCTTGAAAAGTCTCGGTGTTGCCATTGGCCAAAGTCATGTTGAAATCACCAAGGGCTAACCAAGGTTTTGGCGTTTGGGCAACGGCGCCATTTTCAAGCCATTGCGCTGGTGACTTAAGGGCTTTTAAAACGCCAAGCGGTGACCATGAGAATTTATACTTAAAATCGTTTGGTACATTAGGAAAACCGCCGCAATAAGAACGGAAGAAATGCTGATTGTCTTTATTAAATACTGCTGACGACTGGTAATCTTCAACCAACGCATGCGCTAATAAATGATCAAGGCCCGGATCTAAGCCCACTTCATTTACAAAACACAGGTTAGCATCTTGCGCGGCGTTGTTAAGCTCATGCATTTCAGGTGAAATGTAGCTACTTGAAACAAAGTGAGCATTTTGTTCTAAACAAATTTGCGCTACTTGCACATGAAAAGTGGCTGGTAACATTGAAACAACCACATCACCCTCGTTAATCGTATTTTTTAGCACATCCCAATCAAGTGTTTTAACCGTTACCGGTATGCCAATCGCTGCTACCGCTTCTTGCGCTTTAGCTAATGTTCTGTTCCATAAAATAAGTGGATTTTGTGAAAATGCAATTTTTTTAATACCGGGAACTGACGAAAGTCCCGCGCCTAACCAATGAACTGTTTTCATAATTATCTCTTTTATATTTGCTTTATTTTATCGTTAAACACGGCATTGGCACGCTGCCAAACACCTTGGTTTAAGTTATC